>JAEIGA010006227.1_pt1 | contig 18163 bp, 12 predicted proteins | sample 9270691 | NCBI WGS metagenome assembly JAEIGA01 (sample SAMN17057246, study PRJNA624740) | gut metagenome | biome: biome; isolation source: fecal sample | host: Bos grunniens | place: China: Xizang | collected 2019
AACACCATTGTTTGGAAATCGTCGCGACTTACCGCTTGCGAACATGAGAAAGTAAATATCAATCCACCCGGTTTTATCTTTTCTATGGCACGTTGGTTTATATTTTTGTAGCCTTTCAATCCTTGCTGTAGGCTACGATGGTTCTTGGCAAAAGCCGGAGGATCTAATATTATTATATCGTAATTATTATCTATTTCAGATAAATATGGTAATACATCTAAAGCAACACTTTTATGCTTTGCATCAGTGAAATTGAGCTTTACATTGCGATCGCATAGGGCAATTGCTTTCTTGGATATATCCACAGTTTCTACATATTCGGCATTTCCCCTCAAAGCACTTAGAGAAAAGCCTCCGGTATATCCAAATGTATTCAGCACTCTTTTACCGGCCGATAGCGAGCGAACCAATGCACGGTTTTCGCGTTGATCGATGAAAAAACCGGTCTTTTGACCTTCGTAAAAATTGATAATAAATTTATTTTCATCTTCTTTTATTTCCCATTCCTCAGGATTGTTGCCCCAAATATACCCATCAGTGCTATTGCCCGATGGTATGGTCGAGGAACTTTTGTCGAAAATAGATACAACGTTATCATCTAAAAGCTCTGTGATTACATTTGTAAACACATTAAAATTTCTATGCATTCCTTCCGAATGTGCTTGAAGAACAATTACCCCGTTATAGTAGTCGGCTATAAGTCCTGGCATAAAGTCTCCTTCTCCGTTTACAAGTCTAAACACATTTGTATTAGGATTATCAAAAAATCCAAACCGTCTGCGATAGTCTATTGCTTGAGCAAAACGCTCTTTCCAAAACTTGTAATCAATAATATTATTGCCAAATTGTAATATTTTAGCAATGATACTCTCGTTTTGATAATGTCCGGTGGCCAAATATTGTTTTTGACAGTCGTATATATCCACCAAATCGCCTTCCGAGGGGTTGCCTACAATTTTATTTATAGCTCCCGAAAATACCCAAGGATGTTTGCGGTGTATCGATTTTTCTTTTCCTTGCTTTAGATATAGTTTGCAACGTTCCATAGTTGTATATATTATTTCTATTATATATTTAATTAATATTTCTATATTATTGTTTTACACTTCTTTGATAGTATAATATTTATTTTCTTATTTCCGGTTATCATTGCTTGCGAATCGAGTTGTGATTGCATTTGATACATTAACTCGTCTTTTATCCATTCATAGCGGAATGATAGGTATGCAAGTCCGTAACCACATAACACTTTAAGCCCCGGTGGTATATCCCTTTCTATTAAACTGTCAAATAGTGATTCTATTATTGGCTCCCAATCGTAGTTTCTGAAGTATTCATTACTTATAACTATATTTTTGCCTTTGACTACTTGTTCTAGATATACAACAATTATCTTTATCAGTGTTCGTTTCTGACCTATATGTTGGAGTGTAGGAATCAATTCAAGTATATCTGTAAATAAATCTGACAACAGTTTGTATTCCTTTAAAAACAACTTCTCCAACACCCATGCTACATGAAATTTTAGCTTATCATCATCCGTACTTTTCATAAGGGTGAATATATCATTTACATCAATATCTCCCTCACAAACCGAGTTGACAACGGTATCAATGACTCCTCGGGAAATATTGTTCTGCAGCATATTGGTAAGTTCTTCTATTGTCATCAGCAGCTTAATTTATTAATTATTTATCTTTGGTTCATTCATATATTGGTCGTTTCTCCATAATCCCGATTGTAACACCTTGCCGTCTTTGGTGTATTTTGTTCCTTTTCCGTTGATAAGGTCGTATTTAAATTCACCCTCGAAATATTCACCTGTAGCCCAAGTGAATTTACCATTTCCATGACATTGATTGTTTAGAAAACCACCTTCATACTTAGCACCATTCTTATAATACAGCACTCCATAGCCTTCACGTATATCGTTTTTAAAATCACCTTCATATATCAGCCTACCTAGCGATGTATATATCTTTCCTTTTCCATGTCGTTTTCCATCTACAAAAGAACCTTCATACCTCGATCCATCAGCCGATGTAAGTACACCATATCCATTAGGTGTAAAATCTTGCAATTCACCTTCATATTTTGTTTTATCTGAATAAAAGATAGAACCTTTTCCGGTAGCTTGATTGTTCTTCATTTCGCCAATGTATTTGGTGCCATCGGAATAGAAGCAGCTACCTTTACCTTCCATGCGTCCCTCTACCATATCGCCTTCATATACCTTTATCTTTCCTTGGTAAAAAACACCTTTTCCATCTTGTAGACCGTTTTTCCAATTACCAACATAAGTGCTTCCGTTTTCGTAATACATTGTTCCGTAGCCATGACATTGATTGTTTAGGGTTTCTCCAATATACTTTGCATTGCCAAACTCAAGAGTATCTATTGTTTGAGATAAGACACCATTGTGTATGGCACAAATAAGGCTTATTATGATAAATCCGTTAATTTTTAGAGACATAGACTATATATATTAAAAGTTGGTATAACTATATTTGTTTGCAAAGGTACGCATTTTTTCTGAATAATATCTACTTTATTTTATGGTATACTATTTGTATTTTTACAATATACTGCTGTTTGCTTTCTAACATATCACCAATTGAGTAGGAGTAAGGTAGTGTTTGTTTAATGTAATATTGGTAATCAGAGAAATATGTTATAGAAAATAAGTCTTATCTATTGTGGTTAATAGATGCTAATATATAGTTCGTGGGTCTAAAGGGATGGTTTCAATCTTTATATTACAAATGTAAACACTGTAATTTGTACGATATTTTTTACACATTTGTAAAACTTTCTCCGAAATTACCGAATACTTATGTAATAATGCCTATAATATTCATAATAATACAGATATAGATAGCCTATAATACATAATAATCAGTTTATTTCTAAATATTATTGTAGTTTTACTTTAATAATATAGCGCTTTGAGATGATTTTACAACTATATTGAGATAATTTTTATTATTATCGTATAATCAACTAATTATAATATATCAATTCAATCAATATAATCAACTCTGATATATTTACAGGTGTAAATTTGTAAATATTACAATTGTATCAGATTTTTTTGTGTATCTTTGTAAACAAAACTATAAATCAATAAATCAACGCAAAGTTATGATAGACAGAATAAATATGCTATTAAAAGCAAAAAATATTACGGTTTCACAATTCTCGCAAGCCATAAAAATTCAAAGATCGGGCATGTCTCACATATTATCCGGCAGAAATAAACCGAGTTTAGATTTTGTATTGCGAGTTCTCAAACGCTATCCCGAAATTAATCCATCGTGGTTTCTTATGGGAGAAGGAGAAATGTATATAAGCGATAAAATAGATACTCAAACCACAATGTTTCCTTCGCAACTAGAAATTGACGATACAAAAGAAATCATAGATGTAGACGAACACAAACAAGAACCCATAAATAATGAGCTTATAGATTCTCAAAATCGCTATTTGGACAATGAAAACATTACAATGGGAAGAACAAATACCAAAAAGATAGAAAAAATAATTGTGCTATACTCCGATAATACTTTTGATGAATATCTGAAAGGATAGGAGAAATTGAATAAAAAGATTTATTTTTGTATTCTATATTATCTAGTTATTTGCTTTTACTAGAGAAAAAATAAGTAATTATTTTTCTTTTTTTGTACATTATAAATATTTGTTTTATAGTTTATTATTTTTATTCTTAATAAAAACTCTTTTTGAAAGAGTTTTTTAATTTGTATATCCCACAAAAAAAACGTAATTTTGCAACGTAGAACGAATAATAATTAAAAACACAATATAAAGATATTATGCAAAAGTTACTTTTATTAGGTGATGAAGCAATTGCACAAGGATTCATCGATGCAGGTGGTAGTGCTATCAATAGTTATCCAGGCACTCCTTCGACCCAGATTACAGAATATGTAATGAAATCGAAAGAAGCTAAAGAAAAAGGTATAGTAGCAAATTGGTGTGCTAACGAAAAAACAGCTTTAGAAGCTTCTATCGGAGTAAGTTATGCCGGAAAGCGTGCTATGACATGTATGAAACACGTAGGTTTGAATGTAGCCGGCGACCCATTTATGAACGCAGCTATTATTGGAACAAAAGGTGTATTGATAGTAGTAGCCGATGACCCAAGTATGTTCTCATCTCAAGATGAGCAAGATAGCCGTTTCTATGGACATTGGGCAATGATTCCTATGTTGGAACCATCAAATCAACAAGAAGCATACGATATGGTACATTTTGGTTTTGAGTTGAGCGAAACATTGTCGACTCCTGTTTTGTACCGTATACCTACTCGTTTGGCACACAGCCGTGCAGGTATTGTTCGTCGCGAAGCTAAAAAACAAAACGAAATAGCTTTCCCACAAAATCCAAAACAATTCGTATTGTTGCCTGCCAACGCAAAAGTTCAATATAGAAACTTGATTGACAAGCAAGCCGAATTTACAAAATCATCCGAAGAATCGGGATACAATAAATATATAGACGGTACCGACAAAAAGTTGGGTATTATCACCACAGGTATTGCTTATAACTACTTGATGGAAAACTTCCCAGGTGGTAAATGTCCTTATCCAATCGTAAAAATAACTCAATATCCTTTGCCATATGCATTCTTGAGTAAATTGTATGACGAATGTGAAGAAATATTGGTATTGGAAGATGGCCAACCATTTGTAGAAGAATTGATGAAAGGATTCTTAGGCAAAGGTAAAAAGGTTATGGGACGCTTGGACGAAACTATCCGCAGAGATGGTGAAATGAATGCCGAAAAAGTAGCAAAAGCATTGGGTATGCCTGTAAAAACCGGTGCTCCAATTCCTTCTGTTGTTACAAATCGTCCTCCTGCTTTGTGCCAAGGATGTCCTCATATTGACAGCTATAATGCTTTGAACGAAGTAATGGCTGAATACAAAGATGGTAAAGTGTTTGGCGATATCGGATGTTATACACTAGGTTTCAATATGGGTGCTATCAACACTACAGTATGTATGGGTGCATCTATCACTATGGCCAAAGGTGCTTCTGAAGTAGGAGTATTCCCATCAGTAGCTGTTATTGGCGATGGAACATTCGGACACAGCGGTCTTACAGGTCTTTTGGACTGTATAAACGAAAAAGCCAACGTTGTTGTAATGATTTTGGATAACGAAATCACAGGTATGACCGGTGGCCAACCTTCATCGGCAAACAACAAATTGGAAAACATATGTATAGGCTTAGGTGTTGATCCAAAACATATCCGCACAGTAGTTCCTTTGAAGAAAAACCACGAAGAATTTGTTCAAATATTGAAAGAAGAAATAGCATACAATGGTGTTTCTGTAATAATTCCTCGTCGTATGTGTTTGGTTGAAGCCAAAAAACATCTTAATAATAAATAATTGAATAGTAAATCTCTAAAATAGAAAATAAGATGAAAAAAGATATATTGTTATGCGGTGTTGGAGGTGATGGTATAGTTTCCGTTGCTAAAATTATTTCAGATGCTGCTTTAAATATGGGATTGCATTTGAAACAATCTGAAATTCATGGTATGTCTCAACGTGGTGGTTCGGTATTTTCTCACTTACGTTTATCGAGCGATGAAATATATTCTGACGTTATTCCTGAAGGAAAAGTTGACATCATATTGTCGAGCGAACCAATGGAAGCTCTTCGTTATCTTCCATTTTTAGCTGAAGATGGTTGGATAATCACAAACTCAACTCCTTTTATCAACATTAAAAACTATCCCGAGATAGAAAATGTAATGAGCGAGTTGAAGAAGGTGAAAAACCTTGTATCTTTCGACGCCAACGAAATAGCAAAAGAAGTAAAAGCTCGTGCCAATATGGTATTATTGGGCGCTGCAGCTCCATTTTTGGATATAGAATTTTCTAAATTAGAAGAAGCTATTCATCATATTTTTGATAGAAAAGGCGAAGAAGTTGTAAATTCTAATTTAGCTGCAATACGTGCTGGCAAAGAAAACTCCGGAAAATAGATAAATATTCTATATTACATAAGCCGTTGCGTGATTAATATTGCGTAACGGCTTTATTTTACTGTATAACAATAAAATACTTTGGTTAATGGAAGATAAGATTGAAATAAAAATAGACCAAAATGCAGGTTTTTGTTTTGGAGTAGTGGCTGCTATACATAGGGCAGAGCAGGAATTGTTGAACACAAACAAACTATATTGTTTGGGCGATATAGTTCATAACAATGTAGAAGTGGAGCGATTATCAAAAAAAGGCTTATCTGTAATAACCTACTCCGAGTTTGAACAACTTTCGGATGCTAAAGTTTTTATTAGAGCACATGGCGAACCGCCATCGACATACCAAAAAGCAAAGGAACGGAAAATAGAACTTATCGATGCTACTTGCCCTATTGTTTTACATCTCCAACAACGAATCAAGAATGGATATGAAGAAATGAAAAATATCAATGGTCAGATTGTAATATTCGGAAAAAAGGGGCATGCAGAAGTAATTGGTTTACAAGGACAAACTGAGAATAGTGCAATTGTTATTTCATCTCTGAATGAAATAGAGTCTATAGATATAAACAAACCAATACGCCTTTATTCTCAGACTACAAAAAGCAAGGAAACATATCAAGAATTTATAGAATTATTGGAAAAGAGGTGTAAAGAAGCCGGCAATAGCAATTTTATTGCTTACAATACCATCTGTAATAGAGTATCTAACAGAGCTAAGGAATTGGTTGAATTTGCTAATTCTGTTGATATAGTGATATTTGTATCAGGAACAAATAGCTCTAATGGAAAATACTTGTATGAATATTGCAAGAAAGTCAAAAATAATACTCTATTTATTTCAGATGAAAGTGAATTAGAGGTAGAAATGTTCAATTATATGAACAAAATAGGAATAACCGGGGCGACCTCTACACCTATGTGGTTGATGGAAAAAATAGCTAAATGGTTACATGAAAATATATAGCCTATGTATCTTAAAAACATCAAATTATCTAATTTTAAAAGCTATTCGGAAATAGAAGTTGAGTTTTCACACAACATCAATTGCTTGGTTGGTAATAATGGTGTGGGAAAAACAAATCTGTTGGATGCTATCTATTACTTGTCGTTTTCAAAAAGCTACTTTAACTCCCTTGACAATCAAAATATAAAATATAATGAATCGTATTTTGCAATACATGGGAATTATATATTTTCAGAACAATCTGAAATACAACAGTTTTCATGTATACAAAAACGAGGACAAAGTAAGCAAATCAAACATAACAAAAAATTATATTCAAGAATATCAGATCATATAGGAAAAATACCTTTGGTAATGGTATCTCCCTACGATCATGAACTAATTCAGGGTGGAAGCGAAATTAGGCGAAAATTTTTAGATGGAGTTATTTCACAAACCGATAATTTGTATCTGGAGCAATTGTTACAGTATCAAAAAGCTCTGGAACAACGAAATAAACTTCTAAAAACTTTTTATGAAGACAGATATTTTGATGAAACAATATTGTCCCTTTGGGATGAGCAACTTGTTAGATTGGGACAACCAATATATGAAAAGAGGAAAATATTTTTGGAAAGTTTTTGTCCGATATTTAATAGCTACTACTCAATGATTTCGGCTATCGAAGAACCTGTATTTATAGAATATGATTCTCAAATTCATAATTGTAATTATGCGACTTTATTGCGCGAAACATGGACAAAAGATGCTTATACTCAGTATACTACAATAGGGATTCACAAAGATGATTTAAATTTTAAGATAGGAGAGGAGTTGTTTATGGTAAAGAAATTTGGATCCCAAGGTCAGCAGAAGACATTTGTTTTAGCTCTAAAACTTGCTCAATTTGAATATATTGCAAAAAATAAAAAGCTAAAACCAATACTGTTGCTGGATGATGTTTTTGATAAGTTGGATATGGTACGAGTACGCCAACTTATTCATTTGGTAGGAAAAGAATGTTTTGGACAAGTATTCTTAACAGATACACAGCAAGGTCGTGTTGAAGAAATATTTACAGACTCTGTAATTGAGCATAAAATATTTACGGTAGAAAAAGATAAAATAGCGGTTCAGTAAATCTAAAAAAAAGCAAATTAAATGAAGGGAAAAGATAATGAATATACATTAGGCGATTTGATAAAGCTTGTATATAATGAATGTGATCTTACTGATAAAGTAAATGAAATGGATGTAATTAAGGCATACAATACCATAGCCGGTGATTTGATTTCAAAACTTACCAAAGAGATAAAACTTAGAGATAAAACTTTGTATCTCAAGGTTTCTTCAGCTGCTTTAAAGAATGAACTTTCATATAAAAAGTCGGATTTGATTCATCGAATAAATAGCGAATTAAATAGAAATGCTATTAATAATATACTTTTTTTATAGTTTCTAAAGCTCTCTATTTTGCGATAAAAAAATAGAATTGACGTGATGTACATATATAATCGATTCTAGCGAGGTTTTAAAACATAATATTTCTCCCATAATTTACATTATGTTAAGTTGTAATTCTAAAATAAAAGCAGGAAGATAAACCTTCTTGCTCTTATTTTTATAATCAAACTAATTTTCCAATCCTATTGCTTGTAATCTTTTTGTAATTTCTGGCATTTGATCGTACATTTCTAATCTAGCATAAATGGTTTTCAAAGCACGCAATGCAGTTACATACTGTTGCACACGATATTGGTCATTTTCTACCATCTTCATTGATGTTGTAAAATGTGGTATTGCCAATCTGAACTGTTCTTTTGATAAATTCAGTAACTCTTCATATTTTCCTGTTACATCTGTCTCAGGAACTTTGTTGGCAGCTTCTATATAATCAGCAGCTTTATTGTAATATAAAATACCCAAACCGTGATTAGCTTCAAACTTAACTATGTCTCCTCCATTAGTCATTGCAATAGCTAGATTAAAGTTTTGCAAAGCCATTTCAAATTCTTTAGCATCATTTAATATATTACCTATTTGACAGTATACCAAACCCCTTACAGAATCGTTGGCAGACGTTACTTTTTCTACAGCCGTACTTGCAGATTCTTTTGCTTTTTCTGTATTTCCTATCCAAAGATAAGCAGTTGCCATAAGTAGATGTGATTGAAAATCTTCAGGTCTTGTTTTTGTAGAATAATTTTTTGCTACATTCATAGCCTTTGTTGTATCGTTTTCTGAACGATATAGTTCAAATAATGTTTTGTAAACACGTTCTTTATCAGTTTTGCGAAGTACTAGTGTTTTGTAATATTTTTCAATAGCTTTGTTATCTTTCAACATTTCAGCCGACAAACCTGCTATCCAATAAGCATCACTTGTTGAAGATTTATCTCCGGAATTGTTGTTGATTTTTATTACTTCTTCTGCCAAGCGAATAGTTTCACGGTACAAGTTTGTATCATTTTTCTTAGCAGCCTCATTGTATGTATCAACAGTTTTGTTGTAAAAAGCACTTCCTACAGCTTTGAAAACTTGATCGTTGTATTGTTTAAATTCTTGTGTTTTATCCAATTCCTTACAACGGATAGCAGCTTCGTATGCTACTTCAAAACAGTTGTCACACAATCCTTTATATTTGTCTTTGACATCAGGAGCTCCCAATTGACAATAGATCAATCCTCTGTAGCACCATGTCTTAGGATCCATTTTTGTTGTTTCGTGTTCAGCAGCGGCATCAATATTTGCCTTTGCTTTGTTAAGACGATTATTTCTAAGATCAGAAATAGCACTTTGTAATTTTACAGATTGTGCATTCATTGAAAAACTCAATCCTAAAAGTGCAGCAATTAATGTTATTTTTCTCATGATTGATATGTTTATTATTTTTTAATTATTATTGTTATCTTATTATTCAAGTGTTTTATCTTCAGCAGTATCTAAAGTTTCGCTATCAACATCTAATATTTCATCGGTTGGCTCCTCTTCGATATCAACCTTTGTTATAGATGCAATTTCATCAGTCTCTCTCAAGTTTATCAACCGAACTCCTTGTGTTGCACGGCCCAATACTCTCAAATCAGAGACTTTCATACGTATTACAACTCCAGATTTATTGATTATCATTAAATCATTTTCATCAGTAACGTTAGTTATTGCAATTAATTGTCCTGTCTTATCTGTAATGTTGATAGTTTTTACTCCCTTTCCTCCCCTATTTGTTATTCTATATTCTTCCAAATTGGAGCGCTTTCCATATCCTTTTTCAGACACCACCAAAATATTATCGGCCATATTTTCTACACACAACATTCCTATTACCTCATCTTCATCACCTTGCAGTGTAATACCTTTTACGCCGGAAGCATTTCTTCCCATTGGACGGACTGTTGTTTCATTGAAACGCACCACTTTACCGAACTTCGAACCCATCATAACTTCGCTAGTTCCGTTGGTTAATTTAGCTTCTAATAATTCATCTCCTTCGCGAATGGTAACAGCAATAATACCATTTTGACGAGGACGTGAGTATGCTTCCAACGATGTTTTCTTTATAATACCTTTCTTGGTACATAAAATAATGTAATTATTATCCAAATATTCTTTATCCGATAATGTTTTCAGATTTATATATGCCTTTACTTTATCACCAGGCTCTATATTTATAAGATTTTGTATAGTCCTTCCTTTTGAATCTTTTGTTCCTTCAGGCACTTCAAAAGCTCTCATCCAAAAACATTTACCTTTTTCAGTGAATAGCAATAGGTAATTATGATTTGTTGCAGTGAATATATGTTCAACAAAGTCTTCGTTTCGAACAGCGCTACCCTTCGAGCCATAACCACCCCTATTCTGTGTTCGGTATTCGTTTAGTTGAGTACGCTTTATATATCCTAAGTGTGAAATGGTTATAACAACGTCATCATCAGCTATGGTATCTTCTATGCGGAAATTACTTGCTACATATTCAATACGTGAACGACGTTCATCACCGTACTTATCTTTAATGGCAATTAGCTCAGTTTTTATTACACCCATCAAAACATCATGATTTTCCAATATTTCCTTGCAATGTGCAATGAATTTCATGAGTTCTTCATACTCATCTTGTAGTTTTTTACGTTCTAATCCTGCCAATTGACGCAAACGCATTTCTACAATAGCACGCGCTTGCAATTCTGTAAAACCATATTTTTCCTTCAAGCCATTTCTGGCATCTTCAACAGATTGTGAAGCTCTAATTAAAGCTATGATTTCATCTATTATATCTAGTGCTTTCAGCAATCCTTCAAGAATATGAGCTCTTCTTTCTGCTTCAGCAAGTTCAAAGCGAGTTCGACGTGTTACCACATCTATTCGGTGATCAACAAAATGTGATATAATATCTTTCAAACTTAAAAGCACTGGACGACCTTTTACCAATGCTATATTATTTACTCCAAATGAACTTTGCAATTCACTGTATTGAAATAATTTATTCAATACTACATTGGGAACTACATCGTGACGCAATTCATATACCACTCTTATTCCATCTTTATCACTTTCATCGCGAATATTAGTGATACCTTCTATTTTACCTTCTTTCACCAAAGCGGCTTGACGTTTGATCATTTCGGCTTTGTTTATTTGATATGGAACATCGTGGGCTATTATAATATTTCGTCCTTTCGAATCTGTTTCAATACTTGTTTCAGCTCTCAGTACTATACGTCCTCGACCTGTTTCATAAGCATCTTTCACTCCATTGTAGCCATAAATAATACCACCATTGGGGAAATCAGGAGCTTTAATGTATTGCATCAATTCATCGATAGTTATATTTTCATTATCAATATATTGAAGTATTCCATCTATAACTTCCGACAAGTTGTGAGGTGGCATATTGGTAGCCATACCTACAGCTATACCGCTTGTTCCATTTACTAGTAGCAAAGGTACTCTTGTTGGCAATACCGTTGGTTCGTCAAGCGATTCATCAAAGTTCTTTTGGAAGTCTATAGTATCTTTATCTATATCAGCAAGTATCTCATTAGAAATTTGTTGCAATCGTGCTTCGGTATAACGCATAGCAGCAGCAGAGTCTCCATCAATAGATCCAAAGTTACCTTGTCCATCAACAAGCATATAACGCATATTCCAATTTTGTGCTAAACGAACCATTGCATCATATACCGAAGAATCTCCATGTGGGTGATATTTACCTAATACTTCACCTACAATACGGGCACTTTTCTTGTATGGACTATTGTGCTGCATCCCCATCTCATTCATGGCAAATAAGATACGACGATGAACAGGTTTCATACCATCTCTTACATCAGGCAATGCTCTACTAACTATTACACTCATAGCATAGTCGATATAAGCACTCTTCATCTGAGTTTCTATATCAACTTTTATTATTTTTTCGTTCTTTGATTGCATTACTTTTCTTTTAGTCTTTTGTATTACAATGTCTTATTTAAACTTTTGTGTTGCAAACAACATGCAAAGGTACGAAAAATAGATAAAATATGCAATCTTTTGAATTATAATGTTATCAACATTCTAAGCTTTACGAAATCTTCTTTTGTTGATAGCAATATAATTTTTCAATATCATCTGCACACATGCGTTAATTAATTATCATCTCCTACTTTGTAATAACTTGATATGAACACTATTATCACGATTATCGCAAAATTTCATTTAGTCGTTGATTGAATCAATCTCAGCTTTGAGAATGAAACAAACAAATGGATAAAATTAGATTACTAGGTAGATTTATCTATATCACGTAACAGCTCTACTTGGATCGTGAGAAGAATTTGATTGCAAAACAACGTTTTTTTTCAGCAAATATATCACTCAATTATTGACGGTATATCATCAATTTCAAAATACCCTACCATGAAAGGATTGATAATAGGGTGTAAATATGATTGTTTTTGTAATTAAATCATCAAATGAGTTTTCCTTCTGCAAAATCTTTATTTAGTTTTTGTTAGGAATAAATATTTGCATATCGTAGTTCATCTCTATTTTGCCAAAATCTATCATTGTTCGTATAGTGGATACTATTTCGTCTTCTGGAATATCGGGCATTGCTTCTACTATCTGTCTTATGGTCATAGGTGAGGTTGCCAGTAATGACAGTAAACGTTGCTTCACCCCTCTCTCCTCTTTTTTCTTTTTCTTTTGAGATATACATACATCACATTTATTGCATAATGCCACATTATCTTTTTCATCAAAATATCCCAATAGTATCTTACTGCGACACTGCTGATTACTTGTAATATATTCAAGCATTGCATTCATACGATAAATTGCGTTATCTTTCAAATATTTGTAATTAGAATTTCCAAAATACAAATACGAAGTATCTATACGTTCAGAGGTGAATATTATCTGAGGCTTGTCACTCTTTTTTTTATATGAAAGTATTTTCAGTTTCTCTAAATCGGACAACATTGTTTCGATTTCGGAAGTTTTGTAGTGTAATGTTTTTGCAATAAAAGTTTCGTTTATTGGCACAAAGTCGCTAAACAAGCCTCCATACATTCTCAATAACGTTTTTAGAAAGTTGTCGTAGTCCTTGTACGATACTTGAAAATTATATAAATCCTGCTTTGTTGTCAGTATGCATATTTTAGATATCATTTCGTCAGTATCCGGTATGGATATAAGTCCTTCTCTTTCCAAAAATTTTATCGCACTCATAAAAGGTAAAATATTGAACTTGTAAGTTTCGCAAATTTGCGTAACATTAAAGTCAAAAGCCAATTCGTTGCCTGCTCCTATGGGTATCCTATAGTAGTTACACACCGCCTTGTACACATTTTGTATATATGACAATGGCGGGTAGCTGTTTTCAAAATTATCTTTTAGCATGTTGATGTCCTTATTGTTGTACATCAATACAGCATACGATTGTTTACCATCTCTTCCAGCCCGTCCTGCTTCTTGAAAATATGCTTCCACCGATTCGGGGATATCCCAATGTATTACATATCGAACATTGCTTTTATCTATCCCCATTCCAAAAGCATTTGTGGCTACCATTATGTTCACTTTATCATCTTGCCATCTTTTCTGATGTCGTTCTCTGTCTTTGGCCGATAATCCTGCATGATAATGTGTAGCCAACATTCCTTGTGATTCCAAATATTCGGCTATCTCCAATGTACGACGTCTATTTCTTACATATATTATTCCACAACCACCTATTTTTTTTATTATACGTAGCATACGACCGTATTTATCTTCTTCGGACAACACCATATATGAAAGATTGTCGCGATAGAAACTTTTTCTAAACAGTTTATTTCCTTTTCGAAAAAGTAGTTTCTCTTTTATATCGCCAATTACATTTGTAGTAGCTGTAGCCGTTAGTGCTATAATGGGTGCATATGGATGATATTTCCGAATATTGGCAATCTCTAAATATGGAGGACGAAAATCGTATCCCCATTGTGATATACAGTGTGCTTCATCTACAGCTATTATAGAGACCTTCATCTGTTTCAGATGCTCGACAAACATTTTATTCTTCAATCTTTCGGGCGAGACATATAGTATCTTCACTTTGTTGTGAATACATTTATTCAGCACAATTTCTATCTCATACCTATTCATACCCGATGTGATAGTTGCAGCCGATATATCTTTTTTTTGCAAGTTATCCACTTGGTCGTTCATAAGAGCTATTAAGGGCGATATTACCAAACACATACCTTCCATAGCCAACGCCGGTACCTGAAAACACACCGATTTGCCCCCACCCGTGGGCATAAGAGCCAAAGTATCGTTGCCGGATAGAACACTATTTATAATATCTTCCTGCATAGAACGGAAACTATCGTATCCCCAATGTGTTTTCAGTATTTCGTATATATTGCCCATAATATGCAATCTATTGAACTACAGATAGCTTGGCAAAGCGTAGCAGCAACTGCTTCTCACCCATTGCTTCGAAAAATACAGTAGCTTTTCTATCATTTTTCTCGCCTTCTATGTTCTTCACTACTCCGTATCCAAACTTTTCGTGATGCACGCGCATACCAACCTGTATAGCATCTATCTGAGCAGGTGTATTGCCCGAAGTAGGTCCATGTTGCACACGCTTAAGAGGTTCTTTGGATATGATTTTGCGTTTGGCAAACAAAGGTTTTGGCAAGTCTCCAACTTTTGGCAAATTAGTCTTTTGCAATGGAATATCGATATATTTATCATCTATCTCTTCAACAAATCGACTCAACTCTTGATATGATATATTGCCATATTGGTAACGGGTTTTGGCATGTGATAGTGTAAGCATCTTCTCTGCCCTGGTTACAGCCACATAAAAGAGTCTACGTTCTTCTTCCAACTCCTGTCTACTAGCAATAGATAGTGCCGATGGAAACAAATTTTCTTCCATACCTGCAACATATACGCATGGAAACTCCAAACCTTTGGCAGCATGTATAGTCATAAGCGACACTTTGTTGGGATCCTCTTTGTCGTTATCTTCATCTGTAAGCAGTAATACTTGTTGCAAAAATAAATCTAAGGTTTTTATCTGCACATCCTCTTCTTCTTCGGGAGTTATTATATCTTCTTTTTCACAAAACTCCTGAATACCGTTGAGCAATTCTTCTATATTTTCTATACGGTTGGCGTTGTCGGGGTCTTCGTCTTCTTTCAAGAAACGTAATATTCCCGATTGACCTATGATCTGTTTGGCCAAATCGTAGGCATTCATAACCGAAAGTTGGGCTGTTGCCGACTTTATCATCATCATAAAGTCGTTGATTTTATTCATAGTACCGGTATTGATACCCAAATCAAACGAGGGCAGATTTTCTATTACTGTCCATATACTTACATCGTTGTCGGCTGCTGCTACTCGTATACGGTCCAATGTTGTTTGTCCTATACCACGTGTAGGATAGTTAATCACTCTCAACAGTGCTTCATCATCGTAGTTATTGATAGCCAATCGAAGATATGCCAATACATCTTTTATTTCTTTTCGTCTGTAGAACGACAAACCTCCATATATCTTATATGGTATTTTCATTTTTCGAAGAGCTTCTTCTATGGCTCTCGACTGCATATTGGTTCGATATAGGATAGCAAAGTTGCTAAAATCTACATTTTCGGCATTCTTTGTATCCATAATGGAGTTTGCCATCATTAATCCCTCTTCGCGTTCATCTTCACCCCTTAGCAGGCGTATACGTTTGCCGGTATCATTGGCGGTCCAAATCTCTTTCTTTATCTGTTCTCGATTGTTGGAGATTATACTATTAGCAGCATTTACAATATTTTGAGTAGAACGGTAATTTTGTTCCAACTTAAACAGTCGCACATCCGGATAGTCGCGTTTAAAATTTAATATATTCTGAATGTTGGCACCACGGAAGGCATATATACTTTGCGCATCATCGCCTACCACACAAATATTTTGGTAACGGGCTGCCATCTTCTTTATTATAAGGTATTGTGAGAAATTGGTATCTTGATACTCATCAACAAGTATATGACGGAAACGTTCTTGATATTTGAGCAGTACATCGGGAATGTCTCGTAAAAGCACATTCATATTGTACAACAAATCATCAAAATCCATCGCCATAGAATTTCGCAATCGCTGATTGTATAATTTATATATTTCACCAATCATAGGTTTGCGCGATGCTTGGTCGGTCTGCTGTATTTCGGCATTATTTATATAATCATCTACCGAAATAAGGTTACTCTTTGCCATCGATATACGTCCAAGTACAAATGAAGTGTTGTAGGTTTTAGGGTCGAGATTGAGTGATTTTACTATCTGCTTTATTGCATTCTTGCTATCGTCGGTATCATATATGGTAAACGAAGATATGTATCCCAACTTTTCAGCTTCAAAGCGTAATATCTTTGCAAATATGGAGTGAAAAGTACCCATCCATATATTGCGAGCATCATTTCCCACTAGTTTTATTATACGTTCCTTCATTTCGGCAGCAGCCTTGTTGGTAAACGTAAGTGCCAAGATATTAAAAGGATCTATACCTTCCTCTATCAGATGGGCTATCCGATAGGTAAGTGTTCGTGTTTTGCCTGAACCTGCACCGGCTATTATCATCACAGGTCCTTCGATACAAGCAGCCGCTTTGCGTTGCTCGTCATTCAGTTCGCTCAATAAATCTCTCACAGCTTAATAATTAATATATTAACGTCCAACTATTCATTTGATATCTTTTGCAAAGATAGTTTTTTTTGATGGAAATAAAAAGCAACCGGCATTATTATTTTTACAACAATGCCTTAACATCTATAAGTCACTGTATAAAAAGTTTTAGTAAAAACTGAATCTATGCCATATCTCTTTGGTACCAACAACATGGTTATCTTCTCATATTAAAAACGATTTTATTCCAAATCGTAATTCAAATATTTTACCAAAAATCATTTATTATCAATTACTTTGAAGTAATATTTTGCATACATATTTGTTATTCCACTTATTTGCAATATAATATCAGTATATAAAAATATCGTATCGCTATTCGGTTAAAAGAAATAGAAGCCATCAGCACATTCACTATCTAAATCAAACGATAATCTTCTTAACTATCTGCAAAAGTAAAAACATTTCCCAAAACAGAAAAACAATTTAATATTTTATTTTTGAAACAAATAATGTTGTTTTGTTTATGGGTATTGAAAAGAAAGATTTTCATACCCATGCAAAAGTATTTAATCCATGCTGATACCCCTCGACTCTATAGCAATTCTATGTTCAAAGTTTGGGATATAGTTTTATTATGTCCATAAATAACTTTTATATCAGTGAACAAAAACTTTTATACAAGCATGAGACAATTTTTGGCATAAGATTTTATCTCACAATCGGCGGGTTAGAAAATCTACAAGAAATATATCTACCTACAGAAATTGATAAATTTATATTACTGTCCGCTAAACATGACATATTGTTCCCAATCTTCTGAATTACAAAGATTGGGAGTTTATTTTTCTTAAGCAAGCCCCCCCTTTATTAATTTATACCTCATCAGGAGGTGATTCAGAGGCCTCCACAAGTATCAATCTAAGGTCTTCATCCGGCTTATTAAAGAACGTTTGAATGTTGAGATAATACATTAAGACAATTCTCACCATTGTTGCCAAACCAGAAAAGCTCCAACGACGTTCCAATTCACTTTGTAAAAGCGACAAGA
>JAEIGA010006228.1_pt1 | contig 18162 bp, 16 predicted proteins | sample 9270691 | NCBI WGS metagenome assembly JAEIGA01 (sample SAMN17057246, study PRJNA624740) | gut metagenome | biome: biome; isolation source: fecal sample | host: Bos grunniens | place: China: Xizang | collected 2019
ACCGACAAAGACCGTTGTACTGCTTGTCTGTATGGAATGGTTTCAAGGATCATCTTGCTCTCACTGAACTGCGTTACCGCGTTCATTTCCGAAAGCGAGTGCAAAGGTAGTACAATTTTCCAATACTACAAACTTATTCGAGGATTTTTTTGAAAAAAGTCGAGAAAAAATTAAGCACACAACAATTATATGTGCAAACAAACTCTTTTCAGGACTAAATCCTATAAAAAAAACTCTCAAAGTCGTACGCCAATTTCAACAAAACCTTTAAGGCTAAAAACAAAATCGGCGACTCTTTGCACGGCTAAAGTAGCAATTAAATTTTAAAAACAAGAATTTTTCAAACTTTTTTTCAAAAAAAATCGAAGTTTTTGAAAAAAGGCATAAAAAAGGGGAATGAAACCGACTTCACTCCCCCATTATATATAAGGTAAAATCATTTTGCCTTAACCATCTTTATCGGATTAAGCCCAACAGCTATTTTCTTGACAAGCATACCATCTGTATCATAAATAGAGACATCGCCATCGTTGATATAATCAGACTCTGTTACACAGACATACTCTCCTGCCGAGCAGAGTTTATATGGAGAACGAGGCAATTCCTGTTCCTTTATCCAATGAGAATCGACATCTCTTGAAACAATATCGTACGATATATAGGAAGGATTCCACGAAAAGCCATAAATAACACCTTTATTATAACAAGCCTCGGTTACACCTGCAAATTCTGTAATTTCAGAAACCGCATCATCTGCTGCATTAATATATTGCAACGTAGCAGGCACATCGGCATAATTACCGACAGAAATCACAAAAACTCCTTTGTCAGCAGCAATAACCAAATTAGGATTAAGCACTACGTCTATTTTTTTAATCTCCTCGAACGAAAGCAAGTCGATAACAGAAACGGTCTTGTCATAGCCAACCGGCGTATTCCAATCGAGTCCTCCCGAATTGGCAACATAGAGTCTGTTACCAACAACTGCCAGCTGTTCGGGATTGCGTCCGACCTTAACTTTGGCTTCAACATTCAATGTTGCGGTGTCAAGGCGTGCTATATGACCATTATAATAAGAGATATACACCTTGCCCCCATCAACAGCCATATAACGTGGCTGAGCTTCGCATCTTACTTGCTTTATTGACCTTACACAAAGATCGACCACCTCTATTGTCGATTCACCTGTAACCGCAATATACATTTTCGAGCCATAGACAACTATGTCGTTTGCAGTATTTCCTAATATACGTCCATTCTGTTTTTCGAACAAGCCCTGTTCTACAAGACCTGTTGCCGCATCATATTTTGTCAGCGACGAGTTATTGCTTTTCGCATCTCCCGAATTGAGAACATAATAAACGTCATTGACATCAAAATCTTTAGCATCAAAGTCATCACCTCCAGCAAACGGAGTACACGCAACAAGAAAAACCGAAACAGTTACGATAAGAAGAAATACATTTTTAGTTTTCACACATTATATATTTATATTAAAAAGTCAAACGCGCAGACAATCTCCACGAAAAACGTGGCATCGGATAGTAGCGTATAATCTCGTACTGTTTGTTTCCTATATTCAGAAGTTCCCCTTGCAAGCGTAACGAACATGCTCCTAAAGCAAAGTCCCTGTTCGCAGAAACAGAATGTTCCATATAACCGTCAATTATATTGCGAGAGGTATTCTGAGGCAACATATACCTGTCGCTCACAGCTGTAAACATATAAGAGACATTAACGTATGGATTAAGATATGACAATGCAAACTTCCCCGAATGACGCGGAGTGTAAGGCAATTGATGACGATAGTTCTTTGCTGACGGATCGGTTATATCCACAGCATGCATAAATGAATAACCTGCGTCAAGCATTACAGACATTTTGCTTGCAACGGCTACTTGCAGTTGCGCATTTACATCGACACCAGCAATCTCCGCCTCACCAAAATTCAACATACGCCAGACATACATTGTAGGCAATGCGACAATTTTGTCGTGCACCCTGTTGTAGTACCCATCGACAACAACCGAAGCATACTCGACAACCTTATCAAACGACTCGTTCCAGGTAATACCCAAATTATACTGCGAAGCTTTTTCCGGTTTAAGCCCCACATTGCCAAGACGCAGATAATAGAGGTCGGCAAAAGTAGGCACGCGATAACTGTCCTTATACGAAACGCGTAATCGCAAAGGCAAGGAACGAAGCGGCTGAAAAGCCAAAGAAACCGACGGAGACAGACGCCTATACGGTTCAGGTGCTTCACCGTTCTTCACTTCATCGACCATATACGTTCCCAACAACGAAGCTGTAGCCGTAAAGCGTCTAACATTATACTGCACCGTAAAAACAGATATGGAGCTGATGCGTTCGGGCGCCTTGCCATCCTCGAAATTATTATACAGCGTAGAATATGTCACATCAGAAGTCAGTACGAGAGAAAGCCCCTGCAGTGGCGTACATTTAACACCAAGCGAAGCATAATACTCATTTTTCTCATTGGTGTCAATTTGTTTTCCCGATGCGTAATTTTGATTTACCTCTTTATAAACAGAATAGTGATAATCGTATTTCAAACGCGCTCTGATATCAAAAAAATCGTTCAGAGAGACGTTATAGAAAGCCTGTGCATAAAAATTATCATCCCAAAGACGCTCGCGGTTTTCGTTATTATACATATTGACAGAACCGGGCAAGCCGCGTTCCGAATTGTAGAAATTGATTTTCACTGCAAGGTCACCACCCCACAACTTTCCGAAGAGGTTTCCTTCGACATTAAATGACTGCACATCACTGTCACGACGTTTTTCGACACTCTTTTCTTGACCATTAACAAGGACAAACGGATACATGCCGTTACTTCTCATATAGTTGCCATGCAAAGAAGCGGCCCATTTTCCCGAAAAACAGTGGTCATAGTGCAATGCAGCATCAGCAAGCCCGAAAGAGCCTGTACCCAAACGTGCATATACCCTATTCTCAACAGGGCGTAAAGCATGCAACGACAGCAAAGATGATGAAGCGTGCTCAGTAGCACTCCTGAAGATATCGCTTTCGCCACTCATCGACAACGACAAAAGAGCGACATTCTCAAGCGAAAGACGACCTATATCGACCTGACCGCTTTGAGCATCAGCAAGCACAAGACCATCGTAACTGACCGCCGTATGCTTTGCACCAAGGCCGCGCACCGATACTGTTTTCAGGCCACCGACTCCGCCATAGTCACGGACATCAACACCCGTCATACGCTTTACGGCATCGGAAAGCGAGAGAGCGCCTAAACGTAGAAAATCATCGTGTTCCATTACCTGTGAGGGTGATGAAGAGACGGTTGTCGAAGGTTTTGCCGACGAGACAACCTCAACCTCAAGCAACTGGCCATATGAGAGTGTATCGACAACTTGAGCCGACGACACGGAGAACGCAAAAAGCAATACGCATATAGCACACCCCCACCTTTTATGTGAAACACTTGACATTTTTAATTATATAAAAGTCTTTACCCGAGACTAATTATAAAACAAAAAGGACAGGCAGGTCTTCTGGCTCATCTCTTCAACGGTGCCTTCCCACCAAACGGCAGTGGCAAACGAATACCGCGAATTATAAGATTTACAGCTACGGGTATAGCTCCGGACTTTAACCGGATTCCCTATTATTGACATGAGTAAGCAACCCATGCCACACCATTATCCGAGACAAAGATAACTATTTTTTTGCAACTTCTTATTTTTCCCGAGCAATATTATCAAACTAATTAAAATTAGTTGTATTTTTGCGAATAAACATATAAAAGACATGCTTACACTCGACAAAATTTATCACGCGTCGTATGTACTAAAAGATGTAATACGTCGCACCGAGCTTATCCACGCTCCAAACATCAACAAAAAGTGTAATATCTACCTCAAGCCTGAAAATCTTCAGTTGACAGGTTCGTTCAAGGTCCGCGGTTCATACTACAAGATTTCACAGTTGTCCGAGGAAGAGAAGGCAAAAGGTGTTATCGCGTGTTCTGCAGGAAACCATGCACAGGGTGTAGCCCTTGCAGCTACAAAGAATGGTATCAAATCTATCATCTGCTTGCCTGACGGTGCTCCAATATCAAAGGTTGAAGCAACAAAGAATTACGGTGCAGAGATTTGTCTTGTCGAAGGCGTATATGACGATGCATACAAACGTGCCATCGAATTGCGCGACGAGCATGGCTACACATTCATTCACCCATTCGACGATGTTGATGTAATTGCCGGCCAGGGTACAATTGCATTGGAGCTTATCGAACAGAAAAAAGATATTGACGTAGTCATTGTCCCAATTGGTGGCGGTGGACTCATTTCAGGTATCGCATTTGCCATAAAGTCACTTAATCCAAAGATTAAGGTTTATGGTGTACAGGCTGCCGGAGCGCCAAGTATGAAGAACTCTATCGACAAGAAAAAAATTGAGCGTCTCCCCGGCGTATCGACCATTGCCGACGGTATTGCGGTTAAAGAACCAGGACAGAACACCTTCAACTTATGCAGCAAGTATGTCGATGGCATTGTAACAGTAACCGACGACGAGGTTTCATCAGCAATACTCTCAATGCTTGAGCAGCAGAAAATCATCACAGAAGGTGCCGGTGCAGTGGCAGTAGCGGCTGCAATGTTCGACAAAGTGCCTGTTGAAGGCAAGAACGTTGTATGTATCGTATCAGGCGGTAACATCGACGTAAACATTCTTGACAGAGTTATCAAACGCGGTTTGATGACATCGGGACGCAGCGCACTCTTCAAAATCGAGCTTCTCGACAAACCTGGACAGTTGTTGTTGGTATCACGTATCATCGCAGAGCATGGCGGTAATGTTATCGGTGTTCACCACGAGCGCACAAATGCCAATACAGATATCAACGGTTGCTTCATTCGCATAAACCTTGAGACACGTAACTTTGAGCATACAAACAAGATCAAGGAGGCACTGAAAGAAGCAGGTCTTAAAATTTGGGATTAAAATTCAGCAAACCATTAATTTAAAATATAAAACTATGTTGGAAAAAGTTTATACAAGCAATGCTCCCGAGGCTATCGGTCCTTATTCACAGGCTATCAAGTGTGGTAACATGTTGTTCACATCAGGTCAGATACCCATCAACCCTGCAACAGGCAACGTTGAAGCAGAAGGTATTACAGACCAGGCTACACAGGTAATGAAAAACCTCGCAGCAGTTCTTGCAGAGGCAGGCACATCGTTTGACAAAGTTGTAAAGACAACATGTTTCCTCAGCGACATGGCAGACTTCGTTGCATTCAATGCTGTTTATGCAGAATACTTCACAAGCAAACCTGCACGTTCATGCGTAGCAGTAAAGACACTTCCAAAGAATGTTCTTGTAGAAGTTGAGGTAATCGCAGAACTTTAAGAAACAGTTTGATATTCAAATCGCGACAGGAAATTCCTGTCGCGATTTTTATTGACTATAACAATAGATATGGCAGAAGAACTACATATAGCTGACGGCAATAAGGAAGAAAAATACGCCCTACTCTACAAACAGATAGTTTCACTCATAGAAGGCGAAAACGACACCATTGCCAATATGGCCAATATCGTAGCCATGATTCACAACACTTTCGGATTCTGGTGGACAGGATTCTACCGTGTCGTCAACAACGAGCTAATTCTCGGGCCTTTCCAAGGGCCGTTGGCATGCAGTCGCATAAAGTTCGGAAAAGGTGTATGCGGTATGGCATGGGAGAAACGCACGACACAAGTAGTTCCCGATGTAGAACAATTCCCTGGGCATATAGCCTGCAGCAGTGCTTCGAAAAGCGAAATTGTAGTTCCCGTATCAGACAAGAATGGCAAGGTTACTGCCGTACTTGACATTGACAGCGAAAACCTTGCCACATTTGATGAAACCGACCGTGAATGGTTGGAAAGAATTGCCGACCTGTTCCAAGGCTAAACAATTCAGTCGTTGATTTTCATATCCTTTATATCAAATCCTCTCAACAGGTCTGCAACAGGCATACGTTTCTTTCCGGCAAGCTGAACATCGAGCAATGCCACATAACCGCCTTCAACAGCAACCTTCATATATGACTTGCCATCGGTAAGTAATGTTCCTGTTTCAACATTATGGCTACAGAACTCCTTGGCAACCTCATAGACCTTTATTGCAACAGCCTTACCGTCGGCATCGGCAAGTTCGAACCATGCTGCGGGATATGGCGACATACCACGCACAAAATCATAGATTTCTACAACGCTCTTAGTCCATGATATACGGCATGTATCGCGGAAGATTTTGGGGGCAGGACGCAATTCCAATTCCGATGCATACATTGCATCTTGAGCAATGGCTGTTACATTTCCGTTTACTATAGCCTCAACGGTGCGCATAACGGTATCACCACCCTGCAACATCAACTTGTCGTGAAGCGTTCCTGCATTATCCTTCTCGTCAATTGCAACCACGTCGCGATATATAACATCGCCTGTATCAATTTCGTGTTTAAGGAAAAAAGTCGTTACACCCGTTTCCTTATCTCCATTGATTATTGCCCAATTGATAGGCGCTGCACCTCGGTATTGTGGCAACAACGATGCATGAAGATTGAATGTGCCAAGACGTGGCATATTCCATACGGATTCAGGAAGCATGCGGAAAGCAACAACTATCTGCAAGTCGGCACGCCAGCTACGCAAGGCCGCCTGAAATGTCTCATCTTTCAACGACTCCGGCTGCAGAACAGGCAAACCTACCTCAACCGCATACTGCTTGACAGGACTCATAAGAAGTTGAGCACCGCGTTTATTTATCATTTTGTCGGGCATTGTAACAACACCGACCACCTCATAACCACAATCAGCACAAGCCTTTTGATTCTCAAAAAGACGGCGCAAGGGTTCTACTGCGAAATCGGGAGTACCCAAATATACTATTCTAAGTTTATCCATCATTTGTAACGATTTAATCCGATGTAAATTCCAACAAGGTCTTGCGATAAGCCGTAAATATAGCCGACTTTGATATAAAGCCTATATACTCGCCCGAGATATCCTCAACAGGCAAGTTCCATGCACCTGTATCCTCAAACTTACGCATTACAGCCTCCATAGGCTCAGTTATACAGAGTCTTTCAGGCACCTTGCGCATAAGCACCGCCACATTATAACGGTGGTAAAGTTCCTGACGGAACATTATATGTCTTATATCATCAAGATACAAGATACCGACAAGACGATTTCCTGCATCCACAACCGGGAATATATTACGACGTGTCTTTGCCACAACAGAAGTGAGCGCACCAAGATCCATATCGGGACTTATCTTCATAAAGTCGCGTTCGATAACATCGGCAACCTTAAGAATTGTAAGCACTGCCTGGTCCTTATGATGAGTAATAAGCTCACCACGCTGTGCAAGACGTATTGCATATATATTATTGCTGTCAAATATCTTAACAGTAAGATACGAACATACCGAAACAATCATCAACGGCAGGAAGAGAGCATATCCGCCGGTCAATTCGGCAATAAGGAACACACCTGTCAATGGTGCATGGAAGACTCCCGACATAAGCGCAGCCATACCAAAAAGCGCAAAGTTCTTGTCCGAAACAGGAACGCCCCATGAGGTCATATTGCAGATACTTGCAAAAAGATAACCTGAAATACAGCCGAGGAAAAGACTTGGAGCAAATATACCGCCACAACCTCCTGCGCAATTGGTTACAGTCGATGCAAACGCCTTGAACAGTATTATAAAGAACATATATACCAATATATACTTGGCATGTCCGTAGAACAGAGAGTTATCGAGGATAATATTTTCAGATGTTCCGTTTATAAGCTGATTTATGGTTTCATAACCTTCGCCATACAATGGGGGGAAAAGAAATATCAACACACTCAATATACCGCCTCCGATAAGTAATTTGTAATAAGGATTGCTCAGTTTCTTGAACTGCTTTTCGATAGCTGTCGTAACGTGTGTAAAATACAACGATACCAGACCACATACAACTCCGAGCAGTATTACATATGGCACACGTGCAAGGTCGAAAGCGTCCTCCATGTGAAATTCGAACATCGCTTCCGTACCCATGAGAATGTATGACAATGTTGCTGCCGTAACACTCGAAATGAGAAGAGGCAACAACGACGACATGGTAAGGTCAAGCATCAGCACCTCAAGGGTGAATACAAGACCGGCAATGGGGGCCTTGAAGATACCCGATACAGCACCGGCAGCACCACAGCCAATGAGAAGCATCATAACCTTTTTCTCCATCTTGAAAAGACGGCCAAGATTAGAGCCTATGGCAGAACCGGTCATTACAATAGGGGACTCTGCACCGACAGAACCGCCGAAACCGATGGTTATACCGCTGGCTATAAGCGACGACCATGTATTATGCCTTCTTATTTTTCCTTTTTGACACGATATGGCATAGAGTACTTTTGTTACTCCATGACTAATATCGTCACGTACGACTCGGCGTATAAACAACCCGGTTACGAAAATACCGATAACAGGATATACAAGATAGAGCCAGTTGAATGTCTGTGCATCAAAGTCACCGGTCAGCAGATGCTGTATAAAATGTATCAGGTGTTTCAGAGCAAATGCAGCAAGTGCAGACAGCACTCCTACAATAAGACTCAGTATCAGAACGAACTGATTCTGTGATATATGCTTTTCACGCCAGGCAATGAAACGTTCAAGCATTCCATTTTCCTTTGCCTTATCCATTATTCCCTTATTATTGAAACTGTTCCGTTCTTTGTCAACTTAATTATGCTTGACGATTTGGCCTTACCGAGTTCCAATTGCTTATAATTTACAACGTAATCGACCGCATCAATAATTTCAGGGCTTATTTCGCTGAAATTGTTCGGTGTCGGCTCACCGCTGATATTTGCCGATGTTGAAACGACAGCCTTCTGAAAACGGTAACACAACTCTTTCGAGAACATCTCCGATGTAACCCTTATACCTATGCTTCCGTCTTCGGCTATCAGATTTGGAGCAAGGTTCCTTGCACCGTCATATATTATAGTCAACGGTTTTGTCGTAAGCTCTATCAAATCCCATGCCACAGCAGGCACATCACCGACATAGCGTGCAAGACGGTCGGCACTGTCAACAAGCAAGAGCAACGCCTTGCTATCCTCGCGTTTCTTTATTTCATATACACGCTTGACAGCTTCAGGATTAGTGGCATCGCAACCTATCCCCCACACTGTATCTGTGGGATAGAGGATTACACCACCCTTACGCATTATCTCGACACATTTCTTTGCTTCATCTGCTATAGTACCCATAACGCCGTTTTTTTAGAATTCGCTTGTAAAATGGAAACGTATTGACTTGAAGTCGTTCTGCGCCATCTGCAACACATAGTTGCTGTCTGCAAGAAAGACATCACGTCCTTCGATATCCTTTGCCATATATTGATACTTGCGTTTTTTGAATGCTTCAAGCTCCGCAGCATCGTCACTTTCAATCCAGCACGCCTTGTAAAGACTTACAGGCTCCCAACGACATTTAGCGTTGTACTCGTTTTCAAGACGATATTGGATAACCTCAAACTGCAACTGTCCTACTGTACCGATAAGTTTTCTGCCGTTATGCTGATTTACGAACAACTGAGCGACACCCTCGCCCATAAGCTGGTCAATACCCTTTGCCAACTGCTTTGTTTTCATTGGGTCTGCATTCTCGATATATTTGAACATTTCGGGCGAGAAGCTTGGCAATCCCTTGAAATGCAAAAGTTCACCTTCGGTCAATGTATCACCAATCTTGAAGTTACCTGTATCGGGCAAACCGATTATATCACCGGGGTAAGCCTCTTCGATGGTACTCTTACGCTGCGCCATAAACTGGGTCGGTGAAGAGAATCGTAAATCCTTACCTAAACGTATGTGACGATAAGGGGTATTACGTACAAATTTACCTGAACAGATTTTACAGAATGCGACGCATGAGCGGTGATTAGGGTCGATATTAGCAGTTATCTTAAAGATAAAACCGGTAAACTTGGAATCTTCGGGCGACACCATACGCTCTACAGCCTGCACAGGACGCGGACTTGGAGCTATCTTCACAAAACAGTTCAACAATTCCTCTACACCAAAATTGTTCAGTGCAGAACCAAAGAACACAGGAGCAACCTTTGCATCAAGATAATCCTGCACATTAAATTCGGGATATACACCGTCAACAAGTTCAAGGTCGGAACGCAACTTATATGCCAAATCCTCGCCAATACTATTCTCAAGTTCGTCGCTGTTTACATCGATTTCCACCTTTTCGGTAACACGCTGCTTGTTAGGTGTGAAAAGGTCAAGTTTCTGTTCGTATATATTATACACACCCTTGAAACGCGCTCCCTGATCAATAGGCCAGCTGAGCGGACGTACAGCTATCTGCAACTCGCTTTCAAGTTCATCAAGCAATTCAAAAGGATCGCGACCTTCACGGTCCATCTTATTGACATAGACAATAACCGGCGTATTACGCATACGACAGACAGACATAAGCTTACGTGTCTGTGTTTCCACACCCTTTGCACTGTCAACAACAATGATAACGCTGTCAACAGCGGTCAATGTACGGAATGTATCCTCTGCAAAGTCCTGGTGACCAGGAGTATCAAGGATATTTATCTTATAACCCTCATAGTCGAACTCCATTACAGAAGTGGTAACAGAAATACCACGCTGCTTTTCAATTTCCATCCAGTCGGACGTAGCGGTCTTCTTTATCTTATTTGACTTTACAGCACCGGCCACCTGTATCTGACCACCAAAAAGCAAAAGTTTTTCGGTCAGCGTAGTCTTACCGGCATCAGGGTGCGATATAATCGCAAATGTTCTGCGTCTTGCAATCTCTTCTTTTATATTGCTCATTCGTGAATTATTTTCGTTTTAATATAATCAATCCTCACTTTCAAGGTCCAGTTTACCCTCTTCTTCCTCTTTGAAATAGAGCGAGAGCATGGAAATGAATTTACCAATCTCTGCTGTAGCCTTCAATGTTTCTTCATTTATCTCTCTTTTTTGCAGTTTCATCAGCCACACCATGTAGAGAGCATCAAAACAATTTTCGAGTTCATTCTTTTCACGTCCCTCACTCTTTGTACGGAATTCTACTATAAACGGCAAAGCCTTATAGTATGCAGCCGAATAAAAAGGCACCTTAGGCGACTTCAAAAGACGTAAATGCAAATCGGTCAGGTTTATTATAACATTCTTGTTAATCTGCAGGTGTCCACTCTCCTTGACACCTTCCTGACGCATCATCTCTATAATATTTTCATACCACAGACACAATTCTGCAGAAGCTGCATCATCAAGTCCATAAGGTTCTACCAGACTCGTCTTCACTTTTTCAATTGACAAGCCATTGGCACGCAACAGGTCTTCGACCTGCCACATATATAGCAGATACTCCGCTATATTCTTTTTTCGAAGTTCTCTTGAAATAAACAAAACGGTAAAATTTAATGTAGTGACCAAACACCGGTATATATAAGCACTGCTCCAATCAAAGAGCCGCCCATTACAACACAACCGATAATACGGTTTATAATTCTTACTCCGCGTACATCAAAACGTTCTCTCAACTTGTTTACAACGTATGTGATAAAGAACCACCACAGTACTGCTCCACCAAAAATTGACAGATAACCAATGCACTGCATCGGGAAAGACAACTCCGGCAACATGAAGTTCAGCGGAGTAAACAAGCCTAAGAACAAGAGTATTATGGTCGGATTAGACAATGTAATGAAGAAACCGGTTATACCATTACGCAAAAGGCTACTTTTATTGTGGCTCACATTGCGAGTGTTTTTCATAGGGTTTGTACGATATGTATGCAAACCGAAGACAAACATTATTGTGGCACCAATGAGTTGCATCCACAAGAGTGTTGTCTGATTGCTGATTATATCGTAGAGGAATGAAAGTCCGTAACCCGTCAGCAAAGCATAAAGGATATCGCTTAGCGCGGCACCAACACCAGTCACAAAGCCGTGCGAGCGTCCCTTGTTCAAGGTACGTTGTATGCAGAGCACACCAACAGGACCCATTGGAGCTGAAGCAACAATACCTATTATCATTCCCTTCAGAACAACCTCTAAAACAGAGATCTGGGAAACTATTTGCTGGAACAGTTCGTTTATTTCATTCATAATGCAAAGTTTACATTTTTTTATGAAAAACTAACCTTTTGAACGGAACTTTTTTAACAATTACAACCCAAAAACATTTTATTCTATTGTTTCGGGATGTTTCGGCAAGTTTCTGTTAACCAATATATATATCAAAACATCTGAAATTCCCGAAACTATAGCACAGATTCCAAGAATGACAGAAACAGTCTTCATTGTTCCGAAAGGATTGGCAAACAGAACCACAGACAACACAGCAAGCAACACAGGTGTAGCCAACAGCCCCCATTGCAACCCCACGCGGCCATAAGAAGAGAGGATAACATATATCTGAAACAATGAAAAGCAAAAAAGTGCAACAGCAAGCATTCCCACAAACAGTTCAATAAATGTAATAGGGAATATGATCAGCCACAATCCAAAAAGCATAGAGCCGACATCTACAATAGACATGAGCACCATTGGAAACAGAGGAGCCCCTTTGCGTGTAGAATAGATATTAATTACCGAGATTAGTGCAGGCAAGAAAAATGCAACACCGACAAGACGCACCAAAAATGGCATAGCGCTATCCTTAAGGACAATAAGCAGTACACCTATAAGCACCGCAGAAAGACTTCTAATAACACTGTTCATAACAATATCTCTAAAAAATTAATCATATATAGACAAACACCGGAGCTGACACTACAACCTTACAAAATGCGATAATTTTACTTAATTATTTATCGGCACCCGGCAATGTCGCTTTAATTTTAACAATCCTGTGCTTATCCTTTTGTACAACCTCAAAAAGCACCCCGTTACACTCTATCTTCTCATGCAAGACGGGGAATTCACCCTTGACTTCAAGCAGAAGACCAGCAAGAGTATCTGCCTCACCTGTAAATTCTTCGAAATCGTCACTGTCAAGAGATGTTATTTTGTAGAAATCGGAGAGCATTGTCCTGCCGTCAAAAAGATATACATTATCTTCGAGTTGCTCGTACGAAGTGTCCGGCTCATCAAATTCGTCATTGATTTCACCAACAATCTCCTCTATGATATCTTCAAGTGTTATAAGGCCCGATATACCGCCGAATTCGTCAACAACAATGGCCATATGCACTTTTACCGTCTGGAAATCACACAGCAAGTCATCAATTTTCTTTGTTTCGGGAACAAAGAACGGCTGTCGCATCAGCGATTGCCAACGGAAATTCTCACCTCGGTCAAGATAAGGAATCAAATCCTTGATATAGAGCACACCTCGTATGTCATCTTGTGTCTTTCCATATACAGGAATACGGGAATACGCATTTTCGGCAGCACATTTCAGCACCTCGGAATAGGGAGCACGTATGCCAAGCATAACCATATCAAGACGCGATGTCATTATATTCTTAACCGTTTCGTCACCAAAACGGATAATACCCTCAAGCATTTTCTTTTGCTCACCGATTTCCTTATTGTCGGTCATCTCAAGTGCCTGTTCAAGTTCATCGACCGATATAAGACGGCTCTTCTTCGAAACAAGACGCTGTGTAAATGTTGTTGAACGTACAAGCAATTTGGCAAAGGGCGACAATAGAAACGAAAGCACGAAGAATCCTCTTGATGCAAAACGTGCAAACCTCATAGGCTTGCTCTTTGAATAGATTTTAGGCATCACCTCACCGAAAAGCAACAGCAGGAATGTCAACACAACCGTCAGCAGAAGAAACTCCAGCCATTCCGCATTGATACCGAAATCGAATATACTCAAGAAGAAGTAATTCAACAACATAACGATTCCGACATTTACGAAATCGTTTACAATGAGAATTGTAGCAAGCAACCTTTCCGGTTCACCTATAAGTTTCAATATCAACTTATCACGAGAAGACTTGCTTTCGCTCAGTTCATCAAGATTCTCACGCGATAAAGAGAAGAAAGCAATCTCCGACCCTGAAGCAAAAGCAGAAAACAACAGAAGGATTCCTGCCAGGACAAGAGCCACAACAGCACTGACAGAGGGAGGGTTTACACTAACCTCCGGCAATGCGAACAAGAAAGTCTGCACCAAGGCAGATACATCCATATCCAAATTAAAAAGAATTACAGGTTACCAAGAAACAGATCAGAAAGGTGCGCCCGAAGCAGAAGGAGTCGCATCAGCAGCTACACCGCTCTTTGAAGAGAGCATCTCCATTGTTTCAGCAAGAATCTCAGTACGATATCTGCGGATACCGTTCTGGTCCTCATATGTATTTGTTCTTATCTTACCTTCGATGTATATACGGTCACCTTTGTGCACATATTTCTCTGCAACCTCGGCAAGACCACCCCAGAGCACTACATTATGCCACTCTGTACGTTCCGGCACCTGAGTTCCGTTCTGCAATGTATATGAGCGCTCGGTTGTAGCCAAAACCAAATTAGCAACAGCGACATTTCTGTCAAGATGACGAACATCGGGTTCTTTACCCACGTTTCCTATTAGAATAACTTTATTTACAGACATAAGTATTATTATTAAATTATTCTGCAAAAATATAAAAAAAGAAAGCAGCTATCAAGTATTACGCATTTTTTTCGTTGATAACGCAAAATTTACGACATAAAACGACATTTTGACCGACATCACAAGATTTGAGAGAATAATTATCACATATTTTACCAAAAAAAAAGTTTATAAATTTCGGAGATAGCAAAAAAAGCTATATATTTGTAGTCCGAAAATTGACATTTGCATAAAACAACATAAATTCACAGAGAAAGATGACAAAAGCAGAGATTGTAAACGAGATTGCGAGAAAGACTGGAATTGAAAAATCTGTAGTTTTGACAACAGTAGAGTCCTTCATGGACACTGTAAAGAATTCATTGGCAAATCAGGAGCCCGTATATTTGCGTGGTTTTGGTAGCTTCATCATAAAGCACAGAGCAGAAAAGACTGCACGTGACATCCACAAGGAGAAGACTATTACAATACCGGCACATAACATTCCTGCATTCAAGCCTGCTAAGACTTTTGTAAGCGAAGTAAAAGAATAAATAGTGATTAATCAATAAAAATTTTTAACCATGCCTAGCGGAAAAAAGAAAAAAAGACATAAGATGTCTACGCACAAGCGTAAAAAAAGACTGAGAAAGAACAGACATAAGAGCAAGTAAGCTCGTCTGTAAAAAACACAAAAAACAAACTTGCAAGGAGAGTTAAAATGACTTCAAGTTTGTTTTTTGTTTTAAGGCAAGAGGGCTTGCCTGGAAAAAGCCCGACCAAATCAAAAATATAAAGAATTGTGACAAGCGAACTGATTGTAGATGTTCACTCACAGGAAATCTCAATTGCCATCACCGAAGAGAAGCAACTTGTTGAATTCCAGAGAGAGAAACAGACAGACACATTTTCAGTAGGCAACATTTATCACGGTCGTGTAAAGAAAATCATGCCGGGATTGAATGCCTGCTTTGTTGATGTTGGTTCCGAAAAAGAAGCATTTCTTCACTATTCCGATTTAGGTCCACAATTTTATTCTCTTCAGAAATTTTTAAAACAGGTCACAAGTGACCGCAAAAAGAGTTTCCCCATTGCAAAGGCATCAATAATGCCCGAGAAGAAAAAAGAGGGAAACATTGCCGAAGCATTACAGACAGGACAAGAAATTCTTGTACAGGTAACAAAAGAGCCCATAAACACAAAAGGGCCAAGGCTCACATGCGAATTATCATTTGCAGGACGTTTCCTGATACTGATTCCCTTCGAGGACAAAGTATCGGTATCTTCAAAGATAAAGTCACCCGAAGAGCGTACACGCCTAAAACAGCTGATGCAGAGCATCAAACCCAAGAATTTCGGTATTATCGTACGTACAGTAGCTGAAGGAAAGAAAGTCGCAGAGCTCGACAATGAACTGCGTACATTGGTAGGCTATTGGGATTCGCTCGTTGAAAAGGTGCAGAAAAGCACAAAGCCACCCACAGTGGTACATGAAGAGTCGGACAGGACACTCGCCTTGCTGAGAGATTTGTTCAACCCGTCGTACGAGAATATCCATGTCAACGACATTGAGGTTTATAAAAGAATAAGAAACTACGTTTCAGTAATAGCCCCCGAAAGCGTTGACATAATAAAGCTATATCGTGGCGAATTACCGATTTTTGACCACTTCGGCATAACCAAACAGATTAAGTCATCGTTCGGACGAATAGTATCATTCAAAGGCGGTGCATACCTTGTCATTGAACACACCGAAGCCCTACACGTCGTTGACGTGAATAGCGGAAACAGAGCACGCAACAACGCAAGCAATCAGGAGGAAAATGCTCTTGAAGTAAACTTAGGTGCAGCCGACGAGCTTGCACGACAGTTGCGTCTTCGCGATATGGGCGGTATAATTGTTGTCGATTTCATCGACATGGACAAGGCAGAACACCGACAGGCCGTTTACGAAAGGATGACAGCAAACATGGGACGCGACAGAGCCAAGCACAACATCTTGCCGTTAAGCAAGTTCGGTCTGATGCAGATTACACGCCAAAGAGTACGCCCCGCAACAAATATGGAGGTAGAAGAGAGCTGCCCGGTTTGCAATGGCAAGGGCAAGATACTTCCTTCGGTACTGTTTACCGAAACATTGGAGAATAAAATTGAAACAATGGTAAAGACCATTGGCTTGAAAAGATTCAAGTTACATGTTCACCCATATGTCGCATCGTACATAAAGAAAGGATTCTTTTCAATGTATAGGAAGTGGCAGATGAAGTACGGAATAGGTATTCGTGTCATACCCGACCAGAAGCTGGCATATCTGGAATATCATTTCTATGACAAAGCCGGCAACGAAATTGACATGAAAGAGGAATCAGAGTTAAAATGATTTACTTCAAGTAAAGACCAAAAGATTAAGGGAAGAGCCTTAGAGGCTCTTCCCTTAATCTTTTATATTAAAGACAACGTTTATCAGATACCCATTGCCTCTTTCATCGCAACGATTGTTGCATCAGCCTTTGCTACAGCGTCGGCATAGCAGTTACGGCAACCCATCTTGCCTTTAGCCTCCATATAGAACTTAATCTTAGGCTCAGTACCTGAAGGACGGACAGACACCTTGTGGCCGCTCTCTGTAAAATACTGCAATACGTTTGATGGCTCCGGCATATCAATATCGGTAACATTACCCTCACCGTCAACCTGCTTCATAGCCTTGAAATCCTTATAGCAAATAACCTTCTCACCGGCCATTTCCTTAAGAGGGTTAGCACGGAAGTTCTCCATCATCTGACGGATTTCGTCTGCACCACTCTTACCGGGTTTCACTACGTTTACAGTCACCTCCTTAGAGAAGCCATATTCAACATAGATATCCATAAGCATCTGATAAAGGCTCTTGCCATTATCCTTTGCCCATGCAGCAACTTCAGCAGCAAGGCTACATGCCGATACAGAATCCTTGTCGCGACAGAAGTCTTCAGCCAAGAAACCAAAGCTCTCTTCACCGCCACCGATATATTTTGCGATACCTTCATTGTCACGAATCACCTTTGCAATCCATTTGAAACCGGTATAGCAGTCATACATCTTGATATTGTTCTTTTCTGCAATCTCTTTGATAACCTCTGTGGTCACAATAGTCTTTACAACAAACTCGTTACCGGTCATCTTGCCCAAAGCACGGTACTGAGTAATGATGTAGTAAAGGAATATCAGACAGGTCTGGTTACCGTTCACGATAACCCACTCGCCTTTGTCATCCTTGCAGGCAATTGCAAGACGGTCAGCATCAGGGTCAGAAGCCATTACAAGATCAGCGTCAATCTCCTTAGCAAGATTGATAGCCATTGTCATAGCCTCGGGGTTCTCAGGGTTAGGAGACACGACAGTAGGGAAATTACCGTCCTTTATCATCTGCTCCTCAACACAATGTATGTTCTCGAAGCCCCACTGACGCAACGATGCAGGAATCAAGACGCGTCCACAACCATGGATAGGTGTATAGACAATCTTCAAATCCTTATGACGTGCAAT
>JAEIGA010006229.1_pt1 | contig 18159 bp, 16 predicted proteins | sample 9270691 | NCBI WGS metagenome assembly JAEIGA01 (sample SAMN17057246, study PRJNA624740) | gut metagenome | biome: biome; isolation source: fecal sample | host: Bos grunniens | place: China: Xizang | collected 2019
AAAATATTGTTTTTTTATTTTTGTAAAAAGTGACGATAAAACAGATATTGAAGTTAAATGGTCAACCTCAAAAACTAAAGCATTATCTGAATTAATAACTAAAACAAATAGTAGATATAGTGATATATTAGGCACAAATTTAATAACAATGCCATGGTTGTGTGATTATATACCAACAGTATCAGGTACAACGAATGGTGAAATTCTTGCACAAACTACAGGTTCTGTTATTGGTAAATTAGATCAAGTCGTCGGAATAGACACATCAGGTGAAATTGTGAAAAAAGAAGACGCGCTAATTACCACTATTAAAGTAAACAATGATAGTGGCTCAACTTATTCTTATAACATAGGTGAAGAAGATACTAATACATTGGTAAATTATGTTAAAAGTAATAAAGCAAAAGGTATTTTAGCAGAACTTGATAAATATTATTTTTGTGCAATTAATTTACCTGAACTTGTTAAAAAGTTAGATGATTTAAAAAAACTTTGTGAAGATAAAGTAAAAGAAACCGAAAAAACAGCTACGAGTGAAATAGAAGATTATCTATCTCAACAGTTAGGTTTTACGCCAAACATTGAAAATGTTTTTAGAATGATTTTTGCTCATTTACAATGTTTTTTCCATGAATTTTTAGAAAATACACTATATGAAATTAAAAAAAGTAATAGAAAAATTAAAAATTTCACCCCAAAATTAGACAATAAAAATACAGACGTAAAATATAAATCAGAAACAGGTGATACATTTTTACCACCATTTTTTGGTTTTTATGAAACAAATTCTGATCAACAAAAAGAAATAGCATATCCATCATATTATGATATTAAAGAAATAACACTCGTAGAAGATTTAATAAATGCTGCAAAACAATATAGTCAACAATATAGTAAACTTGTTCAAGAAATAGAAGCATTAACTGCTACTGGTATAACAGCGTCTCAAGAAGAACCGACAGTCGCAGGTGGTTTTCCATTACCAATTGCATTTAGTGATGGTTTTACACCATCTTCATATTATGATGCGTTTTATGGAAATAAAAATCCATATTCATATATAGATAGAAATAGTGATACGTTCCTTAAAGACATTTTTTATCTATTTTCTATCAGATATTACGCATTAACTATGTTATTTGTTAAGACATCGCAAACTTCATTTATCGAAAATGAAGTGGCTAATGTACTTGCTTATTTTCCTGATTTAGAACAAGAAACATTTAAAAAACCATTTGGTGATTATATTGATAATAAGAAAAAAAGTATATACGATATAATAAATGAGCATTCAAAAACGAGAATAGTTCCTATTGAAAAAATGGATATTCCAAATACATCTTACTTACGAGAACTATTATTATTAGCAAGAACAAACATCGGGACAACATGTACTGATGAGGAAAGAAAAACTATGCTTACAAATCAATATGTTAATACTTTTGAATATTTAAGAGGTGTTAAAGTAGTTGACAATAGTTACTTTGATGTATTTAATCAACTTACTACTACGGTAAAAAATTTAACAGACATAGATGTAGTATACAATAATATTGAATATATAATAAAAAATGAGAATGCAGGTAATATACCTGTACATAAAATATATAGGTTAGTAAAACAAGAAACAACAGTTCAAATTTACACAAGTACTGATGTTCCACAACTACCTATGGGTGACGAATGCAATAAATACACATTACCGTTTATATTATGGACTGCAAGTATACCAGAAGACAAGAACTATGTTGCAAGGAATTTATTACATGATATAGGAATTGATAATTTAGTATTTAATCCAAATAATGATAAAAAAAGATTGACGTTTCACACAATAAGTGACCAAGGAAAATCTTTCTATATTTTGTCTTCACTATTATCTAATGTATCCGAAGTTAGAGACTCATTTGCTAGCGCAGCAAAAGGTTCTTCACAAGATGATAAAAATGGTAATGATTTATTTCCTAATAGAATTACACGAACACGAAAAATAATCCCACTATTTTATGGTTGTTTACTTTATTTAACTAGAAAAAAATTAATTGATGGCGTTGATATTGTTCCTCATTTTTTTAACAATGACACTATTGGTGATGACAAGGTTTTTGAAGTGCGTTATGACATTTATGATCAGGTCAATGATGTTACTGATGCTACAATAAACGATAATACAGGTATGTTCAAACTTTATTGCGATAAAGATAAGTGTTCTATTGGAAATTTAATGAGACATTTAGTTTGTATTCATTCATTATCTGAAACATATGACTTCACTACATCGAGCGGTTTAACAAACGGAGAAATAAAAGAAATATTTGCAGAATACGGTAATAATAAGACCGCATTAGAAGAAATGTTTTTAAGTGAAGTTAGAGCAGGTGGTATACTTAAGGAAATTATTGAAAATGCAAAAGCGGAACATGATTTATGCCAAAAATACACTATTAAATTACCTAGTATCAGCCACATTTACGGTAATATTCCGGTATTTCCTTTGGAAGGAAAAACAAGTAAAGCAGTTGTTCGCTTAATGAGTGAAACTGTATGTATGATTTCAACAAATTATCGTAACAGTAGTTTACAAAGTGCATTTAATGAAGTATTGAAACTAAATTTAGGTACATTTTATGATAAACTATATGCTAAATCAATTTCAGGCACAACAACAGTAGATACAACAACAAGTGCAGTATCTACGGATAATACATTAAATACCGACACACAACGTTCATTATACTACACATTAAAAAATTTGTATGATAAATGGATTTGTTCATATGGTAGCATGGATAGATTCACATTAAAAACACCTAATGATGATGATTCTGCACAAAAAAGTAGATATAAAACAGGTATACAGGTTAATAATAAGAGTGAGATAAATAATTTTTTATTTGTTGATTCGTTATATAATGACATTGGAGAGAAATTTATATTGAACCCAGCTTCAATAATTAGATTAACACAGTCGTCATTTGATGGAACATATAATTTTTCACTATACCAATACATGCATTTATTATGTCAAGAAAATAAATTAATGATGAGGGCAATACCTGTATATAATAATTTTTATACAGAATCAGGTCTTAAAGAAATATTTACTCCATTGGATGTGTTTAATGCAAATCAAGCACATGAAAATGGTTTTTCTTCAACATATTTGATTATGTATACTCATCAACCTTCTGCGCATTTGGATGTTGAAAATAGCAGTTATATAAACGACGGAATGGATTTAGGAAGAACTATTATCACTTCTGATACGTTAAAACTGTTTAATAATGAAGATGGTTATCCAGTACCTACTTTTGGTGTTACGTATGGAATGCAAAATCAGAACTATTTCAAGGGAATAAATATTAATATGGACAACCCGATGACAACTGATTACTCTATTGCTAATACACTTATACTTGCAAATACAAGTAAAAACAGTGGTGACTTAAATATGCCATTAGGTATTGGCCAAAATATTTATTCAATATACTCAAATCGTTCATATAATTGTACGGTCGAAATGATGGGTTGTGCTAATATTATGCCAATGATGTATTTTCAATTAAATAATATACCAATGTTTAAGGGTGTATACATGATTGTAAGTGTGAAACATTCTATTCGAGGAGGAAATATGACAACAACATTTACCGGTATAAGACAAACTTCAATCATATATCCATTTGTTAATAATAGTTTAATATTATCTTCAATGTTAGATAGAAGTAATGGTCCAATATCGAATAGTCCTAATCCAGTTGAACCAACACCAGGCGATAATCCTAATGCTAGTGTATTACAACCAGTTGTATATACAGACTTGAAAGTTACACTTGTATCATTGTTAGAAGAAGAATGGATGACTAAAAAACGCCAAGAATATAAAGATAAGATAGCTTCTAATATGTATTGGGGAAAACTTCTTGACGGTAGACGTTATCCATTAGGTTATTCAAAAAATCGAAAAATAGAACATATTATTTTACACTATACAGCAGGTGCGAATTCAAAGCCTAATAGCGCAACAAGTATGCGTAATACATGGTTCAGTTTGTGGTACAAACCAAATAAAAAAACAAAAAAAGACGGTACCGCTGCTTCTGCAGATTTTGGTGTAGACGATGGAGGAATAGTACAATTCACACCAAATATAAGCGAATATTCCGGAATGTCGTGTTATGGTAATAATAAAGGAATTTCAATTGAAATGTGTTCTACTTATGACAACTCTAACGGCGCAATTGGAGTAGGTGATGCTAAGGCAAATCAAGAAAATTGGTATTTTACTGATGAAGTATTGAAAAATACAAAGAAATTAATAATTGAATTGTTTAAACAATTTGGTGCTAAAAATATAACAACACACTATAGACAAAATCTTAAAAATAAAAAATACAAAGAATGTCCTGGTATTTGGGGTTGGAATACAGGTGACAAAAGAGATAATAAGGGTAATTTAATTAATCCGAAAAAAGATGCTAAAGGTAAATTGTATGGTGATAAAACCGATGAAAAAGCATTAGAAAAATTTGTTAACGAAATACGTGCCGAATGGGCGAGGGTTGCAGGTATATCTCTTGCTGATGCAACAGGAATGATTAATATAGTTTAAAGATTATGAGTAAGTATAAAGTATTAAAATCGTATAAAGACGAAACAAAACATGTTCAATTAGAATCAAAAATATATGATTTGAACATAAAAATGGTATCTTTACTTGGTGATTATGAATGGTGGTATCATGAAAGAAGTAAAGAAAAATACCCATTACGTTATCACGAAAAAAAACGCGACATTAAGTATATTGTTTTACATTATACCGCAACATTTAGTGAACCTAAAAATGGAATTACAACGCGTATTGCTAAATCATGGAATATGCAATGGAATGCAAATCCAAAATATGAAGCGTCAGCTGATTTTGGTGTAGATGAAGACACTATTGCACAATACAATCCAGATTTAGAACATTATCATTGCTTTGCCACAAGTAACAATTCTGATAAAATATCAATCGAAATGTGTAATACATTTAATAGACTTGGTACAAAACAAATGTTAGACGAGATAAAACCAAATCAAGAACAATGGAGTTTTAGTGATAAAGTATTGGAAAATACGAAAAAATTAATTATTGAATTATATTCTAAATTTGGAGAATTAGAAATTATAACACATTTTGACGTTCCTAGATCAAATGGTGCACAAAAACCATGTCCTGGAATATGGGGATGGAATACACATACAAAATATGATAGGAATGGAAAACCATGCGGGACTAACGACACGAGTGAATTAGAAAAATTCAAACAAGAGGTTAAAGAAATGTGGGAAAACTTAAACAAAGAATAAATGGTTTTTGTATATTTAACGAAAATTGTTTTGAAAAATGAATATAGGTCGTATTATTTCTAAAAATCAAAATATAGAAACGTTAGATTTTGTCGATGTTACTGATAATCATGGTAGCATCGACAATTTTGTTCCAACACTTATTATAGGTAAGAAAAAAGCGGAAGAAATATATGGGAAAGAAAAAGTAAAAGTGTTAGACAAAAGAATAACACATAATGTGTCATGGACTTTTGATAAAATAGAACGTAGAAATGAATATGAACGTGATTTGAAAGAATTTAACGATTCATTGATCAAAACAGTTAGAAAAAACATTAAATATGATTTTTTCAATATATATATTGAACCATTATCGAGGATTAAAAAATTAATTTCATTTATAAAATCTCCAAAAGTAAAGTACATATACATATTTAATAATCATATTTATATGTATTACCAAAACATAGTATATGGTATATCATTAAATGATATAGAATACCTTGGAATAAATAAGAAACGAATATTACGTTTATTAAAAACTAATAATAGCAATATAATAATCGAAAATAATGATTTTTTATCTCCAAAAATGAAACAAATCATTAAAGATGATAAAATATTAGTACCTTATCTTTATTTCTTGTCGAAATAATGTATTTTTTGTTGATTTATATGTATTTATAGTAATAAAATAAAAAAAATATGCTTTTAACAAAGAAAACGAGAAATCAACTTAGAAAACCATTTCCTCCGTTGAATTACACAAAAAAAACGTTGTCAGAAGAAACATCAAAAGATAAAGAAGTAGTAAAAATTGTTGAGGAAGTAAAAGAAGTTGAAAAACCAACAAAGAATACAAAGAAGAAAAATAATAAAGAGTAAAATTTTATTACTATGATTAACGAGAATAAGATGAACAATGCACAAAACATTATTGATAGCATGGCAAATGTTACAATTAAACGAGTAAGAAAAGACAATGGATTACTCGAAAGAAGCGAAAGCGAAAAAATAATTTTAGCAGAAGATAATAGACAAGTTTTACTTGGTTAATATATGGATAAGAAGAATTTAATTGTTGAGGAAGCAATGAAACGCTTTCAACAAATTACAGAATATATTCTCGCACAAGAAGGAAATATATTAGAAGCGGGCGAAGAAGGTGCAGACGACCCTAATGCTATGGGTGGCGACCCAATGGGCGGTGATCCAATGGGTGGCGGTGACCCTAACGCTATGGGCGGTGACCCTAACGCTATGGGCGGTGACCCAATGGGTGGTGACCCTAATGCTATGGGCGGTGGAGCAGGAACACCCGAAGGATTTGACCCACAAGGCGGAATGGATATGAATGGTGGCGACCCTAACGCTATGGGCGGTGACCCAATGGGCGGTGACCCTAATGCTATGGGTGCAGAGCCAATGCAACCTGAAGACGAAGTTATTGATGTTGATGAATTAACAGATTCACAAGAAGAGACTGAAAAGTAAGTATCTAAAATTAATTCTAAATTTGATAAAGTTCTTAAAGCAATTGGTGCATTTGAGGAATTATTACGTTCAAATGATGAAAAAATTGAAGATTTGAGAAATGAGTTTGAGAAGAGAAATCCAACAAAAGTAGAAAAACTACATATGCAAACTGCAAGATCATACCCTTTCAATCAAACACCTGAAGAATATTGGAAAGAAAAGGAAGCAACATCTAACTATGAAATTATCGACAATGACGACAAAGAAGCGGGTAAGTTTGTTATAACAACAGATGATTTAAACAGTAATGAAAATTGGAAAGAAATTTCAGATACGTTAGATGACGACCTTTTGTTCAATCAAACCTTAAATAAAATTTTAGGTTTTTAGTATATTTTATTTGGGGGAAAATTTTCCCCCATTTTTTATTTTTTTTACACTTATTTTTTGTATATTTAACACAAACCCTATAAAGGGTATTTAATAATAATTTTAATAAATAAAAAACTTTAATGAACAATTCAAGAAACATTACAATGGAGGCAATGGAAAACGAAAATTTGGCCTCACAACAACCAATTAAACAAACAAGCACATTTGATGCTAAAAATTATCTAAACGTCAAATTGGACGCTGATAAAGGCGAGGTAAAAAAAGAGATTAAGATTCGCATTTTGCCAATTGACAAAGATTCTAATACACCTTTCAAAACAATTTACATGCATACCGTTAAGGTTGATAAGAAGATTGCACCAAACGGTTGGAAGAGTTACGTATGTCTCGAAAAGACAGACGATATTGATCATGAGAAATTTGGAACTAAATGTCCATTCTGTGAACTCAACCGTATGGCATATAAGAAATCAACAGAGACCAATGACCCAACAGATAAAAAACGTTGGAAAGGTATTTCTATTGCAAATATTCCAACTGAAGTATGTGTGATTAGATGCATTGAAAGAGGACACGAGGAAGATGGTCCTAAATTTTGGAAATTTGCTGTCCGTAAAGACGCAACCGACCCAAAAAATGTAATTAAACGTCTTTACAATACACGTAAAGAAGAAAGTATTAACGATGCATTAGAAGAACATGGAGTTTCAAGAGTAGAAGATTTGCCTGCTGATTTTACACCTGACAATATCTTAGACCTTTATACAGGTAAAGATTTAACTGTTTCAATTCAAGCAGTATTTGATAGTCAAGGCGCGAGAACTAACAAGACAAGTATTTCTATTATTGATTCAGGAAAACCAAAACCTTTAGCAAGAACAGAAGAAGAAATTGACAGAATGGTCAATGACGAAAAAGTGTGGTCAGATGTATTTGTTTCAAAAACTTATGACTATTTGAAAATTATTATGGATGGCAAGATTCCATTCTTTGATAAAAATAAAAAGTGTTGGGTAGAACAACCTGAAAAGAGTGAACAAAAACTCGAAGAAACAAAGAACAATGAAGCCGTTCACGCAGCACAAGAAGAAATAATTCTATCTTCAAAAACAACACAAGTTGTCGAAGACGATGAAGAAGATTTGCCATTTTAATGAGTAAGTTATATTTCAAATATTCAGTTATGAATTCAGGAAAAAGTATGCAGTTAATTGCGACTGCATACGGTTTCCAAGAAAAAAATATACCATTTATCCTACTAAAGAGTAGTATAGACACGAGAGATGGTGAATATATTAAAAGTAGAGGACTTGGTAAACGAGAATGTATCATAGTTAAACCGGAAGATTCAATAATCACAATATTCTCAGACGAATGGAGCAAAAGAACACAGCCTGTTAAATGGATACTTGTCGATGAATCGCAATTTTTGACAGAAAAACAAGTAGAAGAATTGTCAAACATTGTTGACGAGTGTAATGTTAATGTTATGTGCTATGGTTTAAGAACTGATTTTCAAACAAAGTTATTTCCCGGTGCAAAAAGATTACTTGAATTAGCAGATACGATTGAAGAAATCAAATCAACCTGTATGTGCGGTAGAAAAGCAATCGTTAATGCAAGAATTGATAACGAAGGTAATATCGTAACAGTTGGCTCTCAAATAGAAGTTGGTGCGGAAGATAAATATGTTACATTATGTAGAAAATGTTATAATGAAAAAATAAATTTAGATAGAAAAAAGTAAAAATATGGCAGGTAAACAACCATTAAAAAAGAAAGAAGTCAAAGCATTTAATGTGAAAGACTTTAAAAAGGATTTCTTGGGAGAAAAAGTTTCTAAAACTGCGGATAAAGAGTTAGAATGGCTCATTATGCCTGAAGCATTCCAAGAAGCCGTTAAGTTACCTGGTATTCCAATGGGTAGAACTACGATGGTTCGTGGTTGGTCGGATACAGGTAAGTCAACATTGAAGAATTTAGCAATTGCTGCTGCAATGAAACAAGGCGTATTGCCTGTGATTTTCGAAACCGAGGGTAACTTTGATTTCCAATACGCAAAAGATTGTGGTATGTTAATTGAACCTGTTTATGGTCAAATTACAGACGAAGAAACAGGAGAAGTAAGAGAAGGAATTGTTGATTGGGAAGGTGATTATGTATTATTTACACCAACTAAAATGTGTGAATTTTGCGGTAAAATGGATTATTCTTTAGGAAAAGAGGGAACAAAAGAACGTAAAGTTGCAGTAATTGAAGATATTGGTTATATCATTAATACTTTCCTTGATAAACAAGACGAAGGTCAATTACCAATGCCAATTTTATTCATTTGGGATTCTGTTGGAAGTATTCAATCATGGAAATCGTATACTTCAAAGGTTGGTAATAATATGTTTGACGCAGGTGCTATTAATACAGTATTTAAACCAATTTTTGCACGTATTTCAACTTCAAAAGAAGTAGGCTCACCATATACAAATACAATGTTTGTTGTGAATAAGATTTGGCAAGACAATGCAAACTCTGTTGGTGGTGCAGTTGCTATTAAGAACTCAGGTGGCGAAGCATTCCAATATGGTGTACGTTTGCAAATTCACGTTGGAGGCGTTGCTAAGGCAGGTACAAAGAAACTTAAAGCAACATTAAAAGGTGATGAATATCAATACGGTACAGTAACAAAGATTTCTGTATATAAAAATCAATTAACAACACCATATAATATTACTTATTCAGGTACTATGTGCTGTGTTCATAATGGTATTATTTCAGAAGACGAGTTAAATAACTATAAAAAGACTCAAATTCCTGTCATTATTGAACGTATGTCAGCACTATTAGAGGGTGATTTTAATGCTTCTGATGTTAAATTCACAGAAGAGGGTGAGGTTGATATGACACCACTAACTGATTAATGATAATTAACAAAAATAATTAAACAACGGGTATATAATCCGTTGTTTTTTTATATATTTATACTAAACATTTAAAACTTGAATAATATGGTAGATAATTTTGAATTAATTAAGAAAAATTTAACGTTTTTAAACGAAAGAACATTTTATTTTGTTCAAATCATAAAGCGAAAGAAAGAGAATCCTGAATTGAAGGGTTACTCTCGCCCTGTTGAGTCGTTTTATATATTTGATATTGATCAATTTGAACGACTATATCCACACATTATTGAGATATGTGAAAAGAATAGAGCAAGGGCATATATTAAAATGAACGCGTTAGACGCTAATTCCGTTGGATTAGAGACGATATCTGTGCTCACACAGGAATTACGTAAGAACAATTGGAAAGCACTCTCAAAAGCGTTTAATTCTGCTTGTGGTATTTGTGGAAAACAAGACGGATATGAAAAACGTTATTTAGTTGATATAGATACACAAGATATAAACTATGTCAACGAGATTAAAGATTACATTAATTCTGTCGAACCTATTATTTACAATGCTTCAGAAGGTGTTAAAAATAAAATAAAAATGACTATACCTACAAGAAATGGTTATCATTTGATAACAACAGGTTTTAATATGCAAAAATTCAAGCAAAGATATAGTCATATTGATGTGCATTCAGATGGTATAACTCTTTTGTATTATCCCGAATGCTGTTGTAAGTAAAAAATATAAATACAATGGGATATTATAATAATTCAAATGGAAAAACTTGCCTTTTAACAAATGATTTCGTTAAAAAATTAAAGATTGAAGAAGATGTTTATAACGAAGTTGAATTTAAAACAAAGGATTTAATTGAAGAATTACAAGAAAATGACATTTCCGTTATAGGTGAGATTATTTCAAAATTAATACCAACTTTTATTGAATTATATGACGATGATTGGGCTGATGAATCGGTAAAATATAATATTGAGGTATTAAAATTAGCAAAGAAAATAATTAATTCTATGAAGAATGATTGTTAATAATGGCACAACCAATTAGAAAAAAAATTCAAGAAGAACATCCAAATCTAATTAAAGAAGAAGATATATATACACTACTTATTGACGGTGGTTCTTTATTGTACGCTTGCTTTGCTGATGATAAACGAAACAGCGATGGTGTACATTATGGGGCAATTTATCAATTCTTATTACAATTAAGAATGCAATTATCCAAAAAGGATTTTGATTATGTATATGTGTTCTTTGATGACGAATATTCAGGTTATTTGCGATGGGAATTGTACAATGAATATAAGGCAAATCGTGATAAACATTATCACGAGTATGGTTTATCAGAATATATGAAGCAATATAATGAAAATCTGCGAAATATGCAGAATTATATCTTCAATAAAAACAAAAAGAAACAAGAAGATAAACCAAAAGTCGAAAAAAAGAAGAGTGACTACGAGTTATTCATTGACGAGAACTTTGCAAGAGAAAGAGATATTCTTTGTAAGTATTTTAATGAATTATTTATCCGTTGGTACATTGACGATATAGTAGAGGGCGATGATTTGATTGCATATTATTGCAAAAATAAGAAACCTAACGAAAAAATTGTTATTGTTACAGGGGACGGTGATATTTCACAATTATTAGAAGATACTGTTTGTATATATAACATTAAATTAAAGAAATATATTACAAATAAGACTTATATTGATTATTTTGGCATGCCATGTGAGAATATTCTTATCAAAAAGATATTTTGCGGTGATGTAAGTGATAATATTTCTAATATATCAAGATTGTCAGAGAGTGGTTTAATCGAATTAATGCCTGAAATCACAAAAAGACCTATTACAGTAGAAGAGGTTAAAGAAAGAGCGCAAAACTTGATCAATGAACGTTTAGAGGTGAAGAAAAAACCACTATTAGTACACCAAAATATAGTGAATGGTGTTTCAAATAAAGAGTATGATGGAGATTTCTATGAAATAAATAAAAAAATTATAGATTTGAAACATCCTTTAATCACTGACGTAGCAAAAGAGGAAATGGATTCAATGATGTATACTCCACAGGACCCCGAAGATAGATCATTTGGTAATTTATATAGAATGATTAATGAGGATAAAATTGAAGAGTTAATGTCAGAGACGAAATTCTCAGGTTTTTTTAATATATTTAAGAGACTTCAAGAAAAAGAATTGAAACTATATAGAGATAGTTTAGTTTAATATATGTTTAACGTGTTTTTATAACACAAAATTTTTTTAATAAAAATGTCACAAGAAAAGACAACACAACAAGCAGCAAATGCTAATCAAATGAAAGAACGTTTTGAGTTCGTTCTAACTTCTAATGGAAATATTGTATGTCAACGTTATTTCCGAATTCATGGCTTCAAACCTGAATCTGAGAGTTCTTTGCAACTAACAGGACATGGATGGGACACAGACAAAGATGGTAATAAGATGTATTTCGAGGGCGCTCTTGAACGTTGCGCACGAATGATTCACGAAGACTTGGCGTATAAGTCACGAATGTATATGTGGTATTCTGCACCACAGACATTTGAGAATGAGACTGAGTTTGAAAAGTGGATTGCAGAACAACCATTTACTGTTAAAGTTCCGTCTTTTGTTGTTATGCGTGAAAACGACAATGTATATGTGTGGGATGGAGACAAGGGTCAACCTTATATGCTCAATGGAAAACCATGTGAACCATTTGAGGCGCGTTTTAATCGAAATGACTACTTCGAGAACGATGATGAACAACCTGTAAAACTTAAACTTTCGTTCTTAGATAAAGGTCGTGAAGTTTGTTCAATTGAGTGGTCAGCAAATATTTATCCAAAATTTGTTCGAAACAACATTGACTTGTCAAATTCAAAGAACAAGTATAAAAATCCTGAACAATATTCAATTATTGAGGCTACTCTGATTGATTTAATGATTGCAAATCGTACAGATTTGATTCCTTTGATTGTTAGAGAAATCTGCCAAGCATGTAGTTTTGAAAACGCTGACGATTATGTAACTTCACTTAAATACGGTGATAAGACATACAATCTTAACATTTATAAGGAGAATAGTAAGTTTTTCCGTTCACTCGAAAACGCATATAGAACAAAAACAAATCGTTATTTTAAAAATCTTCAGTAATAAAGTTTAGACATTAGTATTGCTATATGTTCTAATAGTAAAATAAATAAAAATATGAACAAAATAGTAAAAAATAGTTTAGGCTTTTTAGGAGTAGATTTTCAGTACAAATTAATTAGTTCTTTTATGTATGATTCTAATTTCTTTAAGGATTTAGAATCTATCATAGACCAAAATATGTTCACAGAAACATATCTTAAAACTATTGTTGGTGTAATGAAAGATTATTATCACAAATATAATCTCGTTCCTGACTATGATATGCTTCTGATTAAACTAAATGAACGAGCAACAACAGAAGATGAGTTGCAATATTATACAGAAGCAATAGATAAGTTAAAAAATACTTCAATGTCTGGTTTTCAAGAAGTACAAGAACTTGCAGAGAAGTTTTTTAAACAACAAAATTGGATTCGTGTAGCAAACGAAATTAAACGTGTTGTAGGCGACGGTGATTTGGAGAAACATGAGGAACTAATGAAAATGGTGGATGCAGCATCTTCTGTTGGAAGACACAGTAAAGATTGTTATAAACCATTTGAGAGCATTGAGGATGACTTGTCATTTGAAAATGTAGTATATGTACCAACAGGTGTTAATAAACTTGATGAGGGACTTGGTGGTGGTTTGGATAAAGGAAAGATTGGACTTATTATTTGCCCAATGGGTGCAGGTAAAACTTCAATGACAACCTGTATTGCAGGTAATGCAGCAACAACGCTAACCAAATCAAATGACTTCAAAGGGTTTAAGGTTTTACAAATTTGTTTTGAGGATAAACCACGTGACTTAAGAAGAAAGTATATTTCAAAAGTAACGCAAGTTGAAACCGCAAAACTAAATGAAAGCGAAGAAACAACAAGACAGGTTAAAGAAATTTTATCTAAACACCCACAAAAAGAATTGATTAATAATAATATTTCAATTTTAAAATTAGCAACAGGTGAAGTAACAGCGACTGATGTTAAGAATATTATTATTAAGAAAATGAACGAGGGTTTCATACCTGATTTGGTAATTGTTGATTACTTTGAATGTATTGCACCTGAAAAGGGTACTTCTCGTGACGACTTGACAACACGAGAGGGAAAAACAATGCGTAAGTTTGAAACAATGGCGGAAGAATTAAATATTGCAATGTGGATACCAACACAAGGTAATAGAGATAGTATTTCTGCTGAATTAGTAACAAATGATAAGGTTGGTGGTTCAATACGTAAAAACCAAATTGCACAAGTTGTATTGAGTATTACTCGTTCAGTTGATGACATTAAAAATAAACGTGCTGCGATTGCTATTCTTAAGAACCGTAGCGGTGGTGCAGGTTTAGTTTTAAATGGTGTTTTATTTGACAATGGTACTTGTACAATTCAATGCGATGGTGTGGTAGATTTTGACGATGCATTAGCATATAATGACCACGCAGTTAAAACAGAAGCAAAAATCGAAGAATCAATGAAAAAGGCTGCAATTGCTGAAATGTACAACGAAGACGGAGATGATTTTAAGTTATTTAAGGATTAACAATTAGAATAAAAAATATGTTTAAAAACATTAATTTTTTTTTAATTGATTATCATGTGTTTATAAAAAAAGTGTCTATGTTGTTCAAAAAATGTAGGCACTTTTTATTTTTAGCATGTAATTATATTTTACAAAAAGAAGTGAAAATATGAAGGTAATAAAACGAAATGATTCCGAACAGATTTTTGATATGGATAAAATTGTTAATGCAATTAGAAAGGCTAACAATAACAAATCTGTTCCTGACAACGAACGAATGGATGAGGCTTCGCTGCAAAAGGTTGTTGCTACTGTAAAGAAGAAAATGGAGGGCTTTAATAGCATTAATGCCTCTGATATTCATGAGTTTATAGAAAAAGCATTAGTGCGACATCAAAAAGCAGCTGTTGCTCGTGCATATATCGTTGCACATGATGAAAAGTTAAAAAATAAAAAATTCACACCAAGCGAGGAAAAATTTAAATCAATTTTAAATGGTACCTCTGACTTACGTGGAGACAACGCAAATAAACGTATAGACGATAATGGTTCAATACGTGATTACGCAGCGGGTTTGCTATGTAAATCAATTGCTAGTAAAACTTTGCCAAAGAAAATTATAGATGCGCATAATAAGGGTTTGATACATTATCACGATTTAGACTATTCACCTGTACAACCAATGCACAATTGTGATTTAATTGATGTTGATAATATGTGTACATATGGTTTTCAAATGGGAACAACACTTATTGAACCTAACAATGAAACTTCATTCGAAACCGCTTGTAATTTAATGGCGCAAATTAATTTACAAGTATCTGGTAGACAATATGGTGGACAAACAGTTTCATGGTCACATATGCTTCGCTTTATTCAAAACTCAAGAAACAATATCCGTAAGACATTATTGTCTGATATGAAAGATTACGGAATCACAGAATTTGATGAGGATTTGTTTAATAAAAAAGTAGAAGAAAAACTCAGAGAAGAAATTTATAGAGGTGTTAAAATTTATCAATATCAAGTTCTTTGCCACTCTTCTTCAAATGGACAAACCCCATTCGTTTCTAATAACTTGTGTTTACGAGAGGCTGAAACAGAACAAGAATTAAAAGACTTTGCAATGTTGATAGAAGAAATCTTTAAACGTCGTAAAAAGGGCGTTAAAGACGCTTCGGGACATTATGTAACACCTTTATTCCCAAAACTATTATATTGGACTTGCGACGGCTTAAACGTAAAAAAAGGTGACCCATACTTTTATTTAACAGAATTGGCTGCTGAATGTGAAATTAAACGCACACAGCCTGATATTGTTTCAGAAAAAGAAACAAGACGAGTAAAACAAGGTCAAATTATTCCATCAATGGGATGTCGTTCATTACTTGGTCCTATTTGGGAGGAACATACCTATCCAATTGATACTAAATTTTATTGGGTTGAAGTTAGTGGTGAAAATAGAGCATATCCATACGGTACATTTGTTAATAAAGAAACTTTTGAAAAAATAGCAAATGGTGAATACGAAACTGGTTACGAAACAGGTAGATACGCTATTAATTTTAGAGGTAATACAGGTTGGTTAATGAAAAAAACCGATACAGAAGTAACTATTTTACAACCAATTGTTTATGGACGTTTTAATCAAGGTGTTGTTACGATTAATTTACCACACGTTGCATTAGAATCAAAAGAGAGTGGACGTGATTTCTTTGAATTATTAGATGAAAGACTCGAGTTGTGTAGAGAGGCTCTTTGGACAAGAAATGCTTCAATTAAAACTATCAAGGGTAAAAATTCTGAAATATTATGGATGCATGGTGCTCTTGCAAGAATTGGCGCTGACGAGACAGTTGGTGAATTAATGGAGAGACAACCAAAACGTTCAACAATTAGTTTAGGTTATGTTGGGTTATATGAAACATGTAGAGCGTTGATAGGTGAATCTAATACAACAGAAAATGGTCGTAAATTATCAAAAGAGATTTTAACATATCTAAATGATAAATGTGCACAATGGAAAGTAGAAGATAAATTAAATTATGCAATATATGGAACACCTGAAGAGTCTTTAACATATAAATTTGCGATGGCAAATAGAAAAGACTTTGGTGTTATTGAATATATTACCGATAAAGATTATGTTGTTAATAGTTATCACGTAGACCCAAGAGAAAATATTGATGCATTTACTAAACTTCAAATTGAGGGTGAATATTTGGCGTTATCAGCAGGTGGTGCGGTAAGTTATGTAGAAACACTTGATTTAAGTCATAATAAAGAAGCAATTATAGCAATTATGCAATGGATGCATGAGAATATTGTTTATGCTGAGTTTAATAGAAAGATTGGTGTTTGTTATAATTGTGGATATGAGGGTGATATTGAATTAACAAAGACAACAGATGGTGATTTTGTATTCAAATGTCCAAAATGTGGTAATGAAGACGACTCTAAAATGAATGTTGTAGGACGATTATGTGGCTATCTCGGACAAATTAGTTCAGGTAATACAAATAAGGGTCGTTTAGATGATATTTATCATAGAGAAATCCACTTAGATTGTGTTGAAGAGCACCAATAAAATAATATTTAAGAATATTTTTGATTATGAATTATAAAAGTGTTAAATATTTTTGTACAGCGAATGGTATTGGTGTAAGAACAGCATTATTTGTTTCAGGTTGTCGTTTACACTGTGAGGGTTGTTTTAATAAAGAATCTTGGAATTTTAAAGCAGGTAAAGAATTGACTGATGATAAAATAAATGAGATATTAGATTCTATTGAACCAACATATATTTCTGGATTATCAATTCTTGGTGGTGAACCACTAGATGATAATAATGTCGAGGGTGTATTTCATGTAATTGAAGCGTTTAGACAACGCTTTGGTGACACAAAAGACATTTGGATGTGGAGTGGTTATTATGTAGAAGACAGTATGAAACATCCATTAAAAGAAAAAGCCATTAAAATGTGTGATTATATAGTAGATGGGCCATATGAACAAGATAAATGGGATATTGATTTAGTCTATAGAGGTTCAACTAATCAAAATATCTATCATATTACTAATGGTGAATTAAAAAAAGTAACTTTTGATAGAGTTAAATAAAATTAAGGTGCTGAAAGGCACCTTTTTTTATGTTAAAAAGTATTTATATAATACAATGGCAAATGATGAACACATATATTGGGAATATCTTGAAGAATACACACCTTCATGGGTATTTACACAGTTTAAGGAAGGTAAACAACTTTTATACGGTTTAATAAAACCACAAATGTACCAAAAAGCATTAAGTGAATTTATTAAAAACGGTAAATTAGTTAATTTTCCTATTAAATACGTGTATCAATGGATGGGTACAATCATGCG
>JAEIGA010006230.1_pt1 | contig 18156 bp, 21 predicted proteins | sample 9270691 | NCBI WGS metagenome assembly JAEIGA01 (sample SAMN17057246, study PRJNA624740) | gut metagenome | biome: biome; isolation source: fecal sample | host: Bos grunniens | place: China: Xizang | collected 2019
CTTAATTTTCACGCCGGGGCTAAATTTGAGATTTTTTGAAAATTTTTTTCGAAAATTTTAAAAACAAAAGATAATCTAAAATTTCATTTTGTTTTTTAAAACGATTTTAAATTTTTAAGGTGGCTATATATGGACGTTTCCAATAGACAAATTGAACTTGAAAAAATATTTTCTGATTTTGACGAAACAACAAGAAAAGCAACGTCGAAGCTTATTGAAGATATTGTTTTTCTGGAAATTCGGCTTGAAGAACTAAAGAAACTACCGTTTATTGAAGTCAATCCCAAAAATCCCATACAACAGCGCCCAACACCGGCGGCGAAACAATACAAAGAGCTTTTGCAGCAATACAACAACTGTTTAAAGATACTTTTGAGCGCTGCAAAGAAGGACGGCGGCGAACAAACAAGCCCGTTGCGTGAATATCTGAATTCTTTAAAGAACAGACAAGGCGGATAAAATGAGCGATTATCTTATACAGTATCGTGAAGCTATCAGACGCGGCGAAATAGTCGCCGGGTATGAGCTGATAACAGAACTTGACAACCTTATACGGGATCTGGATAACCCACGTTACATTTACGACACAACAGACGCGGAAGCCCGTATTGACTTCATGGAACATTGTATAAGGCTTACAAAAAGCCCGTTTTACAACAAACCAATGAAGCTTATGTTGTGGCAAAAGGCGTTTATTGAAGCTTCTTTTTCGTTCAAAATGGCGGATAAGTATTATACAAACGCAGCCGGCATAAAAAAGAATGTTGACCGCTTTAAAAAAATAATACTTCTTATCGCCCGAAAAAATACGAAGTCGGAAACGTGTTCGGCGTTGGAGCTGACGGAAAGCATAATAGGGAACGAAGGCGCGGACCTTGTTTGCAGTTCAAATGATGATATTCAAGCAAGCATATTATATGACGCAATAGACACTATGCGTTTATTGATAGATCCGGAACAAATCGACACCCGGAAAAACATTCGGTTTATTAAGATACTTCCGACAAATTCCAAAATATTCAAGCTATCTGACAGAACCCGAAACAAAGAAGGCCGTAACATTGACTTTGCGGTAATTGACGAAGTTCACGAAATGAAAGACAACGTTATTATTAAGTCAATAGAACAATCACAAAGCCTTAAAGATAACCCTAAATTGATAGAGATTACAACAGAAGGATTTGTAAACGACGGCGCTTTAGACAATGAGTTGAAAACATGTAGGGCGATTATCAACGGAGAAGACGACGGCATAAGCGCCGAAAGGACATTGCCGTGGTTGTATACACAAGACAGTGAAAACGAAATATGGACCGACGAAAAGACCTGGCAAAAGTCAAATCCTTCTTTGGGTATTGTCAAAAAATGGGACTATTTACGGGAACAGGTGGACAAAGCCCGAAAAAGCAAAGCGGACCGTATTTTTGTACTTTCAAAAGATTTTAACTTTAAGCAGAACAGCGCACAAGCTTGGTTGAATACAGAAGATTATAAATACACAGCTGTCTATGATCTGGAAGACTTCCACGGCTCTTTATGTTTAGGAGCTGTTGACCTATCAGAAACAACCGACATGACAAGCGCTAAAGTGCTTATGATGAAAAAAGACGATAGAACCAAATATATATATCAACATTACTGGATCCCGGAAAGCAAGTTGCAAAGCGCGGACGATAAACAGGCCGGCGCAAAATATCTTGAATGGGCGAAAGCCGGTTTGCTGACAATCTGCGAAGGAAACGACATTGATTTATCATGCGTTGCTGATTGGTTTTTTTCGATATATAAAAATTACGGCTTAAAGCTGTATAAATGCGGTTACGATGTAAAGTTTTCAAAGGACTTCTTGAAAAGAATGGACGAATACGGGTTTGACTGCGAGATAATACAGCAAAACAAGCTTACATTGTCCAATGCTATGAAGTTAGTTGAAAGTGATTTAAAAGCTCAGTATGTAAATTACAATGAAAATGAAATTGATATGTGGTGTTTAAGCAATGCTGCAATGGAAATTGACAACGTCGGTAATGTACAGGCTGTCAAGATTGCCGGACAACCCGGAAAGCGTATTGACGGCGCGGTAACTCTTATAATCGTTTATGAGATGTACCGCCGGTACAGAAGCGATTTTATAAAAATGTTGAAATGAGAAGGTGAAAAAATGAAGTGGTTTGATAAACTATTCAAAAAAGCGCCCCGTAATTCAAGGCCGGCGCAAACATTGGACGGGTTCACGCCGTGGTATTCTCAGTTCGGTGATAACATTTACGCTTCCGACGTTGTACAGCAAGCGTTGAAATGTATCGTTGACGAAATGAAGAAATTAAACCCCACACACGTGCGGTTAAACGGTAGCGATCCGGTACCGGACGCAAAAAGCACATTGCAGAAAGTGCTTGACAATCCAAACCCATTAATGACAACAGCGGACTTTATCGAAAAGATAACGTGGTTATTACTTCTTAACTATAATGCGTTCATTATACCGACCTATTACACGTGGGTTGATGAAAACACAGGCGCGGAACGCAGATATTATGAAGCGTTGTACCCTATAAAGCCCACACAGGTGGAATTTATCGAAGACGAAAGCGGAACATTGTTTGTACACTTTTGGTTTCTTAATGGATATGACACAACGGTAAGATATGACGATGTTATACACTTACGATACAATTACAGCGTAAATGAATACATGGGCGGAAATTTCGCCGGTCAACCGGATCATACCGCACTACTTGGAACACTTGAATTAAACTATGATCTTTTACAGGGCATAGCAAAAGCAATGAAGTCAAGTTATTCGGTAAACGGCGTTGTAAAGTATAACACACTTATTGACGACGGAACGATAGAACGCAACCTAAAGGAGCTTGAAAACAAGCTGCGAAACAGCGAAAGCGGATTTTTACCGCTTGACATTAAAGCAGAATTTACACCATTTGAACGCAAAGTAGCTCTTGTTGATGAAAATACATTAAAGTTTATCGATGAAAAGATATTGCGTAATTGGGGCGTTCCTCTTTGTATCCTAACCGGCGATTACACAAAGGAACAATACGAAGCCTTCTACCAAAAGACGCTTGAACCGCTTGCAATTTCGTATTCACAAGCATTTACAAAGGCGTTGTTTACAAGCCGTGAAAGATCGTTTGGAAATCGGATTGAATTTTATCCGAAAGAATTGATCTTTATGACGGTATCACAAACCCTTGAAATGATAAACATATTATCACCAACAGGCGGTTTATTTGAGAATGAAAAGCGTGTGGCACTTGGTTTAAAGCCGCTTCCGGAACTGGAAGGCAAACGCTACATGTCGTTGAACTGGATCGACGCGGAAAACGCTGCACAATATCAGACAGGTAAAAAAATAAACGTTGATGTAGTTGACGAAACTAAAACAGTATCGGAGGTATAAAGCATGATTACATTACAAGGTAATACGGCTACATATTGCGGCGAAAGTACAGACGAAAAACCAACAGACGCAGCCGTAAACGCTAAATTCTTTGAATTAGATACCGGCGACGAATACTTTTTTAACGGCACAACGTGGGAGAAGATCGGAGGAACAACATGATTACATTAAAAGGCAATTCGGCAATATATGAAGGTTTGTCAACTGACAGCAAACCAACAACGGGTATAGATGTAAATACACTGTTCCATGAACTTGATACAAACAAGTGGTATTATTTTACGTCTGAAACATGGGCGGAAGTCCCAAACACCGGCGGCGGTGGTGGCGGTGGATTTACACCCACACAAACGCAGTTAGACGCAATGAACAGCGGCATTACAACCGAGGGCGTTGAACAAATCGGAGAGAATGAAAACAATATTTCAAACATTCAGACAACGCTTAACAGTTTTCATAAAGCAAGTGGAACAAATATATATTTTCAGGAAGATGAACCAACAGGTACTATTGTTTTGGGTAGTTACTGGATATCATCTATACAAGGTGTGAAAACATATAGCAGAACAGCACAACTTTATAATAAAAACGGTATTGATACAACTAACGGATTCGTTAACAATGCATGGCTATACAACACTGGAGAAATGCAAACTAATAACGACCAGTATGAAGTGTCTGAGTATATAGAAGTTGATGCTGATACTCAATACACACTTGATTATGGGACAAACCTTAATAGTCCGTCAATATGTTACTATGATAGCTCTAAGGCGTATATATCAGGTAATAATTATAGCGGACAAAATCCAATAACTATAACAACACCAACTGGCGCAACATATTGCCGTATATCAGTGATTAAGAGTAAGAAAGATGTAACAATGTTGAATCAGGGCAGTACAACGGCGGCATATGCACCATATTATGATTGGACTTAACGAATAAAAAGGTAATTTGAAAAGTTTAAAAGGAGTGATAAAACGTGAAGAATAAGAAGGAACTTGAACAGCGTTCATATTCTTTTGAAGTACGTGCAGAAGAAACAGAACGCGGCAAGATCATTACCGGCCGGCCGATTGTTTACAACAGCCGAACAGATATAGGACCGTTTGACGAAATCATTGAAAGCGGCGCACTTGATAATGCAGACTTGACAGACGTTAGATTTTTAGTAAATCACGATCTTTCAAGAATACCGCTTGCAAGATCAAGAAGAAATAACGGTAATTCTACAATGTTATTGACAGTTGACGCGGAAGGTATGGGAATACGTGTTGACCTGGACACCGAAAACAACAGTGAAGCACGTGCGCTTTATAGCGCTGTTGAACGCGGTGATATATCCGGAATGTCGTTTCTGTTTGGTGTACGCGATCAAGAGTGGGACAATCTGGAAAGTGAACACCCAACACGACGTATCAAATCAATTAGTACAGTCGTTGAAGTTAGCGCCGTAACTTTTCCGGCGTATAACGCAACTACTATAAACGCCCGAAGCAAAGAAGCGTTGGACAACGCCCGGCTTGAATTGGAGAATTCAAGAGCGCAACAGGCCAAACCGTTGGACAACGGCGAAAATTCAAAAACCCTTGAACTTTTAAAGGAAAAAACTAAAATCTTAGGAGGTTTGAAAAAATGAGAAAATCAAGACTTGAAAAGAAGCTTGCAAAGCTTATGGAAAAGCGCAACGCAATTACAGCACGTGCGCTTGCAAGTGAAGACGCAAACGAAGTAAGAAGCCTTAATGAGCAGCTTGCAGACGTGAACGACGAGATAAACGACGTTAACGAGGAACTTGCAGAAATCGCAGAAGACGAAAAGAGAGCAGCAGCACCCGTTGCAGCAGTTCCACAGAACGCAACAGTTGTTAATGGTGATATAAGAGCTTCTTTTGCAGTTTCAAGCGATCCCACAAAAAAGACCGTTAGCGAAAACCCATACGGTACAGAAGAATACAGACGTGCTTTTATGGCATATGTACAGCGCGGCGCAGCTATTCCACAGAAGCTTATAGCAGACGTTGCAGCATACCGTGAAAGCCTTCCGGTTGATATGCGTGCAGGTGTTCCAATCACAACAGCAGATACCGGCGCAGCTATTCCAATTACTGTAATGCGTGATGTTATCAACACAGTAAGAAAGCGTTACGGAAATCTTTATAGCAAGGTTCGTAAAATGGCAATTCCCGGCGGCGTTGAATTCCCTATTGGTGCATTACAGGCTAACTTTAAGTGGATCAATGAAAGCACTGTATCACCACGTCAGAAGCTTGCACCCCTTGACAAGATTCAGTTTAGCTATCATACCGGTGAAATCCGCATAGCTCAGTCTTTCTTATCTCAGCTTCTTACAATCGAAGCTTTTGAGAGCAAGATCGTTGAAGTTATCGCAGTAGCTTACATGCAGGCAATGGACGACGGCATTGTTAACGGTTCCGGTAATGGTTCAATGCTCGGTATCCTTAATGATCCCCGTGTTGCTGCAACTTCACAGGCAATTACAATGACCGCTGCACAAATCAAGGATTGGAGCGCATGGCGTAAAAACTTCTTTGCAAAACTTCCACTTGGTTATCGTGACGGTGAGTTTATTTTTGCAATGTCTACTGTTGACGCATACTTAGAGACAATGGCAGACGCAAACAACAACCCGATCTTTAGACAGGCAACAGGCCTTGAAGTAAATGACGGTGACGCTGCAAATCCAAACGGCCGTTTCTTTGGCCGCAACATTGCACTTGTTGAACCCGACATACTTCCGGATTTCGACACAGCAAGTTCAAATGATGTAATTGGTATTTACTGGCAGCCACAGGAATACGCAATAAATGAGAATTTCGGCTTTACTATGCGCCGTTATTTCGACGAAGAAACAAACGAGTGGGTTGACAAGGCACTTGTTGTTGTTGACGGTAAGGTACTTAACCCGAACGGAATTTGGCTTATTAAGAAGGCATAAGCAAGGAGGGCGGAAACATGACAAATGTTGAAGCTTTAAAAAGCTTATATACTGCACTTGGTGGAAGCTCGGAGAATGTGGCGAACGCTTCCACCATAGTGGAAGTATTAAACGAAATTGCAAAGCTGTACAGCGGCGATTATGACGCGACACAGAACGCAGAAGCTATTGCAAACATTGCAGCAGTAGCCGGAAGCATTGACAAGCCCACACAGGATAAAACAGTAACACCAACAACAAGCAAGCAGACAATTAAAGCTGATTCCGGAAAGGTACTTGGAACAGTTACAGTAAATGCGGTTACAGCTGCAATTGATGATAATATTGTAGCCGGTAATATAAAATCCGGTGTTACAATTCTTGGTGTTACCGGTACATATTCCGGTGATTAATAAAAACAGGAGGTAAATATAATGATTAACAATGATCGTATTGTACCCGTATCAAAAACGGATCTTCTTACACTTTACGGAACCGTTCTTAAAGTTGCAAGCGTTGACGTTACAGCACTTGAAGCTTCTGACGCAGAGGGCAATTTTGCACAGGATACAAACAGCGCAACCGTTATTTGTGCGGAGCCTGTAAAAACACTGAATTTTGGTTCAAGCGTCACAGCTGCAACAGTATACTTTATTGCGGCTTATGATTTCAAGGAGTTTACAAAGACAGGCGCAACACTGACAGTTACAGGCGACGTTGACGCAGACGGTTCAACACTGTATTCTGCAACACTGTCTTCTAACGCTTTAACAATTGCAAAGGTTGGATTCTAATTAACGCTAAAGGAGGTTGCAACAATGGCGGAAACGGCCTTAATGACAGCCGTAAAAGCAGCGCTTGGAGTTACGGGAACTTTTACCGACGCAACAATACAAGTTTATATTGACGAAGTTGTTGACTATATGTTAGGGGCCGGCGTTTCACAGGCTGTTATTAATGCGCCGTCTTCATACGGAGTTGTAGCACGCGGCGTTTCTGATTTGTGGGACAATGACGGCGGAAATGTTAAATTTTCGCCGTACTTCCACGAACGTGTAACACAGCTTGTAATGCGTTCAACAGGGGGCTAATATATGGGATACAAGCCAAAGACAATTAACGAGTTACGGACGCCGGTAAAACTGCTTATTCCTTCCGGAACTTCAAAAATCAATGGCGTAACACGTCACACATACCCGGAAGACGGCGACGTAATATTTGTCAACTGGAAGACGTACGGCGGAACAGAGCAAAATATTAATGGTTTATACTCAGTTCTGGACACGGCCGAAATAACGACGCGTTACAGGGGCGATATTGCTATTAATTGCCGCTTACTGCGTGAAGACGGTAAACTATATGAGATTATCACAGAACCGGAAAATTGTGATATGAACAATAGATACATGGAATTTAAAGTTGAACGCGTAAAAGGTGGGCTATAATGGCAAAGAATAGAATATCGATTGATTTTGACGGGTTTAACGTCTTAAAAAAGCAGCTTGACGAAATCGGCGGCAATGCGACACAAAGAGCTGTTGAAAGCGCTTTAAAAGCGTCACAACAGGTTATAGCAGAACAGGTTGAAGCAGCTATTGAACCGCATACACTGACGGGAAAAACGAAAAAATCAATTGTTAATAATAGTCCGGTGGAGTGGACCGGCGACACGGCAAGCGTTGGCGTTGGTTTTGATATAACCGGCGGCGGCCTTCCCTCAATATTCCTTATGTATGGAACGAAGTTACACGGACAACCACATATTACACCGGACCGTAAACTATATGACGCAGTATACGGCGCGAAAACTCGGAAAGAGATTTCAAAAATTCAAGAAAAGGCATTTGAAAAAGTGCTTGAAAGGGTGATGAATAGTGAAAAGTGATTTGATAGCTCTTTTGCAAACTTTGGGTTATCCTGTATTTTTGCAAGGATCATTAAACGCAAACGAAGCATACCCGGAAAGCTTTTTCACCTTCTGGAACTTTGAAACGCCGGAAGCCGCGTTTTATGATGATTATGCAGGGCGTGCGGTTTGGGGGTTCTGGATTTACTTTTATTCAACGGATCCTTTACTTGTAGAAACAGAACCGGAAAAGGCGCGGAAGCTCCTTAAAAGAAACGATTATGTTTTACAGGGAAAGGCTAATGACATAGATGTAGACCGCCCAACACACACAGGTGCATTTTTTACTGTTTATAAATTTGAAAATTATATTGATGAAGAAAGCGAGGATTGAACAATGGGAAAAACCGTTGAATTTCGCGGCTGCGATAATCTTGTTATTGCAGAAGTAACCGCCGATGATAGCACAAACAATTATACAACCGGCGCTGTACAGATTCTTGCACCGGTTGCAGAAGTTTCAAAGACCGTAGAAAGCAGCAGCGAAACACATTACTATGATAATGTCGGAATGATTATTATACAGTCCGAAGGCTCGGACACTGTAACACTTACAGTTCCGGCGCTTCCTCTTGACATTCTGGCACTTGTTACCGGAAAAACTGTTGATCCTACAACCGGCGCATTTATCGACGGACCTATAACAGAGAGATATTTTGCAGTTGGTTACAGATTAAGACTTACAGACGGAACTTACCGTTATGTATGGCGCTTAAAGGGTTCTTTTGCGATCCCCGATGAGACAAGCGCAACAGAGAACGACGGAACCGACACAAACAATCAGCAGTTGACATTTACAGGCGTAAAGACAATCACAGAGTTTGACAACGGCGGCGGTGCAGCTGTAAAGGGACGTGCAAAAGCAGTTGTTGTTGATGAGCGTGACGGCAAGTGCGATCTGTCAACCTTCTTTAGCACTGTACAGACACCGGACACAATAGCAGCGCTTGCAACGTCAAGTGTAACAGCTCTTAGTGTATCACCAACAACAGCAAGTGTTGCAGTTGGTGAAACAACAACACTTACACCTACAACAACACCTTCCGGAAAGCCTGTTGTATTTGTATCAAGCAACCCACATGTTGCAACAGTTGACAAGAATGGACTTGTAACAGCAATTGCAGCCGGAACAGCAGTTGTTACAGTTACAGCCGGTTCTTATTCCGCAAGCTGTACAGTTACAGTTACAACGGAATAATTATATATTCTCTTAGGGGCGGCAATAGTCGCCCCAAAATTTAAAAAAGCAAAGGAGATTTTATTATTATGGAAATCAAATTAAAGATTTACGACGGAAACACGGTTGAAAAGGAATATACAGCCGAAACAATTGATTTTTCATTCGGTGTTGTTGAAGATGTTCTTGACGCACTGGACCTTGAAAACGTAAAGACAGGCAACAAAGCGGAACTTGCAAGCGTTATCATCAAATGTTCAAAGCAGCTGAAACCCTTTTTAAAAGACATATTCCCCGGTGTAACTGACGAAGAAATCAGACGCACACACATACAGAACCTTATAGAAGTATTTAAAGGCCTTTACGATTACGCAACAAAAGAACTTGGCGCGGCCGTAGGTGGCGAAAAAAACTAACTTCCGGGGAAACAACCCCCGGCACTTTATACGAAATATTATTCGATTTGAATTTCAATATGTGTCAGACGTTCCCGGCTTTAGATCCTTTTAGAGTTAGGGCGCAACGCTTCCACGATGTATTATTGATATTCAAACGGTTAAACAATAAATCACAGAACCAAAGCCAAAAAGAAGGAGTAAAACTAAAAGACGGTACAATAAGAAGACCGGCGACGGACGATAGTTGGTATTGATTTATTAAGGTGGTGAACATATGCCCGAACAGAATTTTACAACCAAATACAAGGTTGATATTTCAGACTTAAAAAAAGGTATTTCGGACGCTAACAAGTCAATAAAGCTTGCTAATGCTGAATTTAAGAACGCAACAGCCGGGCTTGATGATTGGAGTAAAAGCGCTGACGGCTTAACAGCGAAAATAAAACAGCAAAACAGCATTGTTGACGCTGAAAAGAAAAAGCTTGAACTGCTTAAAGAACAGTTAGACCGCCTTAATAAAGCGCAAAAGGACGGACAAAAGACCGTTGACGACCTTACAAGCAAGTATAATGACGCTGTTAAGCAGTATGGCGCAACGTCTGACGAAGCGAAAAAATACGCAAAACAGCTTAGTGAAGCACAAGCAGCACAAGAGCGCAACGCAGCAGCAGCGGAAGACTTAAATTTAAAGATCCTAAATCAAGACACAGCCGTAAAAAATGCAGCTGCACAAGTCAGCAAGTATGAAACAGCCCTTGAACAACTGACAAATGGGGAAAACGACGCGGCGGACGCTTCCGGAAAGCTTGACAAAAGTGTGGGCGACGTTGACAAGTCCGCACAAGACACCGTAAACGGCGGTTTAAGCGCCTTTGGTGTTGCTATTGGTAATTTAGCGTCTAACCTTATTACAGGCTTAATAAATAAGCTTGGAGAGCTTGGAACGGCCGTTAAAGACGCTTTTGTAGGGTTCGACGAAGGCGCGGACAACGTCGTTAAAGCAACCGGCGCAACCGGTGACGCTGCAAAAGAGCTTACAAAGTCATATGCAAACGTATCAAAAAGTATAATTGGAGATTTTGCGGATATAGGTGACACGCTCGGAGAAGTAAACACCCGTTTCGGCTTTACCGGTGAAGAACTTGAAGAAACCACAAAGCAGTTTATCAAGTTTGCAGACATAACAGGAAGTGACGCCAAAAAGTCAGTACAGCTTGTTTCAAGGGCTTTAAATAGCGCCGGTATTAGTTCCGATAAATATAATGATATTTTAGACCAACTTGCAAAGGCTGCACAAGCTTCCGGAATTTCTGTTGATACCCTTGCAGAAGGCTTGACAAAAAATGGCGCAACAATGCGTCAATTAGGATTTAACACGGAAGAAACAATTGCAATGTTAGCGCAATTTGAAACGGCCGGCGTTAATTCAGAAACAGCCCTTGCCGGATTGAAAACAGCCGTTAAAAATTGGGGCAAAGAAGGCAAAAACGCAAACGACGAATTTCACAACGTCATAACAGCAATAAAGACAGCACCGGACGAAATGAGCGCAACACAAGCAGCTTTTGACGCGTTCGGAGGTAAAGCCGGAACAGAGCTTGCAGAAGCTATAAGAACCGGTAAATTTGCATATGATGAATTTTTAGCAGATTTAGCTGAATCACGAGGAACAGTAAACGCAACATACGAAGAAACACAAGACGGTGCAGACAAAGCACGCCTTGCAATTCAGAATATGAAGACAAGCGCGGCGGAACTTGTGGGAAATCTGCTTGACAAATACGGGCCGCAAATTGAAAAGGCAATTGCAAAAATCACAAGCACTTTTGAAAAGATCGTACCCCAAATTGAAAAGGGGATAGAATGGATTGAAGACAATTTACCCGAAATTGAAGCCGGTGTTGTTGGTATTGCAGCAGCTTTTGCAGCTTGGAAAATTACGGGAATAATTACAGCCGTAACAACAGCCCTTGCAGGACTGAGCGCGGCGGAAGTTGTCGCAGCTGCGAAAACATGGCTTCTAAATGCGGCTATGGCTGCAAATCCAATAGGCTTGGTTGTTGCAGCGATTGCAGCACTTGTTGCAGCGTTCGTTGTACTTTGGAAGAAATCGGAGAAATTCCGCGAGTTTTGGAAAGGCTTGTGGGAAGGCATAAAGAAAGCCGTAAAGCCTGTTATCGACTTTATTGTAAACATTTTCAAATCTGCATGGGAAAATATTAAAGCGGTATGGTCGGTTGTTTCTGCGTTCTTTAGTGCTATATGGGACGGAATTAAAGCAATATTCGGGCCTGTTATCGAATTCTTTAAAAATGCGTTCGGACAGGCAGTTGAAAATATAAAGCTTGTTTTCGGTGTTATTGTTGCTTTTTTTGAAACGATCTGGAACGGAATAAAGGCTATTTTTGAACCTGTAATTGAATGGTTCCGTGAAAAGTTTGAAACTGCTTGGTTTGTTATAAAAACAATTTGGGAAGCTGTTCAAGGATTTTTCGCCGGTATTTGGGAAGGTATTAAGAGTATTTTCGAACCGGTGATAGATTGGTTTAAAGAGAAATTCGAAACGGCATGGCTTGTAATAAAAGCTATATGGGAAGCGGTTACAGACTTCTTTTCCGGTATCTGGGAAGGCGTTAAAAATGTTTTTGCCGCTGTTGGTGACTTCTTTAAAAATGCTTTTCAAAAAGCATGGGATAATATTAAAGCAGTATTCAGCGGTATTACAGACTTTTTCAAAGGTATATGGGATAAGATAACCGGCGTGTTTAAGAGCGTTGGAACAAAGATTGCTGACGCTTTTTCCGGTGCATTTAAAAAGGTTGTAAACGGCGTTTTTGAATTCATAGAAGACAAAATAAATTTCTTTATCAACATGATAAACGGCGTTATTCACTTAATAAACAAGATTCCGGGCGTTGATCTTAATGACATTTCGCCCGTACAGCTTCCACGACTTGAAAAAGGTGGTATTCTGAAAAAGGGGCAAGTCGGACTTCTGGAAGGTAACGGCGCGGAAGCTGTTGTACCTTTAGAGAGTGACACAGACGGTTTAAAGAAGATTGCCGGCATACTTGCTAAAGAAATGAAAACGTCAAATGTAGTTAACAACAGCAACGGCGGCGACACTGTAAACAACTATAACTTCACACAGAACAACAACAGCCCGAAAGCACTTTCAAGATATGACATATACAGGCAAACACGCAATTTATTAAACGCTGCAAAGGGGGTATAATACGTATGTTTACACTTAAAATACAGAATACAGCCGGCGAAATATTTGAACTTACACATAATTCACCGAATTACTATATAACAAGTGTACAGGGATTGACGCCCCCGGCAACAAACGTTAACACGGCAACGGCCGGAATAATTGACGGAACGTTTTTTAATTCGGCCCGTGTTAATCAGCGTAATATTGTAATAACTTGTGTTATCAATGGCGATATTGAAACCAACCGTCAGCAGCTTTATAAAATATTCCCACGTAAAACAAAGTGTACAGTATTTTTCAAGAATAAGAACAGGGACGTAAAGATTGAAGGTTACGTTGAAACGCTCGAAGGCGATCTATTCACGCAGCGTGAACAGATACAAATATCAATTATTTGTCCGCGTCCTTATTTTGAAGCGCTGACGGCTTTATACAATGAGCTGTCAAGGATCCTTGCTTTATTTGAATTTCCGTTTTCTATTGTAACGCCTATACCTTTTTCCGAAATCCTTGACGCCCCGATGTGTATTTTAAATAATACAGGTGACGCGGTTTGCGGTACAAAGTTTGAAGTTGACGTGTTCAACACAGTATCCGGCCTAAAAATAGCAAATACGACTAACCAAACATTTTTTGAACTTGATTACACGTTTGAAGCAAACGACCGTGTAATTATTGACACAAATTCGGGAGAAATGGGCGTTGTTCTGGAAAGGGCCGGAACAATAACCAACCTTCTGAACTATGTTACAATGGGTTCAACGTGGTTAAAGGTTCTTCCGGGGCGCAATGTGTTTACCTTTACTTTGTCAACTGGATCTGACGAAGACGTCAATATACATCTAACAACGGCTTTACTGTACGGGGGCGTGTAATATGGTTTTATACTTTTACAAGCTTGAAAATGATACTTTTACAAAGATTGCTGTAATAGATAACGCAACTTCTGTTATATGGGTAAAGCGCTTTAATGCTGTTGGAGAATTTGAAATATATATAAAAGCGTCCGAAAAGCTCTTGGAGCTTCTGGACGGTGATATATTTGTAATGCGTGATGATAGCAATGTGGGAATGTACGTTGAAAAGGTGCAGTTGAACACAGACGATGAAAACGGCGACTATTTAACCATTTCCGGACATTCAGCAGAAACAATATTATCCTGGCGTGTTGTTCAACGTGCGGTTTATTCAAGCGCAACGGTTACAGCTGAAAGCATTATACGTGATTTAATAACAAGATTGTTGATATACTTTGAAGTAATTATAAACCCAAATGCAATAAAGTGGCTTACGCTCGGACCAAACAATCAATGGGACGATAAAGTAAACAGACAGTTTACCGGTAAGAACTTACTTGAAATCGTTCAAGAACTTTGCATGACATATAATTACGGTTTTGAATTCTCTTGGAATGGAAACGGATTTACAATCAATCTTTACAAAGGTGTTGACAGAAGTTTTGACCAAACAGACAATACATTTGTTGTTTTTTCGCCCGAATTTGAAAACTTAGGCAACACAGAATATATAAAAGATACGTCTAATTATGCAAACTGTTGCACGGTAGGCGGAGAAGGCGAAGGAAGCGAACGTGTATTTGTTACAGTTACGCCGGAAAATCTGGAAGGCTTTTACAGGCGGTTTATATATATCGACGCCCGGAACAGCAGCAGCGAAGATCTTACAGAAAAACAATATCGTGATATGTTGAGAGCTGACGGCGTGGAAGCTCTTGAACTACAAAAAATTGTAACTTCTTTCAGCGGTGACATTCTAAACTATAATAACTATACATACGGCGTTGATTATGGTTTGGGCGATAAAGTCAGCATTATCAATGAATATGGTGTACGCGGCAACGCAACTATAACAGAAATAACAGAAGTTGAAGACGAAAACGGTTATAGACTTATCCCGACGCTGTCAGAATGGACGGTAATTGAATACGAGGAGGACGAAATATAATGGCTGTAACTTATGGATTTTTCAATAGTGTGAACGGCGATAGAACATACAACGCCGATCAAATAAGCAATTACTTTTTGAAGCTGATTAGCAATGGTGTTTTTGCAACGCCTTCAAATGCAATGCAAGTACAGGCGACAACCGGTTTTAATGTTAAAGTTACACCCGGTTGGGGCTTTATTAACTGTAAATGGATAAACAACGACAATGATTATAACTTGCAGCTCGACGCAGCGGACATTATGTTAAATCGTATTGACCGTGTTGTAATGCGCCTGGACAATTCAACGCCGGTTCGCAGTATTTCAATTGCAATAAAGACTGGAACAACTGCAACCACACCGACGGCGCCGGCTCTTACACGTTCCGGGGACGTATACGAATTATCTTTAGCTCAAATCTATGTTGCAGCAAATGCAACAACAATTACACAGGCAAATATTACGGACGAAAGACCAAATACGGATCTATGCGGATTTGTAACCGGCCTTATAGATCAGATTGACACAACAAACCTTTTCGCACAATTCACAGATTCTTTTGATACTTGGTTTGACAATATCAAAGACGAAGTGAAGACAACAACAATAGTTATACAGTATCATAGCACATATGAAACAACAGATGTTAGTGAAACAACTATACCTATTCAGATTTCACAGTATGATGAAACATTAGATATAATGTACGTGTATATCAATGGTTTAAAACTTATTCCCGGCGTTGATTACACCGTGGACGGATCCAACATTGAACTAACACAGGCTCTTGACGTTATCGGAACCCCTGTTGAATTTGAAGTGCTTAAAAGTGCGGATACAGCAGAAGCCGGAAGCATTGTTCCTTTGATCCTACAATTCTTTAATAAAGTTGATAACATGGAAACAAGGTTAAACAACTTAGCTTTTACGAAGTGTACACAAGAAGAATACGACGCAATGACTACACATAATAGCAACATGGTTTATTTTATAGTCGGGGAGTGATAGAACGTGAATGTAAATACTGATATTTACGGTTCGGCGTCGGAATGGGTAATAGATACCGGATTTAACTATAATACAACAGCGCCGGCGGAATACTGCTTTAAACGCGGTAAATATACCACGTTGAAAAACTATGTTGATAACGGTGCTTTAGCTGTTGGGAAAGATATTGATTATAGTATCTGTTACGGCGGTATGTCAAAGGGTATGCCGCTTAGTAAGATGCGGACGTGGTTCAATAACATGAACGATACAATGACGGAATACACACGCGACGTTGAAACGGGTTGGTTTTTTCAGCATAGCGCCGGCGGTTTTTCGTCAAGTTTTAGCTATATAACAGCAGCCGCAATTGTTTTACAGAACGATCAAGCGCACATTGACGAACTAAAAACAATATATTGGCTTCCGAACGGAATAATTGAACCATACCCGAAACAGCTATCACAACAAAGTATTCCAATTGTTGAATTTAACCCACACGCATGTTATTTTGACATAAACGTTGATGTTTATAATAGATCAACCGGACGAACTAACACATACACGCTCAAACAATTGCAAAGTGGTAGTTTTACAAGCGACAATGTAATTATAAGAGCTTACGGCACGCTATACAGCAGACGCAGCACGGAAGCAGATTACATACCCGTTGTCGCAGATTCAAGCAATTATTGCGGTATCGGAATAAATAAGGCGCTTGAATTCAAAAGCGCAAATTCAAATTCAATGCCGTTTTTATCTTATGCCATGTTCCTTGAAAAAAATATCCCGCTATATGGCTGGACCGATCGCAACAGTTTTGATTTAACAATGAGTGGACAGCACCACCATGTTGCGCGTTTTTTTGCGTCGAATACATTGACAGCGACAGATTCACATATTTTTCTTGATACACTTGAAAGCACATACAACGTGCTATATTCGCAATCCTACGGTTATGTTGTTGAAGGTTATGCAGAAATAACCCCGGCTAATCTGGAAAAACTCAGAAAGAGCGCGGCGGCTTACGGTTTATTCTTTACGGAAGACAGCGGCGAAGCTTTAAAGGAAAATCCGGACCGGTGGACACATAACGACATGTTCTTAGGCGTTCTTGAAAACGGCATAGGCAAAGGCAGTTACACACGCGGCGCCGGAAACGTTATAAACCCCATGTTTTATATTAATTCAAGTCAGCAGACGGGCTATTACCCATACGCCCCAAATATATATATAGGTGATAAAAAAGTAAACGGCTTGGATATTGGAGAACAGAAAGTAATTAAAGCTTATTTGGGTGATAAAAAATTGTAACAAAAAAGCTAAAGAGGGCAAAAAGTTAAAAACATTTGTCTAATATACAAATTGACTTTTAAAGCTATATAATGTATTATAATGGTGTCTCCTTTCTTTTGTACTTTGTTCTGGCGATAGGACTTAACACACTTTTCCGCCGTCAATCGTTCAGGCGGCGGAACCCCCTTATTGATATTCTGATGTTGTATCTTTCATAATATCCTTCTACATATTAACCTTGAAAAAGGGCCTTTTTAAAGGCCCTTATTTTTTTTGATATAAGTATACTACCAATAACGCAGAAGGGCAAAAAAGAGCATTTAACGCACGTTTAACGCACGTTTAACGCACGTTTAACGCATGCGTGTGTTAGTTGCAATTGGTTGCAATTGTGCAATAATGTGCAATAATGTGCAAAATGAATAAATAATGATTGCGCTTTTGTGCAAACACACAAAATATACGCAAAGCGTATAAATATATTCAAAAAGCCTTGACATTATACGCAATGCGTGTTATAATATAATCAGAGAAAGGGAAACGAACCCCAACAACAAGGAGGAAAAGAAAATGACAGATTTACAGAAAATGCTTGAATTCTACGGATACAATACAATTGAAGAATTCGGAAAGGCAAGCGGATATTATAACAACAAGGACGCTGAAAGAGCGTTAAAGGACATATACGAAGACGACAACGCCCCGGTAAGAAATTAAAGGAGGAAACAACAATGACAGGATTTGAAAAAATGCTTGAAATGCTTACAGAAGCTTGCAAGACGGCTTACGGTTCCGAATGGGACAACATGACAGACAAACAGAAACATGATATAATAATGGGATTTATAGCAACAGCAGCCCACAACGC
>JAEIGA010006231.1_pt1 | contig 18156 bp, 13 predicted proteins | sample 9270691 | NCBI WGS metagenome assembly JAEIGA01 (sample SAMN17057246, study PRJNA624740) | gut metagenome | biome: biome; isolation source: fecal sample | host: Bos grunniens | place: China: Xizang | collected 2019
ATCCTCCTTGTCGTCGGTGAAGGTTCTGGCCAGCTTGCCCTCGTTCAGATGAGCCAGCAGCTCACCGAAAACTTCGGCCTCGCGGGCGAACTTCTTGTCGCCGCCCTTCATGGCCTTCTGAGCCTTGTCGATGCGGCGCTCCACCATTTCCATATCCGCCATCACCAGCTCCAGGTTGATGATGTCGATATCACGGAGGGGATCGGTGCTGCCCTCCACGTGGGTAACATTGGTGTCCTCAAAGCAGCGGACCACATGGACGATGGCATCGGTGGTGCGAATGTTGCTCAGGAACTTGTTGCCCAGGCCTTCACCCTTGGATGCGCCCTTTACAAGACCTGCAATGTCCACGAATTCAATGACCGCAGGGGTCAGCTTCTTGGGGTTGTGCAATTCTGCCAGCCAGTCCAGCCGCTCATCGGGAACGCTTACCACGCCTACATTGGGGTCAATGGTGCAGAACGCGTAGTTGTCTGCCGGCACACCGGCATTGGTGATTGCATTAAACAGAGTAGACTTACCCACATTGGGCAATCCCACGATACCTAATTTCATAGTCATTCTCCTTTGGGTTTTGATCCATAATCTCTCCTATTATAACATATTTTTTCCTTTCTGCAAGTTTTTGTTAAAAAAACGAAAGGGATAATTGCAAGATATGTATATTTGTGGGTGTTTTGCAGAAATTACCGGTTGCCTTTTTGAAAAAAATAGGCTATAATGTACTGGCTAATTAAAAATTCCCGTGGCCGGTTTGCTCGTACAGACAAATCGGCTGAACAAGAGAAAGGGGTGCAAATCCCCACGCTGCCGGCGCTGTAAGTGTCGAGATCGCCTGCCGTTGACGAAAGTCAGTCATTGGAGAAATCCGAGAAGGCAGACAGGTGATTGCTTGAGACATAAGTCAGAAGACCTACGGGGATGGTGTTACGCCTTTGCCTGCGCGCAATGGACAAAGGGGTTTTGTGTTACGCAGAAAAACGGCTGCGGCAGTAATCTACTGCCGCAGTTTTTATTTTTATACGGTCGGCTGTGATGCCGATAAGAGAATGGGTTATGATTATGCAAGATGCTTTTTCCAAACGCCACCCGGCAGTGAACTTCCTGTTTTTTCTGGGGGCCATCGGTATGTCTGTGGTGATTCAGCACCCGGCGTTTTTGTTGGCAGGCAGCGTGACGGGCGCAGTATATTATCTGCTCCTGAACGGTAAAAAGGGCTGGAAGACGATTCTGGGGCTGCTACCTATATTTGTAATTTTAACGGTTGTCAATCCGCTCTTTAATACCTTGGGCGCAACGCCACTGTTTTACCTGGGAAGCAGACCCTATACCCTGGAGGCGCTGCTTTACGGCGGTGCCGTTGCCACTATGTTTGTGATTATGATGTTGTGGTTCGGCTGCTATAATAAGGTGCTGACAAGCGATAAATTCACCAGTCTGTTCGGTAGTCTCATTCCTGCAATTTCCTTGCTTTTGGTGATGGTATTCCGGATGGTGCCGAACTTTATCCGCAAGACCCGGCAGATCATCGGCGCAAGAAGATCCATCGGCAAGGGTGCCGATGAAGCCGCTACCATAAAAGAAAAATTAAATGACGGTATGACCGTGCTGGGGGCATTGACCGGCTGGGCGCTGGAGGGCAGTATTGTCACCGGCGATTCTATGCGCGCCCGGGGTTACGGCGCAGCCAAACGGTCGAGCTTTATGATCTACCGTATGACCTTGGCGGATTGGGTCTTGCTGGCGGTTATGTTATTGCTGATGGCGGTGACCGTCGCGGCGGCCTGCCTGGGTCAGGTGACGGCAGAATTTGTTCCGGTTCTGGCGCTTGCACCCACCTCCTGGGGGCTTGTTGCCTATACCTGTTATCTGCTGATTCCTACTGTTTTGCACATAAAGGAGAATGTCCAATGGCGCATTTCCAGATCAAAGATTTGAATTTTTCCTACCCCACCGTCAAGGATAAAAAGTCCCTGGACGGTGTGAGCCTGTCCATTGAAAAGGGTGAATATGTTGTCCTGTGCGGCAAATCCGGCAGCGGCAAAACCACTTTGCTGCGGCAACTGAAATCCATGCTTGCCCCTCACGGTAAGCGTAGCGGTGAAATTCTGTTCAACGGAACACCCATTGACCAGGTAAGCCAGCAGGAGCAAGCTGCCAAAATCGGCTATGTGATGCAGAATCCCGAGGACCAGATCGTTACCGATAAAGTGTGGCACGAGCTGGCATTCGGCCTGGAATCCCTGGGCTGTGATCAAAAGACTATGCGGGCGAGCGTTGCGGAAATGGCCTGCTATTTTGGCATTGCCGATTGGTTCCACCGGGATGTTGCCAACCTCTCCGGCGGTCAGAAGCAGCTTTTAAATCTTGCCTCCGTTATGGCTATGCAGCCGGAGGCGCTGATTCTGGACGAGCCTACCAGCCAGCTGGATCCTATCGCCGCTTCCGATTTTCTGAACACCGTCCGTAAGATCAACACAGAACTTGGCACAACGGTCATCATCACCGAACATCGCCTGGAGGATATCTTCCCCTATGCCGACCGGGCGATTGTGATGGATGGCGGTAAGGTCATTGCCGACGATACCCCCGGTCGTGTCGGCAAGCTCCTGTATGGGCAGAAGAACGATATGTTTGCTGCAATGCCCACACCTGTCCGGGTATTCTACGGCGCAGAAGGGGAGGGGGAATGCCCACTGACTGTCCGGGAGGGCAGAACCTGGCTGAGCAAAACCTATCCCACACCCAAGATAACTACTTTGCCGGCAGAAGCACCCAACGAAGATCTCCAAAATCCTGCCCTTTCTTTAAAGGAACTGTGGTTCCGTTATGAAAAGAACAGCCCGGATGTACTCCGTGGCGTGTCCGCAGAGATTCCAACAGGCGCACTGTATGCGATTGTGGGTGGCAACGGCGCAGGCAAATCCACAATGCTGAAATCCATCTGTGGCATCTGTAAGCCCTACCGTGGCAAGGTGAAGGTGTTCGGCAAGCCGGTAGAGAAATATAAGTCCGCAGAACTCTTCGGCGGCTGTCTGGCAATGCTGCCCCAGGACCCCAAGAGTCTGTTTGTCAAGAAAACCGTCCGGGAGGACCTGGCAGAAATGACCAGGGACGAGGGGAAAATTGCCGAAATTGCCGCTATATGCGAAATCGGCGATTTGCTGGACAGCCACCCCTACGACCTGTCCGGCGGCGAGCAGCAGCGCAGCGCTTTGGCAAAGGTTCTTCTGACAGAGCCGAAACTCCTGCTGCTGGACGAGCCTACCAAGGGTATCGACAGTTTCTTCAAGGAGAAGCTGGCAGGCATATTATGTAAACTGAAAGAACAGGGAATCACCGTCGTAATGGTGTCCCACGATGTGGAGTTCTGCGCCAGATATGCAGATATGGTGAGTATGTTCTTCGACGGACAGATTCTGACCACCGATACCCCCCGTCGGTTCTTCGGCAATAACAGTTTCTACACCACCGCCGCAAACCGTATGAGTCGCCATGTGTTCTCTATGGCGGTGACGGCAGAAGATGTGGTGGAACTGTGTAAGCAAAACAGGGAGGCGCAACTATGAAAAAGTCCCATATAGCCACCTTGCTGGTGTTCTTTTTGGCGATCCCTGCCACACTGTTTTTGGGTGGCAAGCTGCCTGGCCGTGGCTTTTATATCACTGGCACGGCCATCATTATCGAGCTGATGATCCCGTTTTTTATGGCCTTTGAGGGCCGTAAACCCCAGGCAAGAGAGCTGGCGGTCATGGCCGTGTTGTGCGTCATTGCCATTGTGGGGCGGGCGGCCATTCCGATTCCTAACTTCAAAGCCATTTTTGCCATCATTATGCTCGCAGGCATTGCCTTCGGCCCGGAAACAGGCTTTATGGTGGGCGCCATCTCCGCCTTTGCCAGTAATTTCTTCTACGGCCAGGGTCCCTACACCCCCTGGCAGATGATGGCCTATGGCGCCGGCGGTATGCTGGCAGGGTTCTTCTTTGCCAGGGGCCGACTGCCCCAAAAGCCTGTGGCCATGGCGGTGTTTGGCTTCTTTGCGGTGATGCTTTGGGTCGGTCCGCTGCTGGATTGCTCCAGTGTTTTCCTGATGACCACCAGCATCAGCTGGACCTCCGTCCTGGCAATATTTGTCTCCGGTTTCCCCATCAATATCACCCAATCTGTCTGCGTGGCTTTGGTTATGCTGCTTGTGGGCAGACCGCTGCTGGATATCCTGGAGCGGATTCAACGCAAGTACGGCATTATGCAGGAAAAAGAATAAGTAAATAATCCCTACACCCGTCTTTTCGTAAGACGGGTGTTTTTTATTTTTAAAAATTTTTGTTTTTCGGTGCGAAAAAATCCATACCGCCTTGTTGTAGTTGTTGTAGAGTGTCAAAAAAAGAAAAAACGAAAGGTAGGAAGAAAATATGAAAATTGAAAATTCCCAAATGGAAGTGCTGTCCGATCAGTATTTACTTCGCAAGAATCAGATCTATCTTTTCGGTGTAATTGAAACAGGAATGGCGGCGCGTGTCATCCCCCAGATGCATTATATTGAGCAGAAAATGATCGACGAGAATCTGCCCGAGGAAGAACGGATCCTCACCCTTTTAATCAATAGCCCCGGCGGCTCCGTTTCCGACGGCCTGGCAATCTACGATACCATCAATATGCTGGACTGCAAGGTCAGAACGATTTGCGTTGGCCTGGCAGCATCCATGGGCGCATTTCTGCTGTCTTCCGGCAGCAAGGGTATGCGCCTGGCGTTGCCTAACAGTGAGATTTTGATCCATCAGCCCTTAGGCGGCGCCAAGGGACAGGCATCCGACATTATTATCGCAGCCAAGCACATTGAACACACCCGCAAAACACTCAATACCATCCTGGCGATGAACACGGGCAAAACCGTCAAGCAAATCGCCAAGGACACCGATCGTGACAACACGATGACAGCGGAGGAGGCGCTGAAATACGGCTTGATTGACCGTGTTCTTGTGCCTGAAACGATTAAAGCAAAGGAGTGATTGGAATGAGCAATGCAGTTAGTTATTTAATAGAACCGCTTTTGACGCAATTTTTCCTGATTGACGCCATCTGCAGGGGCTTTCTGGACGAAACCCAGAAGTGGGAATTGTTCCAGGAACTGGCAAAGATCTTTTGCGTACCTATGAACGAGGAGACCGAGGCGTATTTTGCGGTGGCTAATTCCAGCCAGTACCATAATATTACGGATTACACAACCTACGAGCGGCTTTGCCGAACCATTGAGTTTGCCGAATCCAGCGGACAGGATATTGGGATCACCCTCATTGACCGTGTGGTCCTGGCACAGAAACGGGAAGCTATGCTCATCAAGTCGGAGATCTTCAAGCAAAGCAAGAACCTGACGGCGGATATTATTGCAGACACTCTGCTCAACACCGCTATGAACGGCAATGTGGACGCAATGGTGACTTTGGCCTATATGGAGTATCACGGTCTGTGTATTTGCAAGGATGTTAAGAATGCGAAAAAGCGCCTGTCCCTCTGCGCCAAATGGAACCACCTGTTCGGTAACCTTATGGGCATCGCCTACGATACCCGCAACGCACAGCATTACTATAACATCCTCTATACCATCCTTAGAAGTGCAAACCAGCGGGAAGTGTTCCAGTATATATGCCAGTCTACCGCCTTTGAAAAGCCCTGCGAAAAATGCGCGGTGGCCAGAATCATCGAAAAGGCCTTTGGACTGGGCATCATCAAGAGGAATGTGTACGATCAGATTTTTGCCAAGGTGGCATTTTCCAGTCTGATCTGTTCGGAGGATAAAGAAAAACTGCTTCTGAGCAAGAAGAAAGATGCTATTGTCTCCCTGTCTGACATTCCCTTTGATGTGGACAGAGCGCAGCCCTTTGAATTTGACGAAGCAAAAGCAAAAAATCTTCCCTTAAAGCGGGAGTCGGAGATACACAAGATCCTGTGCAGCCTCTATCCTGCTTTACACAATCGCAATGACCTGTACCAGACCCTGCTCGTCTCAGGCAACGATGCCTACATAGCGGATATGTACCTGCAGGCCCTGAAAGCGGGCTTCACCAATAAAAGCAAAGTCTTTGAGGTGGATGCCGGCAACCTTTCTGCCCAGGATTTCGTGGCAGCCAAGGAAAACTTTATTCTCAGAGGTCTTTCTGAGACCAAAGAGTCCCATACGGTGTTTTTGGTAAAGCACTGCGAAGAATTGGGAGAAAACGAACTGAACGAATTGACAAAGCTGCTGGATTATGCCTACAGACAGAAATTCAAACTGATGGAACCCACGGTGTCCATGGACCTTTCCGATGTGCTCATCGTCCTGTTCGCTTCCGATGTGAATGAAAACATCCGGAAGCTGGCCCAGGAGTGCGATGTGGTGTGGACCGAGCGCATCAACGATGTGGAGAAGCAGACGGTCATCGAGTCCACATTCAAAGCCCGTTCCAAATCCTTCGGTATGGAAAAGGCAGAACTGGACGATGCAGCGAAGCAGTATCTGTTGAGCTTTAAAACTGGACAGATTATTCGTCTCATCGACAGCGCCCTGAAGAAAGCGGCCTATGACAACGAAACCGTTGTTACGGCAGATGGTCTGAAAACCATTACGGACCAGCAGAACATTACCAAAACCAGACGCCAATTTGGCTATTTAGGAGGTGCGGCCTGTGAAGAATATTGAGCTTTTCAGAGATTACGAGAACGCCAAGCTCGTTACATCCACGGAGTTTGCCCAGAAACACAGTGACAGTACGCTCCCTTTTGGGGCGTTAGGGAAGGCGGAGATCGAGGGTATTCCTATCTGTATTCGCAGAGACCAGGCAGGCCAGCTGCAGGTGACCTTTATTCCTGACACCCACCTGCTGGCCATCGGCGCAACCCGAAGTGGCAAGACCACAGGTTATGTGATCCCTACACTGAATGTGCTGCTGAACAAGAAGAACAAGCCCAGCATTGTTATCAGCGATCCGAAGCAGGAGCTCTACCGTGACAATGCCAAAAAATTCGCAGACCAAGGCTATCGGGTCCTGATGCTGGACTTTACCAACTACCTGCACAGCGACTGCTGGAATCCGCTGACCAAATATTTCCGCGCCTACCAGAACTATCTTACAGTGGAAAACCTGGTGGATGTGGTGGAAACCAAAAGCGGCCCCAAGAACCGATTCCAGGGCGTGGTGTATAACTCCCAGGAGGAGCTGGACAGAGCCGTTGCCGAGGTGAAGGAGCGGTATCTTGACGAGGTGGAAAAGGGCATTACGGCCCTTGGCGCCTCGGTCATCCAAAGCACCCACGCCAAAGACCCCTTTTGGGATGATTCTGCGCGAGACCTGTTAAAGGCCCTGCTGTACGGAATGTTGGAGGACAGTGAAAGCGGTGAGATCACCGAGTATAACTTCTCCTTCGATACGGTTATGCGGATCTTTGACTCCTTTACCGACTCCGATACCTGTTATGACGGTGGTTATTTCACCAACAGACCGATCGAAACATCACGGGCCCACCAACTGGCCCGCAAGTGCATCATCGAGCAGGCCAATACTACAAGACGGTGTATTTCCTCGGAATTTGCCGCAAAAATGAACAAGTTCAGAGATACTGCCATCAGACGGATCACCTGCACCAACACCTTTGAAATGCAGGAGCTGGATGACGGCGATCCCACGGTCATTTTTGTGTCCTACAAAGACGAGGAAAGCCTGCATTATGAAGTCATCAGTATGTTCCTGAGCAACCTCTACACGGAGCTGATCGGCGTTGCCAGAAAGAAAGGCACCCGCCTGCAAAGGCCCTTCTATTTCCTGCTGGATGAATTTGGCAACCTGCCCAGATTCAACGATTTTGACAAGGTCATTTCCGCCTGCGCAGGCAGAAATATCTGGTTTTTGCTGATTCTGCAGTCCTATGCCCAGCTGAATAATATCTACGGCAAAGAGACGGCGGAGATCATCAAGGATAACCTGAATGCCCATGTGTTTTTCGGCACAAATAACCCCGAAACCAAGCGGGAATTCTCTGAAGAATGCGGAAAAAAGACCATCATCGCCCCCACATCTGCCCTGAATGGCTCCGGCGAGTCCATTGAGCGCTTTGAGAAGGATACGGTGGCCTTGGTGCCAGTCAGCGCCCTGACCGACCTGGCCCCCGGCGAATGTATCGTGACCCAAATGCGGGAGGATGTCCTGTGGTCACGGTTTGAACGCAGCTATACCTGTCCTGAGTTTGAAAGTGATCGGGTGGACCCGGAGGACCGAAAGGCGAATATATGTTTCTCCGATGCCAAATTCACCTATGTGCATAAGAAGAAAGTACCCAAAAAGAGTAAGATCGGTGAAATGTTTGATTTTTAAGGAGGTGGTTTTATGGACCAAGTGAATGCCTATTTGATCCAGGAGAAGATCAAACACAAACGGTATGTGTCCGTGCCGTGGATCCAGCAGGAATACGGCGTGAATTACGGAGAAGCGAAGGAGTTTTTGACACGTTTGAAAAACAGAGGGTGGATCGCCCCTGTTACAACAGGTATTCGTTATCCTGTGAACAGAAGAAGATTATTTCTGCGGAAACTGGACCATGACGAGATAGACGGCTTGATTGAGGATATCAATATGGACTGCGTGGCTGCGCTGAAATGTATGCAAAAAGCAGACGGCTGCGGCGCATTACGCATGGAGATTGCGGATGCCATTCGGGATGAGGATGACACGAATGAGGTCATAGAAATCCTGAACAGACACAGACTCGTACACCAGGAAGCAGAGATGTTCTTCCTGAGGGTTTCCAAAAAAACAGTGGAGGTTCTGGAGACAGTGGTGCGGAGAAAGCGTCGCAATGCAGCCTCCAGAAGACTCCTCGAAGAAGACGAGGAAGATGAGGATCTGTACAAAGAACTCTTTGATGTACTGTTCGAGGACGAATAAGCAAGGCGTTCCTGCAAGACAATAACGGGCCTGCTTTTCTGACCGGCTGCACAGGCAGCCGGTCAATTTGCTGAAATGGGGTTGGTTTGTGATAAAAATGATGATTTTTTACGGATATTCTCTCTTATATGCTATCCTATAGCTTGATTTTTGCAGGTGATGTGCGATATAATGTACCATATCAAAACCATGTACAAAGGAGGGAATCGGGTGCGTTTTACAAAAGCGGAATTTGATACAATGGTAAAAGAACTCCTGTACACTACCCCGGTTTCCTTTGATATGCTTTGTCATATTGCGGAGAAAACCCTGCGGCCTACGGTCATAAAATGGTGCAAGGCGGAAGACTGTCTGCGGGGCAGAGGGTACGAAAAGGATATTATGCAGGAAATACACCTGCGTTTAATGAAGACCACGGTGAACAATTTTTTGCTGCGGGATGGAATCAGCCAGCCCTTCAATAATGATCCCGAGGGTTTTGAGGATTGGATGTTCCGGGTGGCGGAAAACCTGAAGCGGGACTTTGCCAACAGTGTCCGGTCCGTTGATTTCAAAACAGAGGATATTGACAATCCGGCCATCGGCAATGTGCTGGCCGACGGCAGCGGGAATACTGCTGAAACAGAAGATCGTATTGAACAGCTGCAATGGGCATTTTCTATGGTTCTTTCCGCAGATGCCGGTGTGTATAAGATATTGACCTGGCTTGCGCAGTTTATATTCATTTTGGATGAAGATGTTACGAAGATCCAATCCAACGAGTTAATTATTGAAGCCTTTGGGGATAAAACCCTGTACGATATGTATGGTATGCTCCTGGATGCTGCCAGAAAGATCCCCTGGATCGTGGTGACAAAGGAGCAGAACGAAAAAATTATGCTTGCGCTGCGAAAAAAGCGGGACGGAAAGGTTACATATGGTGAAACGCCGTACAAAGATTTCTTTATGAAACACAACGGCGAGCCTTCCGGCAAAAAATCAATCAGCGATTGGATGAACCGAATGAACGATATGCTTAAACGAAAAACAGAAGATCCCCACACGGCGAAAATCACCGGTAAAAAATCTTCCTATCCGGACGGAACGGAAAAAAGGAGCGGCGGCAATGAAACATCTAAGTGTTGATGAAATCATAGCGTTTGTTTCATTGACGGAACTGACCGATGAAGCAATCCAATTTTCCGCCTATGTCAATGGGCATATTCGCCAGTGCGAGAGATGTCTGGAGCTGGTCAGAGCCTTTCAGATGATCTACGATGAATTTACCAAGCTTCACACCTCCCGGGATTTTAAAGCATATATCCGCAGCGCGGCTGCCCAGGAAAAGCTGAAAAACGAAACGGCACAGGAAATAGACTTCACAGCAGATGCCTTTGGCGGTTAAAATGTCCCAAAAGGATGAGAATACAACAAACAGAACAGGAGAGTAAATTATGGGCGATGTAAAAAATGTAGAACAGGCAAAAGTTGCATTTGCGACCCTTTGCCAAATGCTGGACAAGAACAACTGGAGCTACTCCAAGGACGAGGAAGAACTGTCCGTTTCCTGCAGCGCACGGGGTGATGACCTGCCCATGGAGCTCAGAATCGATGTGGATGCAGAAAGAATGTTGGTGATTCTGATCTCCCATCTGCCGTTTGTAATTAAGGAAGATAAGCGCCTGGATGTGGCAATTGCCATCAGCGCCATCAATAATATGTTGGTGGACGGCTGCTTTGATTATGATCTTTCTTCCGGCCATATGTTCTTCCGTATGACCAACAGCATCATTGAAAGCACACTCGGCGCAGATGCTTTTGAGTATATGCTGTTCTGCTCCTGCCAGACCATTGATGTGTACAATGATAAAATTTTGATGCTTGCCAAGGGAATGATCTCCATTGAGCAGTTCCTGGCATCCGAGGCAAACTAAGAAGGAGGATACGGCAATGATTGACGAGAAGATGCAACTTGCGCAGCAGGTATATCAGACCCTTTGCAACGCCATCGAGAACAGAGGATGGAAATTCGGCAAGGAGGAAGAGAAGCTCCTGGTCCACTTTGGTGTAAACGGCGACGATCTTCCCATGCAGTTCGTTCTTTTTGTGGATGTGGAAAGACAGTTGATCCGGTTGGTGTCCCGCTTGCCCTTCAAAATGAGCGAAGCCAAGCGAATGGAAGGCGCTATCGCTACCTGCGCAGCCTCCTACGGTATGGCTGACGGAAACTTTGATTACGACCTGACCGATGGCTCCATCACCTTCAGAATGACCGCTTCTTTTAAGGGAAGCCGAATCGGCGAAGGTCTGTTCGAGTATATGATTGCCTGCTCCTGCGCAATGGTGGACAAGTATAACGAGCGTTTTCTTGCACTGGATAAAGGCATTTTGAGCATTGCAGATTTTATGAAAGAAAACTGAAATTTAAACCCCGATTTCTTCGGGGTTTATTTTTTAAGTGAGGGTAAGTGTTTTAAGCCAATTGTCGAATTGGCAGACCTTGACATGTTCGCAGGTGCGAACTATAATAGTAACGAATAAATATGTTGGAGGAATTATTATGTGGCTGACTTTTTTGGCACTTTCTGTGGCTTGCTTTTTGCTGTCCGTGGTGTTTTTCCTGATCATCAGCAGCATCAAAGCAGTGAGAAAGAGCAAATATAAACCCTTTAATTTCCTGATTGCAGGTGTGTTTGCAACCGCGTTTTTTATGTTCATCCCCACCAATATGGATGCCGGTATGTCCTTTATCGACATAATCAAAGCGGCATTCCTTTCCGTGGTCAATGCTACGCAAACCTTTGCTTTCGGTTGCGAATTCGGCAATGTGGTGCAAAAGATGACCACTTGTCCCCAGGAGCTGATCCACATCTATCAGTTCTGGATTTCCCTGATTTATGTCATTGCCCCCATCTTCACCTTCGGCGTTGTGCTATCTCTGTTCAGAAATGTGTCGGCGTATCTGCGGTATTGGCGCGGATATTTTAAGGACACTTATATTTTTTCGGAATTGAACGAGAAATCCTTCGTCCTGGCCACCGATATCCAGTCGAAGCACAAAGCTGCCATGATCGTCTTTACGGATGTGCAGGAAGGCACTGAGCAGAAGTATCACGAATTGCTGGAGAAGGCAAAGGAAATGGATGCCATCTGCTTTAAGAAGAATATGGTAGCCGTCAATTTTAAAAAGCACGCCCAAGGCAGACCGATCTCCTTCTTTGCTATTGGTGAGGATGAAACCGAGAATCTCAACCAATCCCTGCAGCTGATCGACAATTACCGTGAGCGGGAGAATACCCACATCTATATTTTCTCTATTAAGACGGAAAGTGAATTGCTGCTGACGGCGGTGGATAAGGGTAAGGTCAAAGTCCGCAGGATTAATGAAGTCCAGGCCCTGGTCAACCGGATCCTCTACGAGCGTGGCAGTATGATCTTCAACAGCGCCCGGGAAGACGGTAGCGGCGAAAAGTGCATTTCTGCCGTTGTGGTAGGTATGGGCAACCATGGCACGGAGATGGTCAAAGCCCTCTCTTGGTACGGTCAGATGGATGGCTATCAGCTGCAGATCAACGCCTTCGACAAAGACCCTTTGGCAGAGGAAAAGTTCATAGCCCTTGCACCGGAACTGATGTCCCCGGATTATAACGGTGTCCGGGTGGCCGGAGAAGCCCAATATACAATTACCGTCCATCCCACGGTAGATGTGCAGACCAGCACCTTTGCCAATAAAATATCCAAAATCACCGATGCGACCTATGTCTTTGTTGCCTTGGGCAATGATGATGTTAATATCAATACCGCGGTCAACCTGAGAATGTACTTCGAGAGAATGCATATCCATCCTGTTATCCAGGCAGTGGTGTATAACACCCAGCAGAAAAAGGCGCTGGAAGGCATTGAAAATTACAGAGGCCAGGCCTATGATATTGAATTCGTGGGCGATATTGCATCTTCTTACACCGAGGATGTCATTGTGGACTCCGAACTGGAGGCAGATGCGCTGCGCAGACACATGAAATGGGGCAAGGAAGCGGAATTCTGGACCTATGAGTATAATTACAGATCCTCGATGGCATCAGCCATCCACATGAAAGCCCGTATAGAGTGCGGTATTCCTGGCGCAGCGAAAAAGGAAGAGGAATTGACGACCGAAGAGCGCGACGCGATCGAGGTGTTGGAACACCGCCGCTGGAATGCCTATATGCGCTCCGAGGGCTATGTCTACAGCGGTTCCAAGGATAAAGCCAGCAGAAACGATTTGGCAAAAATGCATCATGATCTGGTTGACTTTGCTTCCCTCAGCGAAGAAGAAAAGCGCAAAGACAGTCGGGTAGGCACAAATTAACACAAGGAGACGGCAATATGAGCGAAATGAAGACCAGCGAAATCCTCTCCCGGTTGCTTGCAGCATCCAAGGAGATCGGCAATATCAAGAATCCGCCTGTCACTGCGGAGAGATTTTTAGTTGCAATTATAGATGAGCTAAATACCGACGACCCTGCGTCCCTGGACGGTGAGATCCTGGCAGCCGGTGATGTGCTTAAAAAGAATATCGGCGACCTTAACACGGCAAAAGAAGCATTGATGGCCTATATTTGTCGGGAAAACAGCGCCATTTTCCTGGATGATCTGTATATGAAGAAGAAACTGCAGGAAGCTGCCGGTGCCGTAGCCCAGGTGGGTATGGATGAGGTGGACGCAGTTACCCTTGCCATAAGCATTGCCAAGGATCCCAGTGACGCAATCAAGTCTGTTTTTACCGCCAGGGCTGCAAAAGAAGCGCCCAAGGCTGCAGACGCGCTGGATATAGAAGATGAAGAACTGGCTGCAAAATTGGAAGCCAAGTTTGCAGAACTGTTTGGGGATATGGACAGGAAAGCGGATGAAACCGGCTCTTTGGATATCCTCATGGAAGAATCGCCTGCTCCCCAGAAGAATCCGACCCAAGGGGCGAAAGACGAGATGGCCGCGCTGATTGCAGATGTCAAGCGCATCAGAACGGAGTTGCAAAGTACTGTCTATGGCCAGGACAATGCCATCAATGTTTTTACGACAGGCTATTTCCAGGCAAGTATGCGCTCTGCCCTCGACAAGCCCGGCAATCGTCCCCGTGCCACATTCCTGTTTGCAGGCCCTCCGGGCGTGGGCAAGACCTTGTTGGCTGAAAAGGCAGCCGAGGCGCTGAGATTGCCTTTCCGCCGCTTTGATATGAGTGAGTATTCCAACGATGAGGCAAACCTGGAATTTTGCGGCGCAGATAAGGTGTACAAGAGCGCAAAGGCGGGTAATGTGACCGGCTTTGTGGCGGACAATCCCAAGTGCGTGCTGCTCTTTGACGAAATCGAAAAAGCCCATATCAGCGTTATTTATCTGTTCCTGCAGATGCTGGATGCAGGTAGATTGCGGGATAACTATACGGATAAGGTGGTTTCCTTCTCTGATGCCATTATTATCCTGACCACCAATGCCGGCAAGCAGCTGTATGAAGACAGTGAGAGCGGAGATCTTTCCACCGTATCCAGAAAGGTCATTGTAAGAGCCTTGCAAAAGGATATCAATCCTGCTACGGGTCAGCCGTTCTTCCCGGGTGCGATCTGCTCCCGTTTTGCTTCCGGCAATGTGGTTATGTTCAATCATATCGGCGCCCATAACCTCCATACCATCGCCAAGAAGGAAATCGAAAAGCACGCCGCCAATCTTGAAAAAGAAACCGGAATCCGCCTTTCCATCGACGAGCGGATCTATACGGCGCTTTTGTTCTCTGAAGGCAGCAGTGCCGATGCCCGGACCATCCGCGGCAGAGCGGAAACTTTCTTTAACGATGAGCTTTATGAGCTGCTGCGACTGATCGGGTCCGATAAGGTCAAAACAGATATCCATAATATTGAGAAGATTCAGGTTGGTATTGACTTGCGTCGTGCCGAGCCGGAGATTGCGGAGCTGTTTGCCTCTCCGGAAGCGCCCAAGGTGCTGCTTTTTGCAGAGGAGGAAACGGTTGCCCTTTGCGCCCGGAAAGCGCCGGATGTGGAATTCATTGGCGTCCGGGATGTAAAGACCGCAGTGGAAACCGTAAAGACCCAGGATGTCAACTTTATCCTGCTGGATATGCGCTGCGGCGCTGTCACAGACCCCCGGGAGATTTTGAATATCGAGGATATCCAGTCACCCGGCCGTGATTTCTTCCGGATTATCAGGGAGCAGAGAAAGGACCTGCCCGTTTACCTGCTGGAGCAGCGGGACACTGCACTTAATGAAGAAGAGCAGATCTCCCTGATGCGCCAGGGTATCCGTGGCGTGCTGTATATTGGCCGGGGTGAGGACATCTTTGATACACAATTGAACGCCGTGGCCCTGCGTTTGCATCAGCAGGCAAGTATGACGAAATTGGCCCGGGAGAATAAGCTGATCTCCTTTGAAACGGCCCAGACCATCTCCGAGAACGGCAAGAACGCCCAGATCAAATTGTTTGATTTCCAAATGAATGTGGCGGTGGATTCTGAGGACGCAAAGAATGTTTTGAGTTCTGTATCCAAGCCCAATGTCCGTTTCGACGATGTGATCGGCGCCCGGGATGCCAAGAAGGAGCTTACCTATTTTGTGGAATACCTGAAAAATCCCCGGAAATATATGGGTACAGGCGTCAAAGCCCCCAAGGGCCTGATTCTGTACGGCCCTCCCGGTACCGGTAAGACGATGCTTGCCAAGGCTATGGCCTGCGAAGCCGGCGTGACCTATATCGCCGCCGAAGGCAACCAATTCCTCAAAAAGTATGTGGGCGAAGGCGCTGAGAAAGTACACAGCCTCTTCAAAACGGCCCGCAAATACGCCCCTTCCATACTCTTTATCGATGAGATCGACGCAATCGGCAAGGAACGCAGAGGCGGTGCCGGTGGGGCTGCCAACGGTGAAGAGACACTGACGGCATTCCTCACCGAGATGGACGGATTTGTAAACGATCCTTCCAAGCCGGTGTTTGTGCTGGCAGCGACCAATTTCGATGTCCAACCCGGAAAGGACAAGAGCCTGGATCCTGCGCTGATGCGCCGTTTTGACAGAAGGGTCTATATCGATCTGCCCAACCGGGAAGACCGGGTCCGGTTCCTGAAAATGAAGATCGCGAAGAACAGCGCATTGGAGATTTCGGAAAAACAGATCGACAATATTGCCATGCGTTCCACCGGTATGAGCCTGTCGGAATTGGATTCAGCAGTGGAACTTGCCCTGCGTTCTGCTATCCGGGAGGGCAGTACCGTAGTCAATGATGCCATTTTGGAGGAGGCTTTTGAAACCTTCAACGGCGGCGAGGTAAAGAAATGGGGCGCGACCCACCTGGAGCGGGTGGCCAGACACGAGGCAGGACACGCATTGCTGTGCTGGCTGAGCGGCGAGACACCTTCGTATCTTACAATCGTTGCCCGCGGCAGACGCGGCGGTTATATGCGTCACGGAGACCAGGAAGGCAAGGAGATCCTTACCAAGGATGACCTGCTGGCCTATATCAGAACATCCCTGGGCGGACGTGCTTCCGAGATCGTGTATTACGGCGCCCGGGACGGCATTTCCACCGGCGCAAGCGGCGATCTGGCAGCGGCAACCTCCACTGCCCAGCAGATCGTATGTACATACGGTATGGATGAGGATTTCGGCCTGGCTGTGGTATATGGCGCAGCTGCCGAGGGTGAAATGTCCGCAGAGATCAGAGCGGCGGTCAACCGCATCCTGAAAGAACAGATGCAGGAGGCCATCAGGCTGATTTCTGAGAACAAAGATAAAATTGATGCGTTGGTAGACGCCTTGATGGAAAAGAATTATCTGAATGCCGGGGAAATCGAGCAGGTGCTCACCGGAAAACCTGTCACAGCAGAATAAAAAGATAATCGAAAGGGAGTTATGAGATGAAAACGGCTTTGTTAATCATATTCGGCGCACTCTCTCTTGCGCTTAAGGTGTACTTTCTCCTGAGAGCCCGGTATTTATATAAAAACGGAAGACGGGCAGAACGGGTGTTATCGTCCATACAGGTATATACCGCCGGTGTGTTTCTGTCGGTGGTAGCGGTGTTTATTCCCATCTGCTATACCGGTTGCGATTTTGAAGATAAATACACCTTTGTCCGTCCGTTTTTGCTTGCTGTGCATAACGCCTTTCGCGTTTTTATTCTTGATGGCGATTTTGACATTATTGTAGAATCGTTAAGCATGGAACCTACCGGTCTGTATGTTGCTTTTTCTGCCTATGCAGCGCTGCTTTATGTAGTTGCTCCGGTGTTGACATTCGGTAATGTTTTGTCTTTGTTCAAGAATATCAGAGGTGAACTGTATTACAGATGCAGCAACAATAAAAAGTTCTATATCATGTCAGAGCTGAACAAAAGATCCATCGCCCTGGCCAAAAGCATTTACAACGATCCGGACATTGATAAGAAGAAAATAGTGATCGTATTTACGGATGTGTTCGAGCAACACGAAGAAAAAGACTATGAGCTGTTGACCCAGGCCTGGGATATGCATGCGGTCTGCCTGAAAAAGGATGTTTGCCATTTGGACATTGTCTCCAAGGAAAACGATGTGGAAATCTTTATCATCGGTGATAATGAATCGGAGAACATAAGCCAGGCAGTCAAGCTTACCACGGAGCTGGATCAGAAAAACACAAAGTATAATGTGAAAATATTTGTCTTTTCGTCAAAACCCAGCGCGGCGTATATTATCGACTCCGTAAAATACAAAAAGCTGTTGGAACATGCCGAGAAAAACGATTACAAAGAGAATTGCTTCAAACTGCGTAGAATCAATGAGAGACAGCAGCTGATATGGAATGAAGTACCGGGAATGGACCTGTTTAAACTGGCAGACCGTAACGATAAGACCCTTTCGGTAATGATTGCCGGATTTGGCAGCTACGGTATAGAGCTTTTCAAAATGCTGGTGTGGTACTGCCAGGCGGAGGACTACAAATTACAGATCAATATTCTGGATAAGCAGGAAAAACTTATTGAATCTCTTATACAAAGAGAATGTCCCGAATTGTTGGAAAAGAATCGCTGTAAAGATGACGGAGAAGCGCAATACGATATTGAGATATTCTCCGGTGTTGATATGCTGTCTGCAGACCTGGATGCTCTTTTGCTGCGGGATCAATCAGCTCGCGCCAAACGGCTGAAGGCCACCAATCTGGCATTTGTCTCCCTGGGTGATGACGACCTCAATATTGAAGTAGCCATTCGTTTGAGAAGCTTATTCGATCGGGTCCGCGG
>JAEIGA010006232.1_pt1 | contig 18153 bp, 17 predicted proteins | sample 9270691 | NCBI WGS metagenome assembly JAEIGA01 (sample SAMN17057246, study PRJNA624740) | gut metagenome | biome: biome; isolation source: fecal sample | host: Bos grunniens | place: China: Xizang | collected 2019
AAGCAATAAAAAATGCACACACCGACGGACTCGATGTGCGCTCTATCGAATCCTCATCTCTCGTTGCCGACGGATTTGGCACCTTGACTTAACAGGTTGCCGGGTTTCATCGGGCCGTTCCCTCCACCACTCTTGATAAGGCTTGTATGCAGTTCGTGAGTAATTATAGCTGTTTTGCACGAAATGTCAAGTGCTTTTTCAACTTTTTCAACAAAAAAGTTCATAATTCTGTTATGGACAAATCGGAAAAAAACTGCTATCATGATAAAAACATTTACTGGGAGTTGATTTCCTTTGAAAGATCTGCGAAGACAGTTCAATCGGTTCTGCCTGCGAAACCGCAATAAAGGCATTCCGAACCTGATGCTGTACATTGTTTTGGGGTGTGGTGTGGTGTCGGCTTTGTCCATGCTTGGGTATTCCCAGCTGTATCAGCTGCTTTGCTTTGATAAAGCGCTGATCCTGCAGGGCCAGGTTTGGCGGTTGGTGACCTATATTTTCACTATGTCCGGCGGCAATATTCTTATGACGCTGATCGTGCTGTACTGCACCTATTCTCTGGGTAGGGCCGTAGAGATGAACTGGGGCACATTCAAATTTAATCTGTATTATCTGGTTGGCATCGTGCTGATGGATGTGTTCGCCATGATTTTTGATGGCAATACCTGGGTCTATGACTTCACCGCCGGCCAGTTTGCCATGATTCCTTCTGGCATTCCCGGCTACTATGGGGCAAACATGATGTATTTTCTGCATCTGAGCCTGGTTCTGTGCTATGCCACCATGTATCCGGAAAATCAGTTTGTGATTTTCTTCGTGATCCCGATCAAAGCGAAGCTTTTGAGTATCATTTACCTTGCAGTGACCCTGTTTGAGGTCATTCAGATGACGGTTCCTGTGGCGTACCTGCCCCATAATTTGTTCCCGCTGGTGGCACTGCTGAACTATTTCCTGTTTATTGGCAGTGATGTGAAAAATCTTATGCCCCTGAGTTGGCAGTTTCAGCGAAGAAAAGCTAAGCGGCCTGCAGCCAAGAGTGGAAGCAGTCCCATCCAGTTCCGTCCAAAAAACAATGACAAGCCGGACTATGCCCACCGTTGCGTGGTCTGCGGTCGCACGGATGTAAGCAATCCGGAGCTGGAATTCCGTTATTGTTCCCGGTGCAGCGGCTATCGTTGCTACTGCCAGGACCACATCAACAACCATGATCATGTTACCGAATAAAAGAAACGAACCTGTGCTTGCCACAGGTTCGTTTTTTGTGATATTCAGTTGTCTTCAATAACACGGGTAAATGTGACAGGGTAGATGGACTTTGCGATATCTTGGTATTCATCTTCTACGTTACAGTGACATTCCAGCAGAGTAAGCGTATCCTTTTCCAGCGTGTAGGTATCGTAGTTTTCTTCCGTCAGTTCTTCTGTCAGTTCTTGGGTCATATAGATCTTGCTGTCAGCGATGCGGTAGTTACCGGTGTGGGTATTGACGAGATTATCCAGTAGATCTTCCTTCACTTTGTCGGTCAGGGCATCGTCCACCATTCCCCAAATGACGTGTGTCTGATTTTGCAGATACTGCTCCACACTGAAAGGAAGACCTAACTGGGAAAACTGCTCTTTTAGGACACTTTCAAAACCGTCGTACAGGATGTATTCGATGTCCTGCAGGGCTTTTTGCGCGGCAGAATCCTCAATGACCATGGAGTAACTGCCGTCCTCACGGAAAATGAGGGTAGTGGTGACGATGAATTCCTCTGCTTCAAAGTGCTTTGCGTTTTTATCCAGTCCTTTGGCAGAGTGGAGACCTGTATTGAAGGCATCGGTATAGTCGATGTCAGCGGTCCATTTACCTATGATCTTTTTTTCGTCGCTACCACAGCCGGCCAGCAGCGCAGACAGCAAAAGGCAGATAACCAGCAACAAACAGATATGTTTCTTCACGATGATCACTCCTTAAAATAACTTATTGTCCATTTTAGCACAGCGCAGCAACACTGTCAACGCACTGTCTGGGTATCTCACACTTGCGTTTTTGGGATGCCCATGATATGATTTTATATATGTTAGAGAAGGAAAAGGAGCGATTTTATGGCAAAATATATTATGGCTTTGGATTCCGGAACCACATCCAACCGCTGTATTCTGTTTGACCGTTATGGTAAGATCTGCAGTGTTGCCCAGAAGGAATTTACCCAGATCTTTCCGCAGCCCGGCTGGGTGGAACATGATGCTGACGAGATTTTTGCTACTCAGTTGGAGGTGGCGCAAACTGCTATGCGCAACATTGGCGCGGTGGCTTCTGACATCGCTGCCATCGGTATTACAAACCAGCGGGAAACGACGATCGTTTGGAATAAGTTTACTGGCCGGCCTATCTGCAATGCCATTGTTTGGCAGTGCCGCCGTACGGCGGGCTTTTGCGACAGCTTGAAAGAAGCGGGCCTGGTGGATACCATCCGTCAAAAGACCGGCCTTGTGATCGACCCCTATTTTTCCGGCACAAAGATCCGCTGGATTCTTCAGAATGTGCCTGGCGCTATGGAAATGGCAGACAGGGGGGAACTGCTTTTTGGTACGGTGGAAACCTGGCTCATCTGGAAACTTACAGGAGGCAAGGTTCACGTAACAGACTATTCCAATGCTTCCCGCACCATGCTGTATAATATCCATACCTTGTGCTGGGATAAGGAAATTTTAGAGATCCTGCAGATCCCGGAGTCTATGCTCCCGGAAGCGAAACCCAGCAGCACCTGCTATGGAGAAACAGCAGCGGAATTCTTTGGCGCACCCATTTGCATTTCCGGTGCGGCGGGCGACCAGCAGGCGGCTCTTTTTGGTCAGGCTTGTTTTACACCCGGCGAGGCCAAATGCACCTACGGTACCGGTGCGTTTTTGCTGATGAATACCGGTGACAATGCGATTTTCTCTCAAAACGGCCTTGTGACCACCATTGCTTGGGGTTTGGACGGCAAGATCACCTATGCTCTGGAAGGTTCTATTTTCGTAGCCGGCGCAGCGATCCAATGGCTGCGGGACGAACTGCGATTTATTGAGTCCGCCGGCGATTCGGAATATATGGCCAAGAAAGTGGCAGATACCAATGGCTGCTATGTAGTGCCGGCCTTTACCGGCCTGGGCGCACCTTACTGGGATGCCTATGCCCGCGGTACGATCGTGGGCCTTACCCGTGGTGTGAACAAATATCATATCATTCGTGCGACTCTGGATTCCATTGCATATCTGACCAACGATGTACTAACAGCCATGGAAGCGGATGCGGGTATTCGCCTGACAGAACTCCGCGTTGATGGCGGCGCTTCCGCCAACAACTATCTCATGCAGGTGCAGTCGGATATTTCCACCGCTCCGGTATTGCGGCCAAAGTGTGTGGAGACTACGGCTATGGGCGCGGCTTATCTGGCGGGCTTGGCGGTTGGGTACTGGAAGAATGTGGAAGAGATTCGGGAAAACTGGGCTGTGGATCGCCGGTTTGTTCCGGAACTGGAAACAACACAGCGTGATGCCCGCCTGTCGGATTGGAAACGGGCGGTTGCGTGTGCTACCGCCTGGAAAAAACAGGATTAAAAGAAAAATCGTACTGCCCAGGAGGCTACCAGAAAACCCGTCAGATCAGCCAGTAACGCGGCTAGGATGGTATACCGGGTCTTATAGACTCCGGCGGCACCAAAGTACGTACTGATGGTATAAAATGTGGTCTCTGTGGATCCCAGCATTACGGCTACAGTTCGTCCTATTGTGGAATCGATGCCGTATTGATTCATCAGTTCCGTACCTACAGCCAAAGCGGCGCTGCCACTGATGGGACGGATTAAAATCAAAAGGGCAGTTTCCGAAGGAATGCCGAAGAAACGGAAAAACGGCGAAAGAAAATGGCTAATGTATTCCATGGCGCCACTCTGGCGAAGCATCGTCACTGCAGTGAGCAGTACTACCAGCGCTGGAACGATGGAAACAAGCATTTGCAGCCCTTCTGCGGCACCGGAGAGCAGAGTGTTATAGGCATCCTCTTTCTTTCGTAAAGCGACAGTGGAAATGGTAAGCAACAGTAAGGGGACGATGTAGTCAATCATGCGGCCACACCTTTCCCAGAACCCAGGCGGCAAACATCCCTACAGAAACAGAGCAAAGGGAAGTTACCCACACACAGGGAAGAATATCAAAGGGTGTACTGCACCCCAAACCGGAGCGTACCGCGGCCACATTTGCTGGGATCAGTTGGATGGACGCGGTGTTGAGCACCACCAGACGGCAAAGAGAATCGCTGGCTCTATCTGGGTGTTGGGGATCTGTCAACCGTTTTGCGGCCAGGATCCCCATCGGTGTTGCGGCATTTCCCAAACCAAGAAGATTGGCGCAGAAATTGGCGCTGAGATGGCCTGCAAGAATGGGATCGGTTTTAGTTCCGGGAAAAAGCCGGCCAAGCAAGGGAGAGAAAATCCGTGAGAGCATGGCGGTTGCGCCAACTGCCGTCATCAGCGCACCAACACCGCTCCAAAGGCAGATAGAACCTGCCAGAGAAATGGCAAGGGATACTCCCGCTTGTGCGCCCTGAGGCACAGCGGCTGCCAACCTGCCCATATTTCCCGACAGGGTAGCGAAGAAGATGGAAATCCCCAAAATCATAGTCCAGATATAGCTCATGACCATATTTGCATCCCTCCGTGGAAAGCTTATGCGACAAAGCGGATAGGATTTACAAAGAGAAGGAGAAAACCATGAGAACACCCGGCGTATTTCGAAAAATTGACTCCCTGGGAAGAGTCGTGATCCCGGCGCAGTTGCGGCAGCGGCTGGAATTACAGCCGGGGGATACCTTGGAACTTTCTTTGGAATTGGAGGGGATCCTCCTAAAAAAGAAGGCAGACAGTTGTGTTTTCTGTGGCAGTAAAGAGGAACTGGTGAACCACTTGACCAAGCCGGTATGTCGCAACTGTATTGCTTGCCTGAAAGATAGATAAAAAACGCCCACAGCCACGCTTGGCTGTGGGCGCTTTTTATGCTTCAACGGAAAGGGCTGCATCGTAGACCACATTTTTGGGAAGATCCAATTCTTTTGCAGTCTGTTTGATAGCATCCTTCCGGCTGATTCCGTTTTTCATCAGTTCTGCCACCCGGGTAGCAGCATCCTCGGCGGTAGGCAGCGCCTTTTCCTTCGGAGCGGCGCCGGCAATGACCAGGACGAACTCACCTTTTGGGGACGCCTGAGTATATTTTGCAATAGCTTCTGCCAGCGTGGTGCGGACCACTTCTTCGTGGAGCTTTGTCAGCTCCCGGCAGAGGCTGATGGGCCGATCTGGACCAAAGACGGCGGCCATATCTTCCAAAGTGTTGAGCAGCTTGTGGGGGGCTTCATAGAAGATCATGGTGCGCTCTTCGTCTACCAGAGATTCCAAATGCTCCCTGCGGCTTTTCTTCGCTGTGGAAAGGAACCCCTCAAAACAGAACCGCCCGGTGGACTGGCCGGAGATGCTAAGCGCAGTGATCACGGCACAGGGGCCGGGGATAGCGCACACCGTAATACCTGCTGCGGCGCACTGTTTCACCAGATCCTCGCCGGGATCGGAGATGGCAGGGGAACCGGCATCGGAAACCAAGGCGCAGGTTTCACCGGCCAGAATCCGCTCCAGGATCACATTGCCTTTATAGTCCTTGTTGTGCTCAAAGTAGCTGACAAGGCTTTTTTTAATGCCCAGATAGTTCAGCAGTTTCAAGGAGACCCGGGTATCTTCCGCTGCAATAAAGTCTGCTTCCTCCAAAGTTTTTCTGGCGCGGTCGGAAATGTCCCCCAGATTGCCGATGGGCGTGGGGACGAGATAGAGCATACCAGGCATAAAAGACCTCCTGCATAAAATGCATAATGAGAAATGTTATATATGGTAGACAGATCTGTAGAAGTCGGTTGGATTGTTGTTATTGTCAAACAATGCAGCTTCTTCGATGATGAGGCCCGGTTTTCCGCCTTTGCGGAACTGCAGCAACACGATAGAAATGCTGCTGTCCGATTTATGCCGTATAAGCTGCAACCGCTTGGCTTCCAGGCCCATCTTGGCGCCACAGGCGATTAACTCTGCCAGACGTTCCGGACGATGGACCAGAAAAAAGTCACCACCATAGCGCAGCACCCAGGTAGCTGCCCGGAACAGATCTTTCGGAGTGCAGATATCTTCTCTGCGAGCAGATGCGTTTTGCTGGCTGGCCGGTCCCCCGGAAAAATAGGGAGGGTTGGATACGCAAATATGAAAACTGCCGCTGTCCAACAGGGAAGGAACACTTCTTAGATCGGTGCATATACTGGATAACCGACTTTCCAGGCCGTTTCTGCGAATGTTCTCCAACGCGGCTGCATGCGCTCCGGAATCAATCTCAATGCCGGTAATGCGGCACTGCGCGTCTTTGGCGCACAGCAATAGCCCCAGCGTGCCGCATCCGGAACCCAGGTCTAAAACATGGGCACCTTTTGGCAACCTGACAAATCCGGAAAGGATCATGGAGTCGGTACTGAGGGGAAAGGTGCTGCCGGCAGTATCCAGCGTATAACCGTTAGTTAAGTATTCCATAAGCGGCTCCGTAAAAAATTAGCCTGTGCATCCGGAAAACCAGGTGCACAGGCCAACTGCGTTTTTGGAAATTAGCCTTCCTCGATGGCTTCGGCGGGGCAGTTGTCAGCGCAAGCGCCGCAGCTGACGCAAACATCAGCATCGATGACGTACTTCTCGTCGCCTTCGGAGATAGCTTCAACGGGGCAGTTGTCTGCACAAGCGCCGCACTTGACGCAAGCGTCGGTAATATTGTATGCCATAATATTTTCCCTCCATATGTGTTTTGCTTCACTCGGGAGTGATAGCTTACCATCATTCTAGCATGGTTTTTCAAAAATGCAATTCCTAATTTACAAAAAAGCAGTTTATTTTTTCCCTTGGCCGGGAAGAATTCCCGGAATGGGGGGATCAAGATGCGTTATGAGGAAAAAACCTTAGAGCTGATCCGCGCGGCTGGAAGTCATGCCCGGCAGCTGGGGCACAGTTTCGTAGGCACGGCGCACCTAATGATGGCACTGTTGTGCATGCCCGGTTGGCCGGGGAGACTGCTGGAGAATGCGGGGGTGGGGGAGCGGATTGTAAAGGATCTTGCCTGTGTATTGTATGGCATAGGGAAGGCGGAACTGCCGTTGCCGCAAGGCCTAACCGGCTCTGCAAAGGCCGCTTTGCATCGGGCGGCAGAGGAAGCGGAGCATTTAAAATCGGAAAGTATTACCTGCGGCCATGTCCTGCTGGCGCTTGCCCGGGATCCCGGTAGCGGGGCCGGACAGTTGATGACACTTTGCGGTGCGGACACCGATTGGGTGTTTACAGCTGCTTTAGAGCATTTGATTCGGGAAAGAAGTACAACACAAAAAGGAAAAAAGGAGGTTTTTGCTACGAAACTTTTGGAGCAATTCAGTGAGGACCTTGTACTGAAAGCGGCCAACATGGATCCTGTGATTGGCAGAGAAAAGGAAATCGATACCGTCGTTGGGATTCTGTGCAGAAAGAATAAGAACAATCCCGCGCTGATCGGCGAACCGGGTGTGGGGAAGACCGCTATCGCTGAGGGATTGGCACAGCGGATGATGTACGGCAATGTGCCACCTCAACTGAAAAATAAGCGGTTGGTCAGCCTAAATATGGCCAATCTGGTAGCGGGAACCAAATACAGGGGCGAATTCGAAGAGCGGTTGCGGGATCTGCTGGCGGAGATTAAACGCAGTGGCGATGTGATTCTGTTTGTAGATGAGATGCACACGATCATCGGTGCCGGCGCAGCAGAAGGTGCTATCGATGCAGCAAATATCCTGAAGCCCGCTTTGGGGCGCGGAGAACTGCAGATGCTGGGGGCGACAACGCTGACGGAATATCGCAAGCATATACAGAAAGATCCGGCTCTGGAGAGACGCTTCCGTCCTGTAATGGTGGAAGAACCTTCCCATGAGGCGACTATGGCCATTCTCCGAGCGTTGAAGCCGGGGCTGGAAACACACCATCAGCTGAAAATCTCGGACGAGGCGCTTCGTGAGGCAGTGCGGCTGAGCGTGCGCTATCTTCCGGACCTGCGTCTGCCGGATAAGGCCATTGACCTACTGGATGAGGGGGCATCCCATGCCAGAATAGAAGAAATGAACGGCGGTAAGATTGGTGCCAGAGCGGAATTGGAGCAGGAACTCCACGAAGCGGTGGTGGAGCATCAGTTCGAAAAGGCAGCACTATTGAGCGATAAATTGCAGCGACTTTCTGCACGCAACGGTGAGCAACGGCGGGGTAGAGCGGTAAACGGTCTGGATGTAGCCTGGGCTGTGTCTGCACGAACAGGAATTCCTGTGGGCAGATTGACAGCAGGGGAGCGGGAGAGACTATTAAATCTCGAAGCATTGCTGCAAAACCATGTGATGGGTCAGGAAAAGGCGGTCCACACTGTGGCAGAGGCGGTGCGACGGGGCTATTCCGGGATCCGGGATGAAAATCGCCCTGTGGCCTGCCTGCTGTTCACAGGGCCTACCGGTGTTGGGAAAACGGAACTGTGCCGAGCCCTGGCCGAGGAGGTCTACGGCAGTCGGAATGCCATGATCCGTTTGGATATGACGGAATATATGGAAAAACAGTCCATTTCCCGAATGATCGGTGCGGCTCCTGGCTATGTGGGTTATGAAGAAGGTGGGAAATTAACGGAGGCGGTGTGGCGCAAACCGTATAGCCTAATTCTGTTCGATGAGATCGAAAAAGCTCACCGGGATGTGACCAGTGTGCTGTTGCAAATTATGGAAGAAGGTGTTCTGACCGACTCTACAGGCAGAAGGGTCGATATGAAAAATACCATTGTTGTCATGACATCCAATGCCGGCGGTGAAGTCCGCGGGGATGGGCTGGGGTTCCGCCCTGCTGGCAGAGCGGGGGAGGCAGAAAATGCTTTGAGGCAGTATTTTACCCCAGAATTTTTAGGCCGTCTGGATAGTATTGTCCACTTTGAGGCGCTGCAGTCCGGTACGGTAGAGGCTATTGCCGGGAAGTATCTGCGGAAACTTAGCGCCCGGGCAGAGAGTATGGGTGTTGCGTTGCAGCTACCGGAGGGGTTGGCGGCCCGTTTTTCAGGTCGCAGCCTTCAAAAGGGTGGAGCCCGACAGATTCAGCATCTGGTTCAGGAAGAGCTTGAGGGACCCATTGCTGCACTGCTTCTGCGGTCTGCCAAGAAGCCGGAGAGGATCCTTGTAAAACTACGGGAAGAGACACTGGAATTCGAAACTGTGCCCAAATAATCGAACAGTTGTTCAAAATTGGAAAAACATGGTAGTTTGAAGAAAAATTTCGGCTTTTTTGAAGAAAAAGGTTGACAATTCACGCTTTGCCGTTGTATACTGTCCTCAGTGGAGCAAAATGGTAGTAAAGTGGTAGAAAAGTGGAGGAGGTGAGGCAAAATGATCGGCAAGTATCCGGCGAAAATGGACGATAAGAACCGTCTGTTCGTTCCTGCAAAGCTGCGCGAAGAGCTGGGTAGCGAATTTTTCGTGACCCTGGGCTTCAATGGCGGTCATAAATGTCTCACGGCTTATACCACTGCCGACTGGCAGACTCTTTCGGAAAACTACAACCGTTTGCCCCTTGCTCAGCGCTCCGGCCCCACCAGTTTGATCTTCATCAACGCGGTGGAGTGCACGCCTGATAAGCAATTCCGTTTCGGCCTTTCTCAGAACCTGATGTCCTATGCCGGTATTGAGAAAGATGTGATCATTGTCGGCCGCGCCGGCCAGGCGGAAATCTGGGATGCTGCGGAGTACGAAGCCTTTGAGATGGAGAATTTGACTCCCGAAAAGCTGATGCTCTCTTTGGAGGCGATCGGTCTATGAGTGAATTTTACCATGTTTCTGTTTTGCTGGAAGAATGTCTGGAAGGCCTTAACATCAAGCCCGACGGCATTTATGTGGACGGCACCTTGGGTGGCGCTGGTCATTCCAGCCAAATCGTTAAGCGTTTGACTACCGGCCGGCTCATCGGTATCGACCGGGATACAGCGGCACTTGCAGCAGCAGGGGAGCGACTGAAAGAATACAGAGACCGTGTCACCCTGGTTCATTCCAATTTCTGCCGGATCAAAGAGGTCCTGGAGGAATTGGGCATCGAGGCTGTGGATGGAATTTTGCTGGATCTTGGTGTTTCCTCTCCTCAGCTGGATGATTCAGAGCGCGGCTTCAGCTATATGGCAGATGCCCCCCTGGATATGCGTATGAACAGAAGCGATGCTTTGAGTGCCTACGATGTGGTCAACACCTGGCCCAACGAAGAACTGCGCCGCATCCTTTTTGATTACGGCGAAGAGCGTTATGCGCCTCGGATCGCGGATGCGATCTGCCGCCGCAGAGAAGAGAACCCCATCCGGACAACTCTGGAGTTGGTGGATGTTATTAAATCGGCCATGCCTGCTGCCGCATTGCGGGAAAAGCAGCATCCGGCCAAGAGGAGTTTCCAGGCCATCCGCATCGCTGTGAACGATGAGCTTGGTTCTGTTGAGACCCTGATGAAAGATGCGATAGGGTGTCTGGCGCCCGGTGGCCGACTCGCGGTCATTACCTTCCACTCCCTGGAAGACCGCATCGTGAAAAGCGGCATGGCAGACGCGGTGAAGGGATGCGTCTGCCCGCCAAACTTCCCCGTATGTGTATGCGGTCGGAAGCCTAAAGCAAAGCTCATCACCCGCAAGCCGATTGTGGCCGGGGAAGATGAGCTGGAACGCAATCCGAGATCCCGGAGCGCAAAGCTTCGTGTCTGTGAAAAACTCGGATAACATAGACATTAAGAAAGAGAGGAAATGACCTATGGCAGCACTGCAACCGGATATTCAGTATGTTCAGTTCTATACCGCCGGTTCTGCCGCGGAGAGAATCCAGCGTAATCCTATTTTCCGTCAGCCTGTGCCTGCCGTAAAGACCCGTAAGGCAAAGCGGGTGGTCATTGCCATCGATCCTGTAGCGGTTTGCGGCATCCTTGTGGCTGTGTTTATGCTGTTCGCTATGGGCGCAGGCGTGCGTGAGTACCGCCAGTCCCTGCAACAGGCCCAGCAGATGAGCCAGTATGTACAGCAGCTCCAGGAAGAAAATGTGACCTTGCAGCAGACCTATCAGGAAAGCTTTGATCCCGAAGTGGTCTATGAGATGGCTACTGCCATCGGCATGGTTCCCCAAGCTCAGGCAGAACATGTTATGCTCCATGTTGCGGTCCCTGCAGCGGAGCCGGAAGTGGTAGAACTGTCGGTTTGGGATGAGATTTCCATATTCCTCATGGGCTTGTTTGCATAAAAGACGTATCGGCCAATAGAATAGGATAGTAGCTGTTATGGGCAGCAAGGGTCTCCCTTGCTGCCCGTTTCTGATATTTATCCTTAGAAAGGCCGGTGGCTTATGGCAAGACGGAAGCAACGGAAAGTCGAATATACTCGCATTCGTGTAGATTCCGGGCATCAGCGCAGGATTCTGACGCTGATGGCTCTGTTGGGGATCCTTGGCTTTTTGCCAGGGGTTTTGCAACTTTACAAACTGATGGTAACAGAACACGATTTCTATGTTGCCAAAGCGAGGAATAACCAGACTAGAACGACTTTGGTGGCAGCGCACCGGGGCACCATTTATGATCGGAATATGCAGATCCTGGCTTGCCAGGAGACTGTGGAAAATGTGTACTTGGATCCAAGAGAATTGCGCCAGGCAGAGGAGGATGTGGAGAAGATCGCCTCCGATCTGGGACAGATCCTTGGGAAAGAAGCGGACTGGATATTGAAAAAGGCATCCAATACCGCCATGCGTTATCAACAAATCGGTGTCAATGTGGATCAGGAAACGGCAGACCGGGTCCGCGCGTATATCCTTCAGAATGAGATATCCGGTGTCCATATGGAACCCAGCGCCCGTCGTTATTATCCTTTGGGCACACTTGCTGCACAGGTGATTGGCTTTACCAATGCTTCTGGTACCGGGTCTGAGGGGATCGAGGCAACTTATAACGGCTACCTTTCCGGATCTGTGGAAAAGGTGATTACTACTAAGGGCAACAATGAGATGGATATGCCCTTTTCTCTGGAGGAATACTGTAACGCGATTCCCGGAGCGGATGTGATTTTGACGCTAGATGCTACGGTACAGGCCTGTCTGGAAAAACAAATGCAAACAGCAATTGACAGGTATGATGTACGAAACGGGGCCTTTGGCCTGGTGATGGAAGTAAAAACCGGTGCGATTTTAGCCATGGCAACCCTGGGGAGTTACGATCCCAATGCATATTTAGAGATTTGGGATTCAGAAACAGCGAAAAAACTGGAACAAATGCGGCTGGAATATCTGGCTCAGGCACCGGAAAGCCAAGCATATTTTGAAGGACAAGAAATATACCGTCAGGCCCTTCACGCTGCCCAACTGAAGCAGTGGCGCAACCGAGTTTTGTCAGACGGATATGAGCCGGGGTCCACCTTCAAGGTACTGACCATGGCGGCGGCTTTGGACAGCGGAGCCATCGACCTAAACACCCATTTTCATTGCCGCGGTTCAGAACAAATTCCCGGCCGGTCCCAATTGCTTCATTGTTGGCGCTCTACAGGCCATGGGGCGGAGAATACAGCCCAGGCTCTACAGAATTCCTGCAACATCGCTTTTGCCCATATCGCACTGAAAATGGGCGGCGAAACCTTTTATTCTTATGTGGAAAAATTTGGGATACTGGAAAAAACAGGCATTGACCTGAGGGGTGAAAGTAAGGGCATTTTCTTTGACAGATCCCTGGTAACGGATACAGAAAAATGGGGTACAGCCTCTTTGACTTCCGGATCCTTTGGACAAACTTTCAAAATCACACCATTGCAGTTAGTACGGGCGATTGCCTCCGTGGTCAACGGCGGATATCTGATGGAACCTTATCTGGTTTCTGAGATTCTGGACAGTCACGGTAATACCTTGCTAAAACAGGAGCCAACGGTAGTTCGGCAGGTTATCTCCGCAGAGACATCTAAGATCATGTGTGGTCTTTTGGAGTCTGTAGTGACGGATGGAACGGCAAAGAATGCCAGCGTTTCCGGTTTTTCCATTGGGGGAAAGACCGGTACCAGTGAGAAAATCGACATATTTGACGAGAATGGTCAACGGGTCACAGATAAAATCGTATCATTTGTGGGGGTTGCGCCCATGGACGATCCGGAGTATATTGTATTGGTAGCACTAGACACGCCGTCGAAAAGCACAGGTATCTATATTTCCGGTGGTGTCATGGCGGCACCAACTGTTGGTGCGGTGATGGCAGATATTTTGCCATACCTTGGGGCAAAGCAACAATTTGCTCCGGATGATCCGGCGGGCAAGATTGTGATCATGCCTCAGCTTCTGGGATTTACGTCTAAGGAAGCGGAGGAAGCGCTGAAGAACGCCGGACTTGCCATGACCGGACAGGGGAGCGGAGATTCCGTGACCGCGCAGATCCCGGCGGCGGGGCAACCACTTCCGGGCGGCAGCCATGCATTGGTGTATTTCGGGGAAGCGGAAGACATGACTCTTGTGGAAGTGCCGAACTTTTATGGCATGAATCGTCAGCAGGCCAGCGATGCTGCCGGAAGACTGGGACTATACATTCTGGTGAGCGGAAATCCTAAGGTGGATCTTCGTGTTACAGTAACCAATCAGGAAACAGCGCCGGGAACCATGGTACCTAAAGGTACAACGATCCGGTTGGAATTTACAGATATGGCTGCAGCAGATTGAGGCCGATGGGAGGAAGAGCGTATGAAATTGCGTGAAGTATTGGCAGGAATGGAGATCCTTTCCTGTAATGCAGACTTAGAGATGGATATTACCGGTGTGGAATCCGATTCCCGCAAGGTGATGGAGGGGAATATTTTTGTTGCCGTTTCCGGATTTTCCAATGACGGCAACCGCTTCATTCCTATGGCGCTTGAAAAGGGCGCAAAGGTGGTTGTAACGGCAAAGAAACCGGAATATGATGTGCCATATGTTCTGGTACCTTTCGACCGCCTGGCGATGGCTTTTTTGTCATCCAATTTCTACGGAAAGCCCTCCGAAAAAATGATCATGATCGGTGTAACCGGCACCAATGGCAAAACTTCTGTCACCTGGCTTCTAAAGCAGGTGCTGGAAAAGACGATTGGCGCGAAAGTTGGTCTCATCGGGACGATGGAAAATCATATTGGCGACGTGGTGGAAGAGGCTCAACACACCACTCCGGAGAGCGTTGATCTGCAAAAGCTTTTTGCCCGTATGGTGGATGCTGGCTGCACTCATTGTGTTATGGAAGTTTCTTCCCATGCCATTGCGCTTGAACGGGTAGCAGGTGTCCGCTTCCAGGTGGGCGCTATTACGAACCTTACGGAAGATCATTTGGATTTCCACAAGTCCATGGAAGCGTATGCCGAGGCAAAAACTGGCCTTTTCCGCGCAAGCGGTAGGGCAGTAATGAATGCGGATGACAGTTGGTTCTCCTACTTTGCAGACCGGTCAGAATGTCCCGTAATAACCATTTCGGCAGAGAAACCATCCGATCTTTGCGCTAAGAATATTCGTCTTTTGCCGAATGGCGTTTCTTACACCGCTGTGCTGGATGGCCACGAAACCCCTGTGGAAGTTCCGATTCCCGGTAGGTTTACGGTGTACAATTCTTTGACAGTTCTTGCAATCGCTGCTCAACTGGGGATCGATCTTGCATCCGCTGCCCGGGCACTCGGAAATGTCCGAGGCGTTAAGGGCCGCGTGGAAGTAGTTCCTACTGTCGGAAAGAGTTATACGGTTCTGATCGACTATGCACACACTCCGGACGGCCTTGAAAATGTGCTTTCCTCCGTCCGTGGTTTCTGTAAGGGCAGACTTATTGCGGTCTTTGGCTGCGGTGGCGACCGGGATCCCATCAAGCGACCAATTATGGGCAAGATTGCTGCCGAGATTGCAGACATTGCCATCGTTACCTCGGATAATCCCCGTACTGAAGATCCTGTTGCGATCATTGAGGATGTGCTGCGCGGTATCGATGAACATAAGGAAAAATGCAATGTTGTGGAAAATCGTGAAAAAGCGATCCAATATGCCATGGACATTGCGGAAAAAGATGATATAATAGTCCTGGCAGGTAAGGGTCACGAAACATACCAGATCATCGGCAAGACCAAATATCCTATGGATGAACGGGAGATCGTGACACGCTACCTGGCAGAAAAGAGGTAAATAATGGGCAGAATTACACTCCGCCAGGCCGCCGACTGGTGCGGCGGATGGGTGGATCCGAAATATGAAAATATCACCTTCTATGGAGCATGCAACGATACCCGCAAGATCCGAGAAGGGGAGTTGTTCGTGGCTCTCAAAGCGCTGCGGGACGGCCATGATTTTATCGATACTGCATTTGAAAAGGGTGCAGCTGCGGTACTTTGCAGCCACAGTGATGGGGATTACCCTGCCATCGTGGTGGAAGATACCCGTATTGCGCTGGGCAATATTGCCCGTGGAGAGCGGCAGCGTTTGGGCGTCAAAGTGGTGGGTATTACCGGTTCTGTCGGAAAGAGCACTACAAAGGAAATGATTGCCTGCGTGCTGGATGGCACGTATCGCGTTAGCAAGACTCCGGCCAATTTTAACAATGATATTGGCATGCCCATGGCGGTGCTGTCCATGGCGGAGGATACGGAAGTGGCGGTTCTTGAAATGGGCATGAACCATTTCGGCGAGATTGCTTACCTTGCTGGTATTGCTAAGCCAGATGTGGCTGCCATTATCAACATCGGTACCATGCATATTGAGCATCTCGGCTCTCAGGAAGGCATTCTGAAGGCCAAACTGGAGATTCTGGAGGGAATGTCCGCAGAAGGTAAAGTCCTTCTTAACGGTGATGACCGCCTTCTGTGGAACTATGGCAAGACTGCTGCTGTGCCGATTACTTATTTTGGTGCAAGCAACTCGGAGTGTCCTGTCCGTGCAGCTGACATTTCCGAACAGGATGGTGCCCTGCGTATGACGGTGGAATGGCAGAAGGGAAGCTTCCCTCTGGAACTGCCCCTGGAAGGTATGCACTACGTTTCCGACGCAATGGCGGCTGTGGCTGTTGGCCTTGCCATGGGGGTAACACCTCTGCAGATCGCGGAGCGGCTGGCTTCTTTCCGAAATATGGCTGGCCGCCAGGAGATCCTGGAGGCACGTGGCTGCACAATTATCAAGGATTGCTATAACGCAGGCCCGGAATCCATGGCGGCAGCGCTGACAGTTCTGGGCAATCGTCCGGGTCGGCATATTGCGGTGTTAGGCGACATGCTGGAACTTGGAAATAATACCCAGGCGGAGCATTACCGTGTCGGACGTATCGCAGCGGAAAAAACCCAGATTCTGCTTTCTTACGGCCCTAATGCAGACCGGGTCATCAGCGGCGCCATTACAGGCGGTATGACCACGGTGGCTGCCAAGGCCTATCCCAGCCACGAAGCTATGGCCAAAGCGTTGAAACGTTTGTCCCGACAGGGCGATGTGATCCTGTTTAAAGGAAGCCACGGTATGCACATGGAACGGGTTTTGGAGCTGTTCCTGAAAGAAGACACATAATTGGAGGAGAGATCCATGACCAGTGTGATAATAACAGGCCTTGTTGCCGGTGTTTTGACCGGTGGCATCGGCTATTTTCTAATCCCTATGCTGCGGGCGCTGAAAGCAGGTCAATCTATTCGGGAAGTAGGTCCTACCTGGCACAACAATAAGGCTGGCACACCCATGATGGGCGGCATCATGTTCATTTTGTCCGCGGTTTTGTGCCTTTTGTTCCACATCCCCACCATGGAAGACCACTCTGTTCTTTATGTGCTGGCGCTGGCACTGTGCTTCGGATTTATCGGCTTTCTGGATGACTTCACAAAAATGAAGTATAAGCGCAACCTGGGATTGACATCCATCCAGAAAATGCTGCTGCAGATGGCTGTTTCTGCCATTTATCTGTACATCCTGTATTCCAAGGGCGTCATGACCTGCGATATTTTTGTACCCTTCTTCAATGTGTCTTTTTATCTTCATCCCATTGTGTACATTTTCTTTGCGATGTTTGTCATGGTGGGTACGGTTAATTCTGTCAACTTGACCGACGGTGTGGATGGACTTTCCTCTTCCGTCACGGTTCCGGTGTTGGTTTTCTTCGCTTCTGCGGCCATCAGCATGGGTAAAATGGATCTGGCATTGCTGCCTGCCTGTCTTATTGGCGGTCTGATCGCTTATTTGTTCTACAACTGGCATCCTGCCAAGGTGTTCATGGGTGATACCGGCTCCTTGTTCCTGGGCGGCATCGTCTGCGGACTGGCCTTTGCGCTGGATATGCCTTTGATTTTGATCCTGGTGGGTTTTGTCTACATTTGTGAGACGATGTCTGTCATTATTCAAGTGTGCTATTTTAAGATCACCCATGGTAAGCGAATCTTTAAAATGTCCCCCATCCACCATCATTTTGAACTTTGTGGCTGGAAAGAGGAGAAGATCGTCATCGTCTTTACATCTGTGAGCCTAATTATGTGCATTTTGGCCTGGATCGGCATTCTGGGTCGGCTGTAATTTCCAGAAAGGAGACCTTATATGGCAGCAGAGTGTGCTCTGTATGCCAAAGAGGACCGTCGGAAGGGAAGTGCTCTTCCGAAGACAGATGTGGATATCGTATTTTTGGTGTTGCTCCTGCTGTTGCTTGTGGTGGGCCTTGGGATGCTGTATTCTGCCAGCTATGCCCAGAGTCTGTATGATACCAGATACGAAAGCTCTACAAAATATTTGCAAAAACAAGCCCTGTGCGGTGCCATCGGCCTGGTTGCTATGTGGTTTTGCAGCCGTGTTCCGGCTTCTTTCTGGAGCCGGATGGCTTGGGTGATATATGCCGTCAGCATCGTTTTGCTTCTGCTGGTTTTGGTGGCAGGTCAGACGGTCAATGGTGCCAAACGGTGGATCAACATTGCCGGCATTCAGTTCCAACCTTCGGAAATAGCGAAATTTACCATGATTCTGCTGTTTGCCCGTTTGACGAAAGGGTTTGGAAGCTCGGTGCGGGAGTTCCGTTTCGGGGTTTTAGGATTCGGTTGTGCGCTTTTGGGAATATTGGTTCCCCTCGCT
>JAEIGA010006233.1_pt1 | contig 18152 bp, 15 predicted proteins | sample 9270691 | NCBI WGS metagenome assembly JAEIGA01 (sample SAMN17057246, study PRJNA624740) | gut metagenome | biome: biome; isolation source: fecal sample | host: Bos grunniens | place: China: Xizang | collected 2019
TTCTGGACAAATTGATATGCAAATCGGTGACAACGTGCATGAGCGCCCACGTTTAGCGTGGGCGTGATTCACTTGTACATTTGCAGGCAAGTCCAGAAGCCCAGTGAGTACAGCGTGGATCCGCCCACGCTTTCTTCGTATTATACAGTCTACACAGATCCACTTCGTCAAATAAGGTTCTGTCATCAGGCGACCGGGAAAAGGACTTCCTTGTCGCCTGTGTTCTTTTAATAATCTGCTAATTTGCCTGATGGTTTAAATAGAGTCCGCATATAATACCAGTCAATTATGATTAATTTGACTAAGTATAAAAAACGGAGGGTTTACTACATCCCTCCGCATAACATTTTAAGTATTTGACACTCTAGTCATTATATTACTAATCACACGAGCAACCTCTTCTGGCACTTCATTAGGACTAAAATAAGGAACAAGTTGCCTTGCGCTTATTGTTATATCAAAACAATCTTGAGTCCATCTAGACAGGCGATTAAAAAAGTTCTTTCCGGAAATAATATTGTAAGGAGAATTCCATCGTTGATTCAGTTCCTGAACAGCATGCTCAATAGCTGTCGTTTGGTCTACATCTCTCGTTTTATGAACACATGCAGTCAAACCATTCAAGGTATCGACCTTCATGTCAGAAACAATCTCTTCTATCTTAGTAAACACTATATCCAGAGATATATTTCCCCTTCTCTTATTCTTGCAAATATACCTATAGATTACTTCAGCATTTATAGCAAAATTCTCAATTTCATTTTTACTCCAGATGTGCAAATCGATTTTATTAGATTTAGCCTGGGACTTCAACTGTTCTATATCTTGTAAAATATGGAAGCCAGAATCAAAGATACAGTATAAATCTACTGGCATATCGCTCTTAGAAAATATCTCTGCTAATGAGGTAACAGTACCCCAACTCTCCCAACCACTAACAAATGCTTTTGGAAGAGTGATTAATGGATGCAAATCTTCTGGGTATAATATCGACTGAAAGGCAGATAAAATCTTTCTTGATGTTTCATCGCTATCCCACACAATGAAACTCTTTGAAACATACATTCTAGCCAAATCAATATTCAACGAGCCACTTAACTCCTTAGTCATAAGCTGAAGAGTTGATTCATCGCCAATAGGACGTAGTTCTGGTTTTCTTGAATCAATGGGAATTATGCAGTCAGATGGAACCTCTTCAATGATCTCTAGAGAATGAGTCGCAATAATTACCTGTTCGAACTTTGGCATCAATAACCTGACTAGTCTTCGCTGAAGATCTGCATGCATATACACATCTGGTTCATCCAGTACAATTATCGATTCGCGAGGGCACTGCGAAACAAACCACATTGTCTGAATCCACATCTGCAATCCATGCCCCATCCAACCAATCTCTGCCTCAAAGTTATTTACTCTAACAAAAAACTCGAGCATTCTACCGTCATCAAGGAAATATGCTTCAACTGGCTTCACTTGAAGACGTTCCCAAGTAGACTCTACCAACTCCTTAAACAAAGGGAAAGCGTCATCGTAATAAAAAAGTTGATTCCTAAAATTTCTTGATGCAAGGCGTGTAAATCTATTATTATCCACTGTTGACTTCTGGATAACTTTCTCATTATCAAGTACTGCCGAGATTTGAGGAAGCACCTCAATCATCGGTATATCAACACGTTTGGCCTCAGCATTACTCTTGACAGCTATTCCATTTTCATCATATACGACAGCAAATATTGACAACTCTTCTCCAACATAAGCTTTAATCGAAGTTCCATTTACAAAAACAGCTTCTATAACAGCTGGCGGGTTACCATACAAGTAGAATATGCCATGATCTGCAATATTCATATTCACCAGATTTGGCGAAATACCCCTAGACCTCTCATCTTCAACCCAATCAGGAGGAGCAATAAACCTTGCTGTCTTATACTTCCTGCTTACTGTGGATAAAATCTTCAAGGCCTCAATTAACGTAGACTTGCCTGCATTATTTTTGCCAACAAGTATGGACGACCCTTTAAAGTTGATTGTAGTCTTCTCGTAACAACGAAAATTCGAGATTGTGATTCTCTCTAGCATAATAGCAACTGTTTAAGATTTACAGCAAATAATTTTCTATTAATATATTCCTGAGAATATTACGAGTCTGCGCATTGTCCATCAGAGAGTATAATTCTTCATCAAAATATGCAAACTTTATTACCGGTCTCATCTTTCCGATTGAAGGTGTTCCTCCAAAACTAAGCAACATTTCAAGTTTATTACTTGAGTCCTGTGATTTAAAATGCCAGAATGCCTCTCCCTTCAAATGATAAAAAGGAGTCCAGACACAAGGAGCTTTGGTATTAAAATACCTGTCCCACGTTCTAGCAAAAGTTTCTGCGATACGATTATCCAGCGGAATCATATTGTTTGCAAGATCCCCATCCTCAATCATCTGAATGATACTTAATAGTAGAATTGCTTTATGTGGGAGCTTTTTCCCTTTAGAAACAGCTACAGATAAGGTTGCAAAGTCATTTACATACTCCGCCAAGCTCTTGGGGCTATTATCCTCTTGGAGCTTCATTTCTATAATCACTTCTTCTGTGCTACTACCAGAATATTCAGCTTCCTTTTCTTGGATAGCATATTCGAGAATTGGACTAAGAGGCAAATTATGTTTCTTGATAAGATCAAGTATTAGATGTAATTCAGTTATCCTGTCCATACAATTATCACTGAGATGATACTATTTCGACTTTCCATCCAGATTGTGCTTCAACGTTGTCACCGTCGTAGTTATTAAACAATATCCACCTTTAGATTTAGCGATATTGCTCTACTAATTACCTCCAATTGACGCTTCTTATCACTTGTACTTGTTTTGGTAAACAGGTAATATCCTTGATCTATAAGATGCTGACTAGAAACATACCGTTTGTCTGTTGTTTTTTCTTTTGAAACCAAATCAACATCACAAGGTCTAAGCTCCTCTTCAGAAAAGCAAAGAATCTCAACCATATGCGGGCCAATCTTATTTATAGCTTTCTTTAGTGTCTCCGAGGCATACTCCTCACAGATTATAGTTCCATCTGGAAACTCAACCTTTAATCCTTTTTCTGCATTAAGAGGCATCTTTAGAGATGGTTCAGCACTTTGGGCCGATTCATCATCTGTCAGTGCTCGCCCCAGAGAATCCATCTTCTCCTTGATTGCATACTCCAAGATTGGACTTACAGGTAAATCAAACTCCTTGAGCAATCTCATGAGAGTATGTAGATCATCAATCTTCCCCATTTTGATTTATATTAGAGACCAACAACTCTATATTCAGGCATTGGCTTAGAGAACGATTTCTCAGCATCAATATTACTACACTGTTGGCGTACAATGTCTCTTCTTCTAATAGCTGGCTGCAGGCACAACATATTGAAATCATTTTTATCGATTTGGTCAGCTGAAGTGATATGTGGGAACAAAAGTTTCAAATATGCAGTCGCCGTACGCTTAATTGCTTTAGTATGACGCATATCTGCTCCATTTGGTATCTCAACCAGATCGTCAACGATATGAGAGTATATAGACTCAGTTCTCATCTGATGAAGAACCTCGGAAAAGAATTCAACATTAAGCGTCCAATCATGCAATGCCATATCAACATTAACACGTGGTAACAACCAGCCCTCTATCATTCCGTGGAAACGATCCAACAAAGCTGACTCCCTGAAGACATCTGGTAAAGACTCAAAATAATTATGACAAAGAGGCTCGTTGCTATCACTCAATAAAATATTGCCGAGAAGCATCAAACCACACTCTGACATAAACTCATAATTATCAATTGTAGCCCTTCCATACTCCAAATAATTCTTCAAGAAAGATTGCATTTCCGAATTATCTGAGAATGTTATGGTCTGTATTTCATCAAAAGCAACCATATCATAGAATCTCATAATTCCCGGAGCCTTAATTGACTTATCATATACTAGTTTAGCTCTGGAAACTTTTCCTCCACTGACAAGCCAAACAAACTTGGACAAGTTTCCAAACACATAGCTTTTTCCTGTGCCTTTAGGAGCCAACTCAATAAAATTCAACCTTGGCTCAATAAATGGGAGTAATCGGGTCAAGAATTCCAACTTCTGAGTCATACTAGCAAATGCAGATGGCGTATACTCCATAGCAGATATTAGTACATCAACCCACTCGTCAAGTGTAAAACGTGACCTGCAATTGCGGAAATAATCTATATCCAGCTTCTCCATCGGACGGAACGGCTTAAACTTCACCATCTCCACATATCCTCTTGCTCCTTCAGAAGGGGCAATGTAGACGATCTTCATTATCCCCCACTTTTCACCATCAATTAGATCGTCTGGGAATTCCTCTATAAGATAGTCCGGAATCAGTGTATCCGAAGCTTTGATACCCATATCTGGAATCTGAAAGCTTGTCTTATTCTGCGCCAAACTTGTCGACACCACAAAACGTGTAAGCAATGTCAAGGTCTCGCCTCTTCTAAGACGAGCTAATATTGCGCTATTATCCTTAGGAATGTGAGCATCTAAGAAACGATCTAGTGCATCACGTCTGAATGTTCCATCAGGTCCTATATGGGTCGATATTAAATAATCCTTGACAAATGACGGTAAATTTCTACCGTTAAATACCTCATAATTTGCAGGATCTTTATATACTGCAGCAGAGCCAAAAACCTCTTTAATCTTTTTACCTATTTCACTCATACTCTACAAATCAAACAAATCATCAATATCCATATTGCCACTAACTCCAATAACATTTATCGTCAGTTCGGTACTAGCACCACCATCAGGTTTAACGTCAATAATATGAGAACCCTCTGTTATACCTTCAAGTATTGCAGTCCATCTTGCACCCACTCGACTCATTGTATATGTCTTTCCTTCGCATATAAGTTCCACTCCTGTAGGTTCCGGTATCACAGACAATACAATCTTGGGATTGGACAGCATAATATCATCTTCAGACAAATTTATCTTGTGTGCAACAACATTCGATGTCACATCTTTATTTGACAAAAGGATAAATGGTACTAATACCTCCTCTGGAGTACATCCACCATGAACCTGATGGGTTGGAACCTTAGAAAGAGATGAATGTGTTAATGCAACTTTGTACACCTGTCCTTCATCATCATTTTGATGAACGAGGTAATCAGAATCTGAAATAGCGTCACCAGATGTCTTTATATAGCGCCCCTCATGTTCAAACTTTCCATCATATTTCTTAGATGGAGCCTTTCTCGATAGGCAACTTAAGCCATGATCGGAAACGATTGCTACCGTACACTTTTCTTTTCTACATGAAGCAATAATTTCCTGAATAATGTCTTTTATAACTTGAAGTTCCTTTCTTAATGTATCAAACTGCTTGTATCCATGTGAGTCATGGCCTAACTCATCCAATTGTCCAAACTTAATGACATCAACCCCGTCAAATCTATTATGGTGAGTTGATGTCGGCAGGTCTGAGCGAGTTATTTGAGAGCGAACAACTTTTAAGTTGCTATTATCTTGCTCAATAAGATATAATATATATGATAAGAACTCTACGCCCAGACCATCGATCCAATACACTTTATCTGGGCGATACAGAGAAGAGCTACGAAGTTCAGATAATAAATCGCGAGAACTAGTAAAGCTATAATACCACTGATAGAAAGAAGAGGAAGAAGCATTACGATCCTTGACTACACTTGAGAGAGAGTCAAGATACTTATCTTCCATCTTAGCCTGCTTATAGAGTTTAAAATAGTCTACCGCCCACTTGTTTGTCGTATCAAAACAAGATGGTATTGACGTTGTAAGATAAGCTGCATATTCAGGATAAAACTCCTCAATTGCTTTCTGTAGTCGTTTATTATCAGGATGATAGACATACCATCCCATTAACAACTTCTTTTCAAAATCAAACACGCCCGTGCATATATCGATTGCCTGATGAAGATCACCAGACTCCTGAAATATTTCTTTGGTTCGATTTAATAACCATTCTTGATCACTACGAGCAAGAACCTTATCGAAAGTCAGATGGTTATCAACGATTATTCTCCTTCGTTCATCCGCATACTGTTCTCGCACATTGTCCGGAACACCATATACGATACGAGTTGCAATCATCTTTATCAACTCATACTCATCATTAAGATTAGTTGTTGCTTCGACACAAAGGCGCACGTAAGGATATTCTTCGCCAAAGTCTGTATGTAAAACATAATTGATTAATAGCCAACGGTCAAAAGATGTTTTATTTGAATCAGACCACTCGGCTATAATATCACTAGCATCAAATTTTACCCTATTGAAATATGCTGGTACAAACGACTTAAATAAGAATGTAGACAGAGATGAGCGATCAATATGATTCAACATCTCTTCCCAAAAACGCTTATCCTCATCATTATACTCGAACGGAAACCTTAGATCCAAGAAACGAGTCATAAATTCATAGGCATTTGCGATCTTGGTAAAATTGAAGATATTATCAGGTTTTGAATATTTATACTTCGCTGCTATAGGCATAGATGTACAAACAATCCTTTCTTGCGGAGCCTGAACCTTCCAAAATTTCAACCATTCTCTTAAAGAATCCAACTGACATTGCACCGAGCCATTAGGCAAAGTAAAAGCTTTGTACTTTGCAAAGAACACTTCTACTGATTGAGCCTCTGCATCATACCTCCAGATTGGAGCACTTTCTTTTATACGTGCGAAATGGTTTAAAAAGTCAGTGAAACGATTTTGCAAACCAATCAAAGGCACATATATTCGCTTACGAGAATTATGAATATCCTCCAGAAGCATTATCTCATTGAAAAAGCCCCTGAAGTCATCGTCGTTATAAAAACGAACAAGCTCTGAAAATGGTGTTATAAAAGTGGAATCTTTACATGCTTTTATAGCATCCTTTAAAGTATCCTTAGTAATCCATTCGTCGTCTTCACCCTCACTTATAAGATTCTCAAGATCTAAAGCTTCCACCCCAAGGTCAGCCATAAACATGGCCAGCCTTTTGAATTCATTGAAATTATTGAGCATGATAAAGCGCACGGCATAACGCTGAGCGAGCATGTCGTGCGTTTCTCTATCTCGTATTATCTCGCTAGTCAGTTCATCAAACGAGCTGAATACTTTAACCTTTTCTGCAGTATCCATGAAAATAGAATTTTAACTACCCAAGTAATCAATAACAAACTGAGAAACTTCTGGGTGGCTCTCAATCATATCTAACACAACCTTTTGCCACATCATACTAGGCATGGTCTGCTCTTTTACTAGATTTTTCGCTTTTTTTATCTGATCCTCAGCAGGAGCTGGAGTAAATACAGGTGATACAGGCGCAGTTGACTGTCCTGAAGCGAAAGGATTTACAGGAGGATATACTGGCTGCACAGGCGTCTTAATCTTATTAATATAGAAAGACATCACTGTAGACTTAACATCCTCTTCCCTACGGAAAGCTATCTCTGACTGCATGTGAGAGATGTCCTCCTCCAATTCATCCATCCACTCCTCCTTCAGTTCAACTTCATTTATACTATGGATAAAATTGTAGAATCCATTCTTATAATTGGAGTTGTTAGTAAGAAGAACATACAAATCTATCTGATCATTCTTAATCTCCTTAAGAAGTTCCTTTATCTTAGGCAAAGAATAACTATCTTGATTGAAAAGTGCAATCAAGTCACTGATAGCCTTTTTACAGTTTTCCTTCTCCTTAATTTTGTCGCAATGCAAAAGAGACCACAATGGATATTTGGCTATCTGTTTACAAAACTCTGTGATACACCATTTTGCATAAGTCAAACTCTTCAGGTCGCTCATACTAACACCTCTAACCTGACCAAGATTAAATACTTCGCCAAGAATACTTGTCAGATTACGTTCTTCCACAGAGCCAAAACGCAGCAAGAGTTTATTGCTTGGTTCACTTACGCCACCATCCCACATCTTCAGCAAGATCTCAATCATATCATTCAGTTTCTCATCACCCACTGGCTGAGAGGTACTTGGATTAAAGAGATCATCTTTATGCTTCCTCAATGCATAACCTAAAATTGCGTAGTTTGCAGGGTTTGCAAACATTCCGAATGGAGGACGCATCAATGGTCCCAGAACATCACTCAATGAGAATCTATCGGCATACTTTTTCTTTGCTGATTCAATAAGCATGTCAACCTCAGAACAAACAGTATTCAGCCATGAATTTCCTGCTTTTGCTGCATCTGTTAATTCACATGTATCAGTTATAAGATTATTCTCACCATCCAGGAAGATAAGTTTGGTCGGACGAACTGAGCCACCAAATGAAAGTAATTCATCGCGAGTCCTCTTCTGAAGCATCTGAAGGGAAAGTGCTTTAAAATTCTTATTCGCGAAATATGTCATAGCCTCATTTTGGAGAAGCTTTACACTTTCCATTCCGCTAGGATATACCTGAACGCTAAACCTCTTATTGATAACGTTGTAAATATTACTAAACACTCCTTCACTCGAACGCGAGCCATTGAAATACATCGTGTATGTTCCTCCGTTCATGCGATTCTTCCACTTAGCAACATACTCCTTAGCAGCATTCTCAAATTGACTAGCGTCGTCAGTATTGAAGTGTGAACGGCTAACATTCGCTTGAGCTACAGCATCAATAAAATGAGTTTGAGCCGTTGGTGTAAACACCTCAGATGGAATTATGAACATTGTATTTTCAAACTCCTCTGAGAAAGCCTTTACTCTATTCTCCATTATATCTCGTCCTTCATCAGTAATAGAGAAGAACAATGCAACATGTAGGTGATTTGGTTTCTCACGTGTGTACTTATTAAGCTTGCTTCTCAATACAGCCTCAGCCTCCTCACAAGAGTAGAATTGAGGTTCGCATTTTCTCATAAGACGCTCTCCTACAAGGAAAATCCTCTCAATCTCTCCCCTACTTTTATCATTATATCTCAGATAATCAACGGCTGTTTTATATGTACTTGAAACTGCGTTCTTCTCCTTGGTTATCTCAGCTGGATTATATGATGATACCGAGATCTTAAATTCACCAAAAATATCTCTTGCAATAATCTTAGTCTCATCCAACCAATTCAAGATCTTATCCATATTCTCTTCGCAACGATCACCTGAGAATATGTATCTAAGATTCTTGTCATTTGGTGCATACTTCTCTGGTGAACTTTTAAATTTCACGCTAAGAGCATTTAAAAGAAGAATTACCTTAAAGACTCGTTTATAGTCATCCCCCATTGCATCTACACGATGTCCATGCGATGTGAAGACATTTGTAAAGGCAGCACATAACGGCTCATTTATAAACTCCGAGTAGAAGAAATCCCAAAGCCAATCTGCTGTGAGCATCATCTTTTGATCATAGTTAGTAGGCTCGTTGATGAACTGCTTAAAGCCATGATGTTCATCATTCATGAATTTCAGGACACTTCGGTTGGCTGAACCCATGATATTGGCCATCTTTGAACAAAGGAATGCCGTATATGGATGTAGCGGGAACAAGTTCTGTATGTGCTCCTTTTCATCATGGTTATTACTTTCGCAAAGATAGTTATACAGACTATGATCAATCTTATCCTTAATTCCCCATGTTGAAATATTCATTTTCATCATATCTGGGATACTGAAAGTGTGGCGAAGAATAAGATATGTTGATATCTCATCCATCTGATAGTCAACACTATCATATCTATCACTCATCTTTGTAATATCCTTACCCTTTGCATCTAGGCTAGAACTTTCAGTACGATGAGAAATCAGGTATAAGAACACATTATTATTCTGAGACTTCTCAGCAATATTCTGAAGAACGTTGATTCTATCACTCTTCAATGTATCCATCACACTGGTGAACTCATCCCAGAAAATAATCAATCCGTCTGCAATACCAGCCTTTTCTATTTCCTTCTCAACCTCTACTAACCAATCACTAATGCTATCGCTTGTCAGATATGTTTTATCCGCCGCAAGAGCTTCCTCTAGGTGCATGAAGACGTCGATGTCATTGTTTCGAAGCTTTGTCAGAAGCTTAGTATAGCTCGATGCTTCAGATGCTAACTCATCATTATTGGCAAGCAATTCAGGAATACGACTTTCATGACTCTCGACCCAACGAATTGCCTCATCAAAATCGGAACGAACAATAAGATCTGGATAACCAGCAGCTACTAGAGCTTTCTTAGTCTCACGCTGAATAGAAAGAGAGAATCGAGGTATATTATATGCACCTTCAACACCCTTTAAGACTACTGGAAAATATCTTTTCTGTTTACGAATTGCTGTCAACTGTGCACGCATTGCTTCATTAGGAATGCTCTGTAAATAGCTTTCAATATCCTCAGCTGAATCGCACATTAAGTGACGCACCACACTACTAGCATGACTCTTACCAGTTCCGAATGTGCCTCGCACCCACATAGAACGGCGCTTACTAATATCACTCGAAGTAATCGCAGTAATACTGCGCTGTAGCAAATCACAGAACTGTTTTGTCGGAATGAAGGTACGCCACATATCTGGCGTCTCATCAGTCATATCGTAGACAGGCAGGAAGTCCTGCATTTTTATAAAGTCTGAATATCTAGTTGCCATAGGAACAAGTATTAAAGCATCATCTTAAGGATATCAATAGACTTCAGGTCTTCGCGCAAAATGATATTATCGAGACCCATATTAAGCTCAGCACGAAGGACATGATTACTTTCCTCCTGCAACGAGAGAAGCAATCTTTCGAATGTGTCTCTATTTATACCGAACTGGCGATAGATACCCTCCTTCTGATTTTCATCGTAAAACTCGGAAACAGTGAGGGAGTGACGTTTTTGACCTTCTGCGTAACGATATAGCGAATATGCAGCAGCTATTAAAGACAAATCATTGTGAGCATATCGCGATATACTTTCTACAGTCTTGCCTTTAGCTAAAATTACACCTTGAGAGATTTGATCACCTATGACAGTCTCTTCCGTAATGCCAAACATATTACAAAGTGCACCTAGAGGATTTTTCAAGGTATTTGAGTTAATTCCTTCGAATTCAGAAATCATTAACTCAAGAATCTCGGCTTTCGTATATGGGTGGCCAAAATTAATATTGGAGGTATAGAACTGAACAACTAACGAATTCATCGAGAGATTAACCCACAATATTTCCCATGCAGCTTTCGGATTTACTGCATAAATAGACTTCAGGAATTGACCAAGTTCAGTAATTTGCTTATCCTTTTCTGTCAATATTTCAGCTTCTCTAAACCAGTTGGTGCATGCAGGGACCATTTTTGTGCCCAATTGTCCACCACCTCTAAAGAAATCAATATCATTCTCAAAGAAGTCAGAAACCCACTTATCTCTTAGTCCGAAAGTGGAATAACGGTCAATTCCAGATGTTGCCATTTTTGTTTTTATTTTAGTTTCAGAAATATTAATCGAATTTGCCATAACGCATCCTCTATCCTTGAATGTTAAACACTTGTGACAGTGAATACATTTATTCTTATCTATTTTAACTATAGGCACCACGGATAGAGCACCTGTAGGACATTCTACTTCACAAACCTCACAATGGACACAATATGCTGTTTTATAGCATGCCCTTTTGACTAAAGAAGTCAACATAATGTCTGCTCCGACGTTATGCATAGTGAACGTCGTACCTTCTCCGTCATTTGAATGTAAAATTTCAAATGGATATAGATTTCCTGAATATCGAAGCGTGCCCCTTACTTCATGTTCTGTTGATGCTTCTATCGTAAGTTTACCAACTGGATAAAGCCATTTTAAAAGATCTTCCTTTGGCTTAGTAAATTCGACCTTTAAATCAGGATTGGATGCAATAAAATTCACTCCAGATCCTTCAACATTAGCTGTTTTACCTCCTGCCCTTTTCTTCCAATTACCAAATTTTATATAGTCTTCCTTATCCTTCTGCTTAGTAATTGATAATAGTGGTAACTTAGACTCTAAGTGACACAAAAATTTATTAATACTCTCGGGATAAACCTTTCCGACCACTTGTTCTGACCATTCAGACGAAAAAGGACATATAGAACAACCAACCCTTGCAACACCTTTACGATAAGCATCATTCATAAATAGGTTGTGCAGCAAGATATATAAATAAACTTCAGTTGTGTTCCATTCAAAAATAGGCCTTACGTTTAAAACATTGTTGTGCTTTACTCCTACGCCTACTCTCTCATACTCAGATCTCTTCTCGCTCTCCTCTGCTCTTACTCCCTCAAAGGCCAGCACGTTAGGTTGCTGACCTGTGCCATGAATTTTCTTTAATAAACGATACAGTGGTGCTGTCTTCATTACGCTACAGCACCAACGATGCATTCTACTTGGAGCACCCATTTTATCCCAATATGACAGGACATCTTGATGATTTTTAGAAAGATAAAACTTCAATCCCGGGTATTTATCCACATAGAATTTCTCAATTTCCTTATAGAAAGTCAATGATGGAGGTAATTCATATCCTGTATCTGAATATATAACTAGAAGATCATCACTTGGAACAACTCTTGTTACAAGATCTAATACAACTTGAGAATCTTTACCTCCTGAAAATGAGGAGATAAACAACTCAATTTTGTTGTTAAGAATAGGTGATCTGCCCAATTCTTCAGCTTTACTCAAGGGCATCACATCAAATGAGTCACAATCCTCCTTGACTACAACGTGCTCTTCTTTAGTCTTCTTTGTAAGATTGCTTGCTAGTCTCTGAAAATCTAGAGATGGATTATTTTTAGATACCTCACGGATGTTCTTGTATCTACGATAAGTCTGATTGATGAAGTCCATTGCCTCATGCTCAATGATAAACATAGTATCCTCATTAAGCGAACGCAAGCGCTCCATATCTACAGGTGTTAAAATCAAAGATTCATAACCTTCTTGTTGGATAACTGTTGGAGGATCGTAGACATTACCTCCCTTGACTTCGAGTACAAAGTTTCCTTTGTAAAAATACCTTCTATCACATGCCCAAAGTAATGGTTCTTCAACATGTGGATAAATCCATCCCTTTTTATTGAGCTCAAGAAGGTCCAATTCTTCCCAAAAGACTGGTCTTGGAGATACATTCAACGCATCACCTTTTGATGATATCGTCAACTGAACTCCATTACTTTGGGGATCCCATATTACTTTAAACATATTGATCAGGTCGTTTGTGGAGTCTCCATTACTTCAAGAGGCTACGTAAATGGCGCAGTTCCACTTGTGTTATCCAAGGTATCCCCATACCCAATCAACGACAAGAAGAACCACGCCAAACGACGCGGTCTTCTCTTACCCGTTGATTTTTGAAATTGGGGATTTCTGGATAACGGTAAAAGAAAACTCAATTATGTTTCTTAATATGTCTTACTCTGCTTAATCTTGCTCACATGACGTTGTCTCCAACGCGTCTACAAAGGTAACGAAAAAATCAACACATACTAACAACAATAAAAATATCATAAGATTTCTGAAAATCGCCTTTAATGTAACCCACTCTGGCACAAGCAGTCACTTCATTTGTACCCCAAATCATAAAATCTACAACTATGGGACTCTTAGATTTCTTATTCGGAGGAGATAACTCCTCTTCAAATTGTGCTCGTGATTGGGACCGCAGTGTCTTTGATTCAGACAGATTTCGTAACAACGGCAGTGGCAACTGGGTAGACTGGGAAGATGTAAGCACTAACGGATATGATGGTGACGGATTTGAGCATCCTAACCATGATGAAGCAGGAGAGTGGTAACTCCCCTATCACAGAAATCAATTCATTTTTATAACTTTGTAAGTACTACTAAGCACGAAGGAGATTTTACAATGGGTAACCTCACAGACAAAGCATGGGAAACGCTGCAGACTGGTAAGACAGAATTTACCGTAGGCGTTCACAGTTTCAATGGATGCACAGTAACCATCACTAAGCGTCAGGAGCCTTATGGTTATGACAACAGCAAAGGTAGACATGCAACTAAGAGTGCAAGATACTGGGGTAAATTAACATTCCCTAACGGCATTGAGAAACGCTTAGAAGAGGAAAGGGGCGGAGCCATCGCACGTGCAACAGGATTCTCTGTAAAAGAAGAACGTCCACTCTACAAGAAACTGGGTGACAAATACGTATTACCTTATCAGAGATAGTCCATGGTCGGCAAATACAAAGTAATAACCCTCTGCGGCAGTACTAAATTCAAGGAGCAGTATCTGGAAGCTCAGAAACGCCTGACCCTTGAAGGCAATATCGTCATCTCTGTCGGCCTGTTCGGTCACAGCGGAGACGACGAAGTGTGGACTGAAGGCACTAAAGCTATGCTCGACGACATGCATAAACGCAAGATCGACATGGCTGATGAAATCTTCGTCATCAACGTCGGCGGCTACATCGGCGAAAGCACGCGAAGGGAGATTGCATATGCTAAAAATACCGGGAAGAGTGTAAAATATTTAGAGAGCATCAACTAGATATGGACCAGCCAAAGATAGAGCGCATGCTTCGTCTGATGAAGATGATGGCAGGCAACAGGAACTACACGATTGATGAACTGGCTGAAAAGCTGGGTACATCATATCGTTCAATATACCGATACATCGACACCTTCAAGGACTGCGGTTTCGTAGTCAACAAGGTGCGCAGCAATGTGTACAAGCTAGGAAAGCTCCCTAAGTCATACGTAGAGCTTAAGAACCTCATATATTTTTCGGAAGAGGAAGCATACGTAGTCAACGGCCTGATCAACAGTCTTGATGCGACTAACATGCTCAAGGCAAACCTCAAGAAGAAGCTCTCCGCTGTATACGACAGCACCAGTATCGTTAAATACGTGCAGAAGTCAGAGGTTGCAGAGCATATTGAACAATTGGGAGAAGCTATTCGCAGCAAGAGGAAAGTCATACTGAAAGCATACGAGTCTGCACACTCGCAGGAAGTTGCCGACAGGTTTATAGAGCCTTTCGAGTTGACGACCAACTGCATCGACGTGTGGGGATTTGATCTGGAGAAGCAGGAGAACAGGGTATTCAAGATATCACGAATCGGCAAGGTCTGCCTTCTTCAGGACAGCTGGTCAAATGAGGAGAACCACCAGACCAGCAAGACTGACTGCTTCCGCATCAGCAGCTTTGAGCAGATTCCTGTCAAGCTGGAGCTTAGCCTTATGGCCAAGAGCCTGCTTGTCGAGGAGTATCCGTTATCTGAAATGGATCTCAGGCATGAAGATGATAAATGGATTCTTGAGACGATGGTCAGCGGTATGGAAGGCGTGGGTCGCTTTGTGCTAGGATTACTCAATGAAATCAAGATCATCGACTCCCCTGCTCTCGAGGATTACATAGACAATTACGTCAATAATTTTCTTAAACATAAGAATTAACTCGACTCCCTTCCGATTTCCCAACGGAAGCACAGGCAAGCCCTGTCATGTGATAATGACAGGGCTTGTATTATATGCTTACATTTCTTCTCTGCTATACTCTATTGCGCGATTCACATAGTCCAGGAACGGCTTCGCACTCTTGAATACCTCCAGGATCTCTTCCACATCCAGGTGGATATCATCATAGGCTCCGGATAGGCAGAAGTTCTTCAGCTTGACATATTCGATATACGGCCCCTCGGCATCGAATCCAAGCGGAGCACGCTTGAGCTTCTGATCCTGGTCAAGTGAAAGCGATGGATGCAGTCCCTTGACAATCTTGTCGAAGTCCCCTCCTCCGAGTTCTATATCCTCTCTGAGGATCTTCAGCACCTTCGGTTCCATATAGTAGTTTCCTACTGCCAGAAAGCTCTTGCAAGGATACTCTTCACCATTGCCGGTCCCGATATGGAAATAGTATCCGCTGTAACCGGACTTCTTTCCTCCTCTGCAGATGAACGCTCCGAAGTGTGTCTTGTATGGAAGGCCATCCCTAGAGAAGCGCATGTCCTTATGGATACGGTACGTGCTCTCCTTGATTCCGACTCCCCTGACTGAAGGATCGAAGGCCGCTATGCCTTCAATGAGTCTTTCAACGATTGCATTGAAATGCGCTCGAGCTTCCTGGTACTCACTCTTGTGGGCATCAAACCAGGGCTTGTTGTTATTGGCCTCAAGATCCCTGAGGAATGAAAGAATAGTTTCCATAAGTTTATATCATCAACATTATCCGGCCCTCGCTTTTGACGAAGACCTGTGGAAATCGACATATTACTGCATATACTTGCTGTGAGGTAACAGGCTGACCGTCCTTACGTAGATGAAGTCGCTGACGGTTTATCATGTCAGCAATCTGTTCCGTACGCATTCCCCGATTGGATGTGGTCAGACAATAGACTATGGCTTCCTCAATTTTCATGTCCAAATTTAACGATTTTAAGCAGATGAAAAAAGTGAATATTTTTTGAAGAAATTTATTTTTTGTCAAGAGTTGTCAAAAACCGGGAATACCTTTGCCGTCAAAATATCCAAGGTAGTATATATGGAGTTTTTCAGACAAGTTGAAGAAGAAATTTATAGATAGCATTATGGTAGCATACGAGACATTCATGAATTTCCTGCAGGAGAAAGGATGCCAGGACATCTTTAACGAAGCATTTCAGACGCAGGCCCCTGGTTACAGATTGGACGCAAATCTTTGGGATATCCTTGGCGGGGACGAATATATCTTCGGCAGGATCTTCAATTGGGAGAAGACTCTCCAAGGACGTCAGTTCTGGGCTCAGATTGACCTTGAGTGGTATAATTATTCAACTAAATAACAAGCATTATGGAAAACAGTAAAGGAATCAAGCTGGTAGTACTGCTCGTAGCAATGCTGGCTATCTGGAACACTTATCGTATTGAGACCGTCAACGGAGGATCAATCCTTGATTTCCAGAGCGACAGCCTGGAGGTGGCGGAGGATGACGTACTCGGCCGCATCGCAATCCTTGAGGAGACAGTAGCTGAACTTCAAAGTACTATCATGTCACAGCAGAGCAAGATAGATCGCCTGTCTTCTAACCGACCGTCTACAGGAAAGGTCACCACATCTAGCAAACCCGCAAGAACGAGTGCATCGAAGCCGAAAGTAGAAGCAAAGGTAAGAGTGGAGAACAGGTATGTGCAGAATAAGCCTACACTACCAGAGGCAAAAGCAGGATGCACTGGAGTTGTTGTCATAGAAGTGAAGATGAACCAGCTCGGAATGGTTGGCTCCGCTTCCGTTGCATCAGTTACAACCATCACAGACGAGGATGTGCTGTACAGCTGCAAAGAAGCCGCTCTCAAAACTGACTTTGCATTTAATCCGGAAGCCCCTCAAACCAGCGTAGGAACAATCACATATACATTCAATTAAGATGACTGGTGAAGAAATGATCTACTCGGACGGCAAGAAGCACAAGGCCGGGAACAAGCGGCTCAAGACAATAAACAGGGATCTTGTTGTCATGCTATGTCAGAAGGATATCGAAATAGCATCACTTAAAAACATCTCAATGAAGTTCAATAGATAAACATAGTAGTCTATGCTTTTAACCGCAATAATTATTCTACTTTTCATCTTACCGGCCTCCAGGCCATATATGATTGGCTTGGTTGTCATCATAGGAATTGGAATTCTGGTGGGCCTGATATCCCCTGACTTCTTTAAGGAGGAGCCAGTATTTTGGACAGGATTACTTATTGTCTCATTCTGTCTTGTAATGCTAGGCTCATACTTAAAGGACTGGGAGAAAGAAGACCGCGAAGACAGATACAAGTACATCAAACGCCATGATGACAAATAAAGACAACCCCAAAGAAGGAAATCTATGCATTAGATCTCTTACTTGATGCAAAGACACACGGAATATGTGCCGACTTATAGCATAAGACAAAAACTTGTGTTTTCGTAGCCAAGTATGCGTCATAAAACATATCTTTGCACCCCTTTATGGCAAAGAGCTATACCATATCACCGGATGTCTTTCTCGTCGTCATCAGAGACGAGGATGGGAACACTTATAGCTGCAATCATCTTGACATGGTCGAACTGGACGGATACAGCGTTCATGTACCAGGGATTTATGATTGGTATCTCTACTTCAACACTTACGCCGAGTGGACAAAGCACTGCATGGACAGGAGATTCAAAGGAAAGATGTTCCATCGCAGAGGGAAA
>JAEIGA010006234.1_pt1 | contig 18151 bp, 16 predicted proteins | sample 9270691 | NCBI WGS metagenome assembly JAEIGA01 (sample SAMN17057246, study PRJNA624740) | gut metagenome | biome: biome; isolation source: fecal sample | host: Bos grunniens | place: China: Xizang | collected 2019
AAAGAACGACAAAAAGTAATGTGCTTTTTTGCGCTGCTGCGGGCATAAAAATAACGCTGTGGCAGTCCCGACGACCGCTGCAGCGTGTGATTTTGCGTAATTTTCCTTGATTTTGCCTTGTTTTGCCCGAAAATGTGCCGAAAATATGAAAAAAACGAACTTTTATATGGTAGACAAAAGTTCGTTTTTATTTGGTGCGCCTGACAGGACTTGAACCTGCACGGTTGCCCACTGGATTCTAAGTCCAGCGCGTCTGCCAATTCCGCCACAAGCGCATTATTATTTTGACTCTCATATTATATCACTTTTTTATTTTATCGTCAAGATGTTTCAGAAATAAAATTTACTCTCAGGCTATTTATAGTAGAAAAGGGGGTAAAATGACGTTTTTGTGATATGCAATCTTTATATAGGGCTTTGGGTGGTATGAAAGGTATCGTTTTTTGGGAAACCCATTTTTGCAAAGTCTGTGTGGAAAACCTTTTTTAGAAAAACGGAGACATTTTTATACAAAGTGTCTCCGTTTTAACGTATATTCGTGTTTATTACATAGAGCAGACAAGGATTTCGTTTTCCACTTTTTTAGGTATTGCCGTGACAATATCGCCTTCTGCGAAGCGAGTGGAAAAATCAGCAAGGCAGTTTTCGTCATTTTGTGGTTCGATATAAGCTTCTGCGAAGTCTCTTGTATGACCTTTGAAGAATTTTCCGTCGAAGCTTTCTATGAGGATTTCCGTAGGAACGTTGATTTTTTCTTCAAGCAAAGTTTTTTTGACTTCGTTTGATATATCTATAAGGCGTTTATTTCGTTCTCTTGCAATCTCGTAGGGGATTTTGCCCTCCATATCGTATGCTTCTGTTCCAGGGCGAGGGGAGAAAGAAAATGCGTGGACGTGCAAAAGCTTATATTTTTTAACGAACTCCACCGTTTCTTCGAATTCTTCCTTTGTTTCCGTTGGAAATGAAGTAATAATATCTGCTGACAGCATTATTTCAGGGATAGCTTCTCTCAATGCTTCTATTCTGTTTCTCAGCTTTTCACCGTTATATGGTCTTTTCATCAGTTTTAAAATTCTGCTGTTTGGAGACTGGACAGAAAGGTGAAGGTGGGGCATAAAGCTTTTTGTGTTTTTGATTGTTTCTATAAATTCGTCAGTTAAAACGTTGGGATCAAGAGACCCAAGGCGAATTCTTTTTATCTCTTGGATTTTACCTAATTCTTCAATAAGTTGGGAAAGTTTTTTGTTCCCAAATGCAGATATTTCTATTCCTGTCAGGATTATTTCTTTATATCCAGCCTTGGCGAGACGATATGCTTCGGCGACAATATCCTCGGTATCTCTTACTATGGATTTTCCCCTTAATTTATGAATAAGGCAATAGGTGCAGTTTCCGTTGCATCCGTCTTGTATTTTTACGTATGCTCTACAAGCTGAAATAAACGGAAGCTCCTTTGGGGAAACGTTACATATGGAAAGTTGTGAATACCCATCTTCCACATTTGCGAGTTTTTTTATTTCTCCAACGCATTGTTCTTTATCCTTGCATCCACAAAGGAAGGAGACGTTTTTGATTTTGCCCACTTTTTCGGGGTTGTGTTCTGAATAGCATCCAGAGACAACAACGTGTTTTGACAAATTGGATGCTTTCTTTATGTAAACGAGACTTTTTCGCTCACTCTCTGCGGTAACGGCACAGGTGTTTATAAATGAAAACTCCGAAGGGCTACCAAAGGGTACAATGGAAAATCCGCTTTTTAAAAGCTGTTCTGCGATGGCTCTTGTTTCGTATTGGTTGACTCTGCAACCGAGTGTATAAAAAGAAACGGATTTTTCGGGATATATTTTTTCTTTTTCTTCTTTATTCACGTCGGACTCTCCCTCTTTGAAAAGTTTGGACACGGTCTTTACAAAAATCTCCATACCGCCTATAGAATTGACTGCATCTATCAATGCCTTTGTGGAAAGGTTATCGGGAAGTGACAGAGCTTTTGAAAGGATTTTTCGCTTTTCGCCGCTATCGCTTTTACCTGTAAGTCCGTATTCCCAAAGAGTAGAGCTGGTGATTGGTTCTGAGGTTTCTTTTTTTGCTGTATATGGTGACAAAAGCTTTAATAAAACCTGACTTTCCATCCCTTCGACGCCCAAAAGGTTTTCTGCAGATGCTGTTGTTTTCCTTTTTTCTTTTCCCTTGATTTGTGGGATATAAAGGTTGATAAGCTTGTCTGCAGGTACTATTCCTTTAAGTCTTGAACGGATAAAGCCACCAGCTTTGTCGCTGTCTGTGAGTATTATTAATTTTGTCTCGTTTGCAAGGGTTGACAAAAGCTTTTTCTTCTTTGTGTCGTTGAGCAAAGAAAAACCACCGATTGCGATAACAGGGGAGGTCAGTATATTTGAAAGCTTTATTTTATCGTATTTCCCTTCAACGATAACAGGATATATCAGATGAATTTTTTTCAATTGAATTTTCCTCTCGGACTTTTTATTATTTTACCAAAAGCTTTTCCAAAAGCAATTCTATATGGGCATACTGGTCGGATGAAAAGCTTTTCAGTCTCTGGTCACATTCTGAGCAGAGGGATAGTGCCATTTCAAGATACTCTTTTTTAACAGCCTGACTGCTTTTCATTCGTTTCTCTGCAACCCAAGGGTTCATAGCCATATCCTTCGCCATTTGTGATGATGTAACACCCTCTTTTCGTGCCTCTTTGGCAATCAGCATATCATAAAAGCTTTTTATCAACGTTCCCATTATCAAAAGTGGGTCTGCTTTTTTTGTCTTCAGGTTCAAAAAGATTTCCTTAACCTTTTTTGTGTTACCTGCTGATAATGCCTCAGACAAATCAAAGGTCTGGTATTCAACGTTGGAACAACAATATTTTTCTATCTCCTCTTTGCCTACGTTTTTGCATACGGCACAGAGCTTTTCGATTTCGCCTTTAAGTATATACATATCGTTGCCACAATAGTCAATAAGGTGTCTTGATGCGTCTGCTGATATGGAAACACCTTCTTTTTCAAAATGACGATTTATCCAATTTATAAGCTTTGGTGTGTCTGACAACGGAAAATCAACGAAGTGACAAAGGTTTTTCATAGCGACGGAAAGGGAATAAACTGCTGTCGGCTTTGCAGGTGCTTTGGCAGGTGGAATAAGCTTGGATTCGAATTCACCTTTTCTGTATACAAACAAAACGGTAACGCCATCAAACCCCAATGCAATCAGCTTTTCCAAGGCGGACAGCTCTTTGTCGCTCCATTTCAAAATCTCAGGGCTTGAAACCTCAAGCATTTTTCTTTCGTTCATAAAAGAATACGTAGACAAAAAATCCTCTATATCCCCAAAAGAAAAATCACTTCCTTCAAAACGTGAATAATTGAATCCGTCATCCAAGAGGTCTTTTCTCAATATGGATGCGTAATAATCCTTCAAATATTCGTTATCTCCGTAAAAGACAAAAAAACCGTTTTTATCAGCTTTCAGCTTTGATTTGAGTTCTGTCTCGTTCATCCCTTCTCACCTCGTGACCAATAAAGAAATTTACTTTTAATAGAATATCATTCAAGCCCAAACTTGTCAAGTCTTTTTTGCCCTCAAAGTTGGTGGAAATTTACAAGAAAATTTCAGACATAAAAATCAAGTACTCATTTTAAGGAAAAAACTGCAACAGAGTGATAATTTTTCGGTTTGTTCGGGGAAAAAACAACGTCGGTCTTGACATTTTATTGTGGATGAAGTATAATACAAATATAAATTTTCGGTTTTCGGAGAAATGATATGAAAATTACAGATGTTAAAATTTATCCAGAGGATATGCCTCTTAAAGTGCCATTTATTACGTCAAAAAGAAGACTTGATGTAATTCGTGATTACGTTGTTGAAATTGAAACAGATTCAGGAATCACAGGTTTCGGTGCTTGTGCGCCAACTCCTGTTATAACAGGCGATACAGTTGGGTCTATTATATATGCCGTTGAAGAATATATGAAGCCCCTTCTCATCGGTCGTGAAGTAAACCCAGAGCTTTTGCCCTTTGTGAGAGATTGTATGTTCCATAACACATCCCCAAAGGCAGCGGTGGATATTGCACTCTACGATTTGCTCTCAAAAGAAGCTGGAAAAACAATTTACGAGTATATGGGTGGTAAGGGCGAATTCTCCCTTAAAAACGATATAACCATCAGCCTTGGTTCCCCCGACGTTATGATAAAAGATACCGAGAACGCATTGAACGATGGGTTCGACGTATTAAAGGTTAAGCTTGGAACAACACCTGCTGAAGATAAAGAAAGAATTTCTGCCATCGCTTCTGTTGTGGGAAAAGAAATCCCCATCCGTCTTGATGCCAATCAGGCTTGGGAAGCGAAGGACGCAGTAGAAATCTGCGAATTTGCTCAAAAAAGCGGAATGAACATAGAGCTTGTGGAACAGCCTGTGCGTTATTGGGATTTAGAGGGATTGGAATACGTTACTAAAAACACATCTGTGGATATTCTTGCAGATGAAAGTGCTGTGTCGTATTATGACGTTTGCGAAATCCTTAAACGTGGTGCTGCTGATATGATAAATATTAAGCTTATGAAATGTGGTGGATTGCTTGAAGCTGAGAGAATCCATTCTATTTCATCAGAATATGGCATTGAATGTATGCTTGGAAGTATGATGGAAGGCCCTTGGAGTGTTGCCGCAGCAGCTCAGTTTGCCGCCGCAAAGGGAATTACCAAGGTTGACCTTGATGCTCCTGTTCTTATTAAAGACCTTGTTAACAACACTCCTGTTGACTTTGTGGGAAGCAAAATCAAATTCAAGGGATAATCCTTCTCATATATGGGGGTGAATGGAAAACTATCTCTGTTCCTTGTATTTTGAGAGCCCATCAAGAGTGCCGAAGGTATATCCTTGACTTTTCAGCTCTCTGATTATATCCTGCAATATATCTGCGTTTGTTTTTGAGTTGGGATGAAGTAGCATAACCTCTCCGTTATGGATGGATGAAAGTATTTTTTCCTTTGCCCATTCTGGAGATTTCTGGGCGTTGTTATCCCAATCTGCATATGCGAAGGACCAGAAAACGCATTTATATCCAAGCTTTTCGCAATAATCAAGGGTGTTTTCGGAAAAAGCCCCTTCTGGTGGTCTGAAAAATTTAGCCATTTTGTTCCCTGTATATTTTTCGTATTCCGTTTCAAGCTCTGAAAGCTCACTCTTGAACTCTTCAAAGGAAAGAGTGGATACGTTTTTATGGGTTTTTGTGTGGTTGCAAACCAAATGACCTTCGTCTGTCATCCGTTTTGCCACATCTGGAGTATATTTATAAATTGCGGGAAGAATAAAAAATGCGGCAGACACATCTTCTTCCTTCAAAACGTCTAAGATTTTTTCAACGTTTGGTGTTGAATAACCAGCATCGAAGGTTAAATAGATAACCTTTTCGTCTGGTGAGCCGATGGAAAGCACAGCAGGATGGTTTGAGACAGGATTTCCACCCATAAGCGTGGGCGGGTTTCCGTTTTGTGATGATTTGAAATGCCAATTATAGCTATTTGAAGCGTGGGAGTTTATTTGAAAAGAAAAGCATATAAATAATGCAAAAGCTGAAATCAATAATTTTTTCATTTTTTCTCCTTTTCGATTTTTGGATTTCAATATGTAGTTTCGGCATTATGAACTTATAATATAAATTGAAAAAAGAGGTAAATATGGTATTTGTAAAAGGAAGGACTTCTCTTTTTGATAAGCCGTCTCTTGACGGTCAACATATAGACGAGGCATTGTATGGAATGAAATGCTCCGTTCTGGAAAAAGAAGGCGAATTTTTGAAGGTAAAAACAGAATACGGTTACGAAGGCTACGTTACTGCAGACTCCGTCTCCGACGTGGATTATGAACCTGATTTTATAGTAGTTGCACCAAGTGCAGATCTGCTTCCCCAATCGAAGCTTTATTATTCGCCTGTGGATACACTTCCAAGAGGCTCGAGAATAAAGGTTGGAGACATCTGTGAGGACAACCGTTTTCGTGCAGTTATCACTCCTGATGGAGATACGAAATATATATTCACTCGTCTTGTTGCACCCTTCAAGCTGAAAAGCGATGAGGACAGAAAAAACGAAAACGAGGAGATGCTCAGAGAGAATATCGTCAGAATCGCCAAGCGATACGAGGGAACTTGCTATCGTTGGGGCGGAAAGACTATCGAAGGTATAGATTGCTCAGGACTTGCGTTTATGTCCTATTATATGAATGGATATTATATCTTCCGTGATGCGAAGCCTGATTTTCAGACCAGATTCAGAAAAATTTCGTGGAGCGAGGTAAAGAAGGGTGACCTTCTGTATTACCCTGGTCACGTGGCAATATATCTGGGCGATGGTGAAATAATCCATTCTTCCAGCTCTTATGGTGGCGTTGTCATTAACGATTTGGATTCTATGTCACTTAAATATCGTGAGAGCCTGAAGGATATAATTTGCGCTTGTACGTTTTTTTAGAAATTCAAAAGGATTGTATGGAATATGAATGATATTTTCGTTCCAAGAGAGGCTGTTGAAAAACAGCTTGAAATAGCTTCGTCCTTGAAGGATGGGGCTGATAAAAAAGTTTGCATATTGACCTTTGGTTGTCAGCAGAACGAGGCAGATAGTGAGATTTTGTCAGGACTGTGCCAGATTGCCGGATACGGCGAAACTTCTGAGCCGAAGGATGCAGATCTGATACTTATAAACACCTGTGCCATAAGGGAACACGCAGAGCTTAAAGCGCTGTCAAGAACAGGTCAGTTCAAGAAGCTGAAAGAGCAAAACAAAGACCTTTTAATTGGTGTTTGTGGCTGTATGGCAGAGCAGAAGGAACGTAGAGAGGCTTTGATGAAAAGCTACCCTTACGTTGATTTCGTCTTTGGTACAGACAAGCTGTATATGTTGCCTCAGATGATAAAAGAGGCAAAAAAAGCAAAAAAACGTTCGGTTTATATAAGTGAACTCCCCCATAATGAGTTTGGAATTATTGCAGAGGGAATCCCCTTGAGAAGAAACAGCTCTCATAAGGCAAAGGTTTCCATAATGTATGGTTGTGATAACTTCTGCACGTATTGTGTAGTTCCATACGTCAGAGGCAGGGAACGAAGCAGAGAAAGTGAAAAAATCCTTGCCGAAGTGAGAGAGCTTGTGGAAAATGGATACAAGGATATAATGCTTTTAGGACAGAACGTGAATTCCTATAATGGCGATATTTCCTTCCCAAAGCTTCTTGAAAAAGCGGGAAGTATGAACGGAGAATATTTCCTCAGGTTTATGACGTCTCACCCAAAGGATGCGTCAAGGGAGCTTGTTGAGGTTATAAGAGACGTCCCCAACGTTGCAAAGCATTTCCATCTCCCTGTCCAGTCGGGTAACAACAGAGTGCTTTCTGCAATGAACAGAAGATATACAAGGGAAAAATATCTTGAAAAAGCATTGGAGATAAAATCACTTGTTCCCGATATAACGATGACTACGGATATTATATGTGGATTCCCAACGGAGACGGAGAAGGAGTTTTTGGAGACTGTTGATATAGTAAAGCAAGTGGAATTCGATATGATTTTCACGTTTTTGTATTCTCCACGTCCAGGAACGCCTGCCGCAAGAATGGAAGACCAGATTCCACACGAGGAAAAGGTGAGAAGGTTCGAGCTTCTGTCTGCTGTGCAGAACGATATAGCTGATAAATTGAACAAGAAATACGTGGGAAGAACTGTTCGTGTGCTTTGCGATTCTTCTGTAAACGGTGAATGCTCTGGAAGAACGTCGGGAAATAAAATAGTCAACTTCGATGGCAAAGCATCCGTTGGAAGCATCGTTGACGTTAAAATAACTTCATCGGGCGCATATATTTTAAAGGGCGAGGAAATTTATGGCTGAAAATAAAAAAGGAACGTCAAAAACTCCAAAAAATAAAAAGTATTATTACTCAAAAGGGTCAATAATAAGAACAATGGTACTCAGCCTTCTTTGTGTTGCTCTTTTTATGGGCTTTTTCGTATGCTTTATGATATACGGTGGAAACGACAGAAACTCTGTAGCGGCATATAGGGTTGTTCGCACAGAAGAAAAAAACGTTTTGTCGATGATAGACGGAATATCAGCAGATGGAAAAGGCAGACTTTACGTCTTTTATAGTCGAACCTTTGATATAAACGTGTATGATGAAACAGGAAAATTTCTTGAAAATTATCAGATCCCTTGTTCCGATGGGGAAGTGAGAGAGCTTTATAAAGGTGGAATCGCTTGTCTGGATGGGAAATTGTATGCGTTCAATGACATAGGCGAGGTTTTCGTTTACGAGGATGGGAAAGCGGTATCATCTTTTTCCAAGGAAAGTGATGAGGATAAATTCAAGGCAATTTACGAATCATATGAAAAGGGAAAAGACGAGGCGGTTATTGACGGAAAAGTGAAGTTCAGAAACAACTACGTTTCCGTATCAGCAGATGGGAAAGCCATTGTGAAAAAGGGGATAATCGGACTTCTTTTCAGCCCTTTTTCCATGGTGATGGCGATAGTTATGACTATCCTTTCCGTATTTATGGTGAAAAGATATAACAGAAAAGTAAGAAATCAAAAAATACGTACTCTTTTCAAGAGAAACGTTATTGTAAAATAATAAAAAACAAGGAGAATTTAAAAATGACAGATAAACTTTTAGACCTTTTGGGACAATTTGCAAACGAATTGAGAGAAGACCCAATTGTAAAAAGATATAACGAGGCAAAGGATAAATATCTCGTTGACGAGGAAGCACACGCTTTGATCAGGGAGTATAACGTTCAGCATATCCTGAAGCAAGAGGAAGAAAGAAAAGAAGACCCTGACAAAAAGGTTCTCGAAGACCTTGAAAACAGATTGAATCAGCTTATGGAACAGATACAGAACGTGGCTTCCATGAAGGAAATGAAATCCGCAGAGCTTGAGCTTGATTCTATGCTTTCCACAATAAACGAGGTTATTACAGCATCTATTTCCCCTGCAGGAAGCTGTTCAGGAAGCTGTTCTACCTGTGGCGGATGTTCCTGATATAGCTTTAATAGCAGTATAAAGAAAAACTGCCCTTTGTGGCTTTTAAAGAGAGGCGGTGTGATATGAGTATCCGCATTGGTATAGACGTAGGTGGAAGCACTACAAAGATAGTTGGTTTTAATCACGGGGAGCTTTTGTCTCCCCTTATAGTTAAATCAAGCGATCCTATTGCATCTGTTTATGGTGCGTTTGGTAAGTTTGTTACGGATAACGATATAAAACTTGCAGACGTGGAACAGATAATGGTAACAGGAGTGGGATCTGCATACATTACTTCCGATATTTATGGCATAAAGACAGTTTGCGTCTCGGAATTTTTGTCGGGCGCTAAAGGCGGATTGTATTTGACCGATTGCCCAAAAGCGATAATTGTCAGCCTCGGCACAGGAACGTCCTTGGTTTATGCTGAACGAAATGGAATCAGTGAGTATCTTGGAGGAACGGGTGTTGGCGGTGGAACGTTGATGGGACTTTCCAGAAAAATGCTTGGACTCAACGATATAAAACACGTTGTTGATGTGGCGAAGGAAGGAAACCTTGAAAACATCGATTTAAGGATAAAGGATATATCCAAGAAGGAAATAGGCCCAACCTTGTCTGCGGATATTACTGCATCCAACTTTGGAAAAATGAGTGATTCTGCCACAACAGAAGATATAGCGTTGGGAATAATCAATATGATATACGAGACAGCCGCTATGCTTGCAATTTTTGCGGCAAGGGAAAAAGGATGTTCAGATATTATACTTATCGGTCAGCTGTCAGGATTCCCTCAGGCGAAGCCACTTTTCAAAAACTTTGAAAAAACATTTCCTGTGAAATTTATTATCCCTGAAAATGCTTCCCACGCAACTGCCATAGGTGCAGCATTGATTAAAAATGAGGAGTAATTGATTTTGGAGACAACAAGATTCAGAAAAAATATTTTTTCAATTCTTTTAGAAAAGGCGAGGGGTGAGCGAAGCCTCAGACAGTTTTCTCTTGAATGTGACATAAGCTACGTTCAGATGAGAAAGCTTGTCCTTTGTGCCCAGGAAAACCCACCACGCCCTAAGCTTATAAAAAAGATTGCGGAACATTCCGTCGAAGGTGTGACCTTTGATGACCTTATGTTTGCCGCAGGACATGCAGTACCTGAGAGGGCATATCGTCCTCATTCTGAGGATGACGTTGCGAGAAAATTCAAATCGCTTTCGCAAAAATCAAGAAAGTATGTGGAGAGCTATATAGATTTCCTTGTTGCAGAAGAAAGTAAGAAAAGCGAAAATAAATAATATTAAGGCTTTGGACTATCCAAAGCCTTTCGAGATATTCGTTTTTGCCCAAGGCGATATTTTCAGAACAGGAATATTAAAGCGGCAATGATGAAGATAAGGAAATCTCCATCTTCTTCTCCGTCAAGGAGAAGAAGCAATGCTATCCCTAAAAGGATAAGATCGTCTGTCTGGATGTTTTTTAAAAAAGAAGAGCCAGAAAATCCTTTTTTGTTCTGGAAGAGAGCTTCTGTAGCTTTTGGCTCTTGCAGGTCTGGCTGCTCTTGCCTTATGCCGTGTAGCATACCGTCAGACTCTATCCCTCCGTATGAGCTGTTAAACATTAAATCCTCCCCCTTTCAGCTTTGAGACGGTTGTTGCAATGGTGAGCGCTTTTATAACGTTGTCGATTTTGCCTCTTTTTTCTGCCTTCAAAAACGGCTTTAGTGCCAGAAGCAAATCAGCTTTGGAGTTTACTTGGGCTGTTGGTTGTGGCGGTGAGGCGGGAATCGGCTGTTCGGATTGCACAGATGATGGTGATACCCCTGAGGCAATAGCTGATATTTTGCTCATCATATCGGGATTGGATAGAATATCCATAACTTTTTTTGCAGTATCGGTGTCTATTTTGGTCACCCCCTCGATAAAGTTAAATGTTGTTGAGCTTTTTGAGAATATCTTCGGCTTTTTTGTCCTCTGTACCTAAACGTTTAAGTAGTTTTTGTGCATCAGCATCTGTCATCCTTGAAAGCTGTTTTTTCAACGATGGGATGTCGGAAGCGAGTTTTTCTGCACTTGAAGGATTCCCACCGGCAAGTGAGTTGATTTCAAAAATAAGTGAACGGAACGCATCGTCGTTCAATGCGAGAATTTTATCTTTGGGAAATTTGTTTGTTTCGTTCATCTGCGAAACCTACCTTTCTTTGTGATTTGTATTATTAAAAAGGAGTGTGTGAATGTGATTAAATGTAAACCTGAGCGTGATGCTAAAAAAGCGGCTATGCTTGTAATACTATTCGTTGTTATCGCCCTTGTTTCAGCGGCATGTTCATGCCTCTTCCAATCGTTTAAAGGGATATATCAGCTGATTTTTCTGCTGGTTCTTACCCTTGGTATAAATCTCGTTGTCAGATATACCATGACAGAGATGGAATATACTTTGACGGAAGATAGCTTTGAGGTGCGGAAAAAGGTGGGGAACAAATCCACGCTTGTTTGCTCTCTTGCGATTTCTGAGACGGTGGCACTTACGAATAAAAAAACGTATAAGGAAAAAGCAGACTCCTATGGATACGTTACAAGAAAATATAATTTTAACCAGAATTTTATGGCTGACTCCGTGATTTATCTTTGTAACTTCAACGGAAAAATAATCCTTGTGGAGTTTGAGCCTAACGTGGCGTTCTATAATTGCTTTGTAAAAAAAATATAAGAAAACAGAAAATAGAATTTGGGATGTAAAAAAGTCGATTTTTTACATCCCTTTTTTATACGCTGTCTTTTGTGGCATAATATATCTCCGCAATTCGTCTCCAGGTTTCAGGCCCTACGATTCCGTCAGGGGTAAGGGAGAAGAACTCTTGAAATTGCCTTACGGCTGTGGCTGTGGCTGAGCCGAATTTTCCGTCTTCAGAAAGGTAGTTGATTCCCGAAATGGTGTTCCTTATGGAGTTCAATGCTTGTTGTATGTATAAAACGTTTTCTCCTTCGTCTCCTTGTCTGATGGGAGTCCCTGGATAGCTTTCCAACACCTCTTCTTCTTCAGGGAAGTTTTGTAAAAGCGAATAGTAAACACTTACTATCCTGTTCCACGTGGCTTCGTTTATTATCCCTGTCTGTGGCAGATCAAAATATCGTTGGAATTCCTTTACGTTATTTGCGGTTGACTGAGTGAATATTCCCGTGGGAGCGCTTGTGGGAAGCTCACCGTTCAGGAAGTATGATATTCTGTTTAAATACCATTGAATTCTCAGTATTTCAGTACCTTTGTCTCCAACTGTTTTGTCTGTGCCGTTAAAGGCATCGGATTCAGGACGTTCACCCTCGGAGCCCAAAGTTGCCAACTGCTTGACTGCTGTGTATATGTATTGGATTTCATACCAGGTTTCCCTGTCTACAACTCCTGTGATGGGTAGTCCGAAAATTCTTTGGAATGCCCTGACGGCGATTTCTGTGTCTACGTCATAATATGACGAGAGGGAAAGAACGAAAGGAAGCTGTGGGTAGTCGATACCGATTCTGTTGAGCCGTTGTTGAATGTTTGAAACGGCTTCTCCCGATGACCCGACCTTCAAATCCCCAGGGAAAGAGTCAGGTGGTATTTCCTGAACGGCTGCTGTCCGTATCTCTATGTTGTCTCCATAGTAGTTTGTAAGGATCTGGAAATAGTTTTGACCTTGCCGTGCCAACGTGACTGTGCCCCATTGGGAAAGCCCCTCACAAGTTGTCTGCCTCCCATCGCAGTAGGATGTGAAAAGCGGTTCTACAGAGTTGACTCTTGAGATGTAGTTCTTGAAAAGCCTGTCAACAATAGCGTTGGTTTCCTCAAATGTGCTTCTGTCATAGAAAAAAGCCTGATCGAAAGCGGTGGATGAGGTGATTTGAAAATCATATCCTTGGGATTTGTACCACTGTGTGTAAACCCTGTTTAGTGCAAGTGAGTTCTGTGCATAAAAGTTGGCAATTATCGCTTCTTCTGGCCAGGTAGGATATATCTCGCTTGCAATGACGTTTTTAAGATATTCTGTGTATGGGATAGTAACGTTTTCAGCGACTTCGTATGGAGACCCTAAATGGACCGTAATGTCTTCGGGGATGATAACCTCCCCGAAGGTAACAGCTGAGGCGGTGGGAACGTCAGGCGTAGGCGCTGGTGTTATCCGCCTCGTTTTTGGAGTGTCAACAACGTCTTCTTCATCGTTGTCTCCTGTGGCTCTTGTGAGCTTTACTTTCCTCAGAGATGTTATGTTCTCAAAAATCTGTTCGCCTGTGAACCTTCGTGTGACGAACCCAGTTTTTGAAACGACAACCTCATATGTTCCGAAGGGCGTTTCCACTTCGGGAATAAGTGAAATCTCAGCAGGGAAGGTGGGGAGAGTGAAAATCAGTTCTCCGTCTCCGTTGGTGTATCCGCTGAGGTTTTCTGATTCTATTTCCACGAAAACACCTTCCAAGGGATAGTTTTCATCTCCCTCGAAGGCGAAAATTTTAAGCTTTCCGTAGGCTGATGCTCTGTCCGTGATAATACCCCCTTTTTTGTGATACGTAATAATATATTATTCAAAATGGATTTAATATGCTACAAAATAAAAGTTTTTCAGATGATTGGTTATTAATGTTTTTTTAATCTTGGAGAAGTAAACTTTAATCATAGCAAAGCTAAAAAAACATTTTGGAGGTACATAATGAAGAAATCCAAAGCTTTAGCGATAACCTTGGTTATGCTTTTGTGCTTTGTGACTCTTGCACCCTCTTATGCTTGGGCAGCAAGTCTCTCATCAAAGTACGAACTGAAAATTTCAGGAAACTATATCACAGGTATCCCTGAAAAACTTCTCCCAGCCGACCTCATTTCTACGATGAGTTCAGGCACAACCGTCAGCTTTACAAACGGTGTTAAAAAATACGTTTGCACAGGCTGTGAGATTAAAACAGATGGAAAAACCTATACTGCAGTAGTCCTTGGTGACGTGGACGGTAGTGGTACTGTTGACTCAATTGACTACCTCAGAGTTAAAAACTTCTGTATAGGTGCAGTTACTTTAGAGGGCGCATTCTATAGTGCGGCAGATGTTGATTATAGTGGAACAATAACTTTGACGGACTATATGAGAATCAAGGGACATTTCGTTGGAACGTATGACCTTTACGAAAATACCGATGATAATGTGTCTTCCGATGAAAGCAGTGAGCCTTCTTCAGAGGCTTCTTCAGAAGAATCTTCCGAGGAATCTTCTTCTGAAGCTCCTGGTGATACCACAGGCGGTGGAACTATCCACTTCACTTCCACTTCCGTTCAGGTAACGGGCTCTGGCGTTTCTGCTTCGGGCACAACTGCAACTGTAACGGCAGCGGGCGAATATAAAGTAACGGGCTCTTGTGCTGATGGTATGATTTTGGTTCAGGCAGGTGACGAGGATAACGTTAAGCTTAACCTTAGCGGTGTTACCCTTTCTTCCAAGGCAAACGGACCTATTTTCTTTGAGACAGCGAAAAACGGTCATATTATACTTGCTGACGGTACGACGAATACCTTGTCTGACGCATCAACCTATACAAACGGTGCAAAGGCAACGATTTTTGCAGAATGTGACCTTAAAATCAAAGGTAACGGAACTCTTAACGTTACAGGTAATTATAAACACGCATTGGCAAGTGATGATGAAATCTTCTTTGATGGTGGTAACGTTAACGTTGTAAGTGCGGTCAATGACGGATTCCATTCCAATGATGGTATATACCTTGCTGGTGGTACTGCTACTGTAAAAGCAGCGGGAAGCGATGCTTTTGAAAGTGAGCTTGTTGTTGAAATTACAGGCGGAACTCTTAATGCTGCAGTAACAGGCGAAGCTGTTAAAGCGGCAACGGCATTTACTATGAGTGGTGGTACAGTTAACGTAACCTCTGCTGATAACGGAATTAAATCTTCTGATACTGCTGAAATTACAGGTGGTACTGTGAAGATTAATTGTACAGGAAACGGAATTAAAGCTACAAACTCTCTTACTATAAGTGGAGGTACATTCAACGTAACAGCAGGACTTGATTGCTTCGATTGTACAGGCGATTCTACTTTGGGTACTGCGGGTACACTTACGGTTAATGATGGTAATATAACAGCTTCTGCCACGGGCGAAGGACTTCAGGCTACTTACCTTTACGTTAAGGGTGGAACAGTTAAAGTAACTAATGCTGACAATGCATTCAAGGGCGATTCTGCTGTGTACGTTTCAGGCGGTGTGTCTACTATTACTTGTACAGATAACGGCATAAAGAGTGACGTATACGTTGGTATAAGCGGTGGACAAATAACAATAACTTCATCCATGGGCGACGGTGTTAAAGCTTCTGATGGTGTAACCGCAGGCAAAGGTGACGTTGACGTGACAGGTGGTAAGCTTACAATTACTGCTAAATATGATGGAATTCAGGCAGACGGTAACCTTACTATAAATAACGGACACGATGGTTCTTCTTCGGGTAGTGTGGATTCTTCCCAAACGACAGTCTCAAATAACCTTGCTTCCAAGGCAAACGGAGGAAGCTACGTTGTTTCAGGTGGTACTGTCGGAACGGATGCTCTTTATTCTGACCCCACTTGGTCGAAAGACTCTACGGGATATGGAACAGGTGCAATTAATGACGGCAACTGGGTTTCGTATACCGCAGGGGATTGGGTTGAGGTTATGCGTGCTAATGGTGGTGTTACAGTAGACTTCAAACTTGCAAAAGCGAGTACGATACAAAATATCGTTCTTAACTTGGGATTGAGAGAGGGAAGTGACAATAGAGGTCTCCCTGATTCCGTTACTGTTTATACTTCTACTGACGGAGTTAACTTCAATAACGTGTTCGGAAGTATCGCAGGTTCTTCCTTTGGATTGTATCAGGACTATGGATATAGTGCAGTTGTAGCTGGTAACGCATCAAACGTTAAGTATGTAAGAATCTTCTTTGCTGGAAGCTCCAGTGCAAACTATGTAATGCGTATCGGTGAAATCGAAATCTATGATGGTGCTATCCCATCTGGAACAAACGTTGTTATCCCAGATGGATATAATATCACTATAACCACAAACGGTGGTTCTTCAAATAAAATAAGCTCAACTGATGAAAATAGCTATAAGGGTATCAAAGGAAATAATATTACAATCAAAAATTGTAATATGTATATCAACGCATCTGATGATGCTCTCCACTCCAACGGTTCATTCACAATGACAGGCGGAAAAGTAACAGCGGGATCGGGCGACGATGGTATCCATGCTGAAGCAACTCTCACCATAAGTGGGGGAGAGGTTGAAATAACTCAATCAAACGAAGGTATTGAAGGACTCAATATTTACGTAAACGGAACAGCTTTTGTTAAAGTACAAGCTTCTGATGATGGATTTAATGCTGCAGGTGGTGCTGACGGTAGCGGCGGTTGGAACCCTGGTGCATCTTCCTCTGGAAGCTATAGCCTTAACTTCGGCGGTGACTGCTTCGTTTATGTCAATGCAAATGGCGACGGACTTGATTCCAATGGCGCAATGAACGTTTCTGGCGGCAAAATCTTCTGTGAGGGTCCTACAAACGGCGGAAATAGCTCTATGGACCATAATGGTGCGTTGAAAATAACAGGCGGTTTGTTGCTCTCTTTGGGTAGCTCAGGAATGGCTAATGAGTGCCTCTCCAATGCTACAACGTCAACGCAATGTGCTTTTGCTACAAATTGTTCTGGATCGGCAGGAACAACCTTGGCTATTAAAAATAGTTCTGGTACGGTTCTTTGTGTGTTCAAAACCACAAAACAGTTCCAACACGTTGTGTTCTCTTCTTCAGGTCTTGCAACGGGTAACACCTACCAAGTTCTCACAGGCGTTACTGGTGTGGGTGAAAACACCTGCGGTTACTATCCTTCCAACCAGTATACTGGTGGCTCTCAGGCTGCATCGGTTTCCCAATCCTCTACCATCGTTGGTGGTGGTGGTGGCGGTATGATGCCTCCGGGACGTCCTTAGTAAAATAAACATATACAATCGAAAAGCCATTCTGGAAACGGAATGGCTTTTTTTAACATCTATATAGGAAATTTAGAAATGCTTTATACATTTTCTCAATTAAAAACTATATTTGTGTTTCGAATTGTTGCGTATATTTGGACGATGTCAAGATGTGGTCAATAGAAAAGTTACAAGAGGAACCTGTATAAGTGAAAAGTAAGCATTGACAAATATATAAAAGATATTTTATAATCAAAAGATGTGAATAGTTGTATTTTTTGACAAATATTGTCTACGAGATAAAATTTGTCTTTGGTATAATTATTCAAAAATATATAAGAAAGGAGAAAAAATGAAAAGGATAGTTTGTTTTGTACTTGTTTCTTTGTTAATGTTGGCACAGGTTGTTTTCGTAGTGTCAGCTGAAACAGAAACATCGTTAGGTTCGGGTGACCGTGACGTATTGTTTTCTAACGGCTATCGTGGTTTCTGTCTTGACGTAAACAAGCATGGAGCTTCTTCCGGGAACTCGTTTACATCATCTGATACCTCCGCCGCTACAAATAATAACACTAATGCTGATGTTTCTCAGATACTTAAAGTTGTGTTCACTCAATGTTTTGATGATATTTTTGTGGATGATGGAAATGGTAATTTTTCCGTTAAAAACACAAATACCGTTCAAGCGATTGTTTGGCATTTAACAGAAGGTCAGTATATATGGGGAGAAATGTCCTCCATTGTTAAAAAAGCTAATGCATACTCTGGTGATCCTATTCCCGATGCGGGCTACACTCTCGTTCGTGAAGATGGAACAACGGTAACTTTTTACTTTATGGTAATGGTATCTCAAGATACGACTATACAAGATTTCTTTGCTTATAAATTAGTAACAGGAAAGATTTCTGACGAGCCTTCATCTGAGGAATCATCTGAAGTTCCAAGCGAAGAACCTTCATCCGAAGAATCATCCGAAGTTCCAAGCGAAGAACCTTCATCCGAAGAATCATCCGAAGTTCCAAGCGAGGAACCTTCATCCGAGGAATCATCTGAAGTTCCAAGCGAAGAGCCATCCGAAGAATCATCCGAAGTTCCAAGCGAAGAACCTTCATCCGAGGAATCATCTGAAGTTCCA
>JAEIGA010006235.1_pt1 | contig 18151 bp, 15 predicted proteins | sample 9270691 | NCBI WGS metagenome assembly JAEIGA01 (sample SAMN17057246, study PRJNA624740) | gut metagenome | biome: biome; isolation source: fecal sample | host: Bos grunniens | place: China: Xizang | collected 2019
ACTTAGGCTTCACGTGGGTGCGTGATCTCGGTCCTGCCGAGATTATCCAGCTCTCGAAGGATGGTCTGCATCAGATTGCCGAGCCGCAGAAGCGTCGCCAGGTGTGCTCATTCCTGTGGGTGTACTACGGTTACCCTTCGGCGTGGTATGAGGGTATCAACGTGGAGGATTGTCGCTATCGTTGTGGTGCTGCTATGGCTCGCCGCGACGAGGGGCTGGAGATAGACTTCGCTGCCGGCATACCCGACTCGGGTGTCGGTCACGCCATAGGTTACGCCAACGAGCGAGGCGTGCCTTACAAGCGTCCGTTTGTGAAGTATACACCTACGTGGCCACGCAGCTTTATGCCTCAGAATCAGAAGATGCGTGACCTGGTGGCTAAGATGAAGCTGCTGCCCAACAGCCAGTTCACACGCGACCAGAAGATACTCTTTATGGATGACAGCATCGTGCGAGGCACACAGCTCAAGGATAATGTGGTGAAGCTCCTGGAGGTGGGTGTCAAGGAGGTGCATATGCGTATCGCCTGCCCGCCGCTTATCTTCCCTTGCCGTTTCCTGAACTTCTCGACATCACGCAGCACATATGACCTCTACTCGCGACGTGTGATACGCGACATAGAGGGCAGAGATGATATCCCCGATAGCGTATTTCTGGAGTATGCCAATCCCGACTCGGAGAAGCACGCCCAGATGGTCGATCTGATGCGTCGCCACCTGCAACTCACCTCGCTCAAGTTCCAGCGATTGGATGATCTGGTGGAGGCTATAGGTCTGCCGAAGGAGGATTTGTGTACCCACTGCTGGGATTGCAGCAGCTACGACGAGTAGGGTTCTCGGCTGGGTATATTAAAGGTTAAGGGGTTGTCCACTGCGGACAACCCCTTTTTGTGAAGACTACCTTAATACTACAACCCAAACAAGATGGTAGTCTTCTCTCAAAACCTAATTAACACCTATTTATTTACTACTATGAAACTGTCTTAAGTAAAAGACTGTCGCAACACTCCTTGTTGGACGGAGAGTGTGTTAGTCGTCCATACGGAGGAACTTACCACCCTTGTCGAATGAGAGCTCAATGTCGTTACCAAGCTCCACTTCGTAGCCTCTGCCGCGTGAAATCTTCTCTACGCGAGCCTGTGGGTAGTATTGTGTGATATAATCACTGATAGCCTTAGGGATGATTGTCGCAGGCACCGTGCCACGCTCGCAATCAACATCCTCCCACTCGTTGTTCTTGTCAAACTCAATCTTTGCTCCGTTGTTCAGCACCACCTCAAACTCCTCTGACATAATGCCTTTGTCCTTCTTGGCGTATGATATGTCGATGCCTGCGAAGTGCTCCTTCACAAAGTTTGTAATCTTGGCTGGAAGCTCGCTGATTGCTACCGGCTGGTCGCCGTAGGTGTTGGTGCAAGCTACTGCAACACCGATTGAAAGTATCGCAACGAGCGATAAAAGCAAAACCTTCTTCATAATGAAATTATTTTAATTTTAATATTAAACGTTTTTGTCATTGCAAATATTGTGCATATGCGATAAAAATCACAAAAAAATATGTTAACAAATCATTAAATTTATCATTTAACCCCATTTTTTGCCCTTCATTCGGCTGCCATAGGGGGCAGCGTCGGCTCTCGCTGGGCGGTCTGGTGGTCGAAAAAGGATTTATTTATTTTGAGAATAAAATAAATAAGCATATCTTTGTTAGTTGCAAGGCGGGCTTTTGTCCGTGCGGAGCAGAAATTTTTGGAATTATGAATATTGCGATTGTAGGCACAGGTTATGTGGGGCTGGTCTCGGGCGTATGTTTCGCCGAGATGGGAGCCGACGTGACGTGTGTCGATATTGACAAGGATAAGATTGCGGCACTCAGACGTGGCGAGGTGCCCATCTATGAGCCGGGGTTGGAGGAGATGCTGCGTCGTAATGTAGAGGCGGGCAGACTCCACTTTGCTACCTCGCTCGCAGAGTGTATTGACTCTCAGCAGGTGGTATTCTCGGCTGTGGGAACGCCTCCCGCAGAGGATGGCGGTGCCGACCTCGGACAGGTATGGGCTGTGGCACGCGACTTTGGTCGTGCGGTGAGCCGATACACGCTGCTGGTGACAAAGTCGACAGTCCCCGTGGGTACTGCCGAGAAGATTGAGGCTATAGTGCGAGAGGAGCTTGCTCTGCGTGGCGAGCAGGTGGAGTTTGATGTGGCATCCAATCCCGAGTTTCTGAAGGAGGGTGCTGCGATAAAGGATTTTATGACACCCGACAGAGTTGTGGTGGGTACGACAAGCCAGAGGGCTCGTCGCCTGATGTCGCGTCTTTACAAGCCCTTTATGCTGATGGGCGAGAGGATAATATTCACCGATGTGCGTTCGGCGGAGATGATAAAATATGCCGCCAACTCGATGCTCGCAACACGCATATCGTTTATGAACGAGATAGCCAACCTCTGCGAGCGTGTGGGGGCTGATGTGAATATGGTCCGTAAGGGTATAGGCTCCGACAGCCGCATAGGTAAGAAGTTTCTCTACCCGGGATGTGGCTTTGGTGGCTCTTGCTTCCCAAAGGATCTGAGGGCTCTGATACGTACCGCCGAGGAGAGTGGTTGCAGGATGAGCATTCTGGAGGCTGTGCAGCAGGTGAACGAACGCCAAAAGGGTATCCTCTTTGAGAAGTTTATGCGTCACTTCGACGGTAGGGTTGAGGGGCGAACGGTTGCTTTGTGGGGCTTGGCATTCAAGCCCGAGACCGACGACGTGAGGGAGGCTCCGTCGATGGTCATCATCGAGCGACTGCTCAAGGCGGGATGCCGTGTGAAGGTATACGACCCTGTGGCTATGGCGAGCAGCCGCGAGGTGCTGGGCGAGAGAGTGGAGTACGGATGCGATAAGTATGATGCAGCCCAGGGAGCTGACGCTCTGATGATTGTCACCGAGTGGAAGGAGTTCCGTATGCCGAGCTACAGCGTGCTGCGTAGCATAATGCGTGAGCCTACGATATTCGATGGTCGTAACATATACGACAGCGAGGAGGCTGCGGAGCAGGGCTTCACATATTACAAGATTGGATAAACATTTAAGCAAAGGATATTATGACGAAAGGTATTGTACTTGCAGGTGGTAGTGGCACACGCCTCTATCCTATCACCAAGGGTGTGAGTAAGCAGCTGCTGCCCATCTACGACAAGCCGATGGTTTACTACCCCATCTCGGTACTTATGATGGCGGGTATACGTGAGATACTCATCATCTCGACACCGCAGGATCTGCCCGCCTTCAAGCGATTGTTGGGCGACGGCTCGGACTATGGTGTGAGGTTTGAGTATGCCGAGCAGCCCTCGCCCGACGGTCTGGCACAAGCTTTTATCATAGGCGAGGAGTTCATCGGTGACGACTGTGCCTGTCTTGTCTTGGGTGACAACATCTTCCACGGTGCAGGCTTGCCTACGTTGCTGCGTGAGGCTGTACGTTCGGCTGAGCAGGAGCAGAAGGCTACGGTCTTTGGCTATTGGGTTGACGACCCCGAGCGTTATGGCGTGGCGGAGTTTGATGACGAGGGCAACTGCCTCTCTATCGAGGAGAAGCCCAAGGAGCCTAAGTCGAACTATGCTGTCGTAGGTCTTTACTTCTACCCCAACAAGGTTGTCGAGGTGGCAAAGAACATCAAGCCTTCGGCACGTGGCGAGTTGGAGATTACGTCGGTCAACCAGCAGTTCCTATCCGATGGAGAGCTGAAGGTGCAGACCTTGGAGCGAGGCTTTGCGTGGCTCGACACGGGCACACACGACTCGCTGGCTGATGCATCTATCTTCGTGGAGGTGATAGAGAAGCGTCAGGGATTGAAGATTTCGTGTCTGGAGACTATCGCCTACCGCAATGGCTGGATTACAGCGGAGCGTCTGCGTGAGGTGGCACAGCCGATGATAAAGAACCAGTATGGTCAGTATCTGATAAAGATATTGGAGGAGAAACATCGTGAGTTTTAGACTCACCCGTAACAGAGAAAAACAAACCGCAGGATGAAGGTAATAAAGACAGCTATCGAGGATGTGGTAATCATCGAGCCTCAGATCTTTGGCGACGAGCGAGGTTACTTCTTCGAGAGCTATTCGCAACAGAAATTTGACGAGGCGGTACGCAAGGTACGCTTCGTACAGGATAACGAGAGTAAGTCACGCTACGGTGTGCTGCGAGGTCTGCACTTCCAGAAGGGACGGTATGCACAGTCGAAACTGGTGCGTGTGGTCAAGGGCAGAGTGCTGGATGTGGCTGTCGACATACGTCGTGGCTCGCCCACCTTTGGTCGCTGGGTTGCTGTGGAACTGAGCGAGGAGAACAAACGTCAGCTCTTCGTGCCACGTGGCTTCGCCCACGGATTCTCGGTGCTGAGCGAGGAGGCAGTGTTCCAATATAAGTGCGACAACCTCTATGCTCCTGCAGAGGAGGGTGCTGTGGCGTGGAACGACCCTGCGATAGGCATCGACTGGGGTTTGAAGGCGGAGGATGTAATACTCTCGGAGAAGGACTCGAAGCATCCGCTGCTTAAGGATGCCGAGGAGCTGTTCGACTATAACATAGACTATTATGCAGAGTAAGAAACGAATACTTGTAACGGGTGCCAACGGTCAGCTCGGTAGTGAGATGCGTCGTCTGGGTGAGGCTTCGCCCAACGACTACCACTTCACCGATGTTGCCGAGTTGGATATAACCGATAAGGAGGCAATACTTGCTTACGGTGGCGACGAGGGCTTCGATGCGATAGTGAACTGTGCGGCATATACGGCTGTGGACAGGGCAGAGGATGATGAGGCTACGGCGGAGCTTATCAATGCTACGGCGGTGCGTAACCTTGCCGAGGCAGCCAAGGTGTGGGGTGCTACGCTCTTCCACGTCTCGACAGACTATGTATTCTCGGGTGAGGGCAACACACCTCGCTCGGAGGAGATGCCGACAGCTCCGCTGGGAGCATATGGCAGAACGAAGCTGCGTGGTGAGCAGGCTATAGCCGAGGTGGGATGCAAGGCTCTCATCTTCCGTACGGCGTGGCTCTACTCGGAGTATGGTGGCAACTTCCTGAAGACGATGCTTCGCCTGACAGCTGAGCGACCACACCTGAGTGTTGTGGTCGATCAGGTGGGTACGCCGACCTATGCGGGAGATTTGGCTATGACCATCTTCGCCATCATCGAGCGAGATATGTACGAGGGTAAGGAGGGTGTATACCACTTCTCCAACGAGGGCGTATGTTCGTGGTATGACTTTGCGGTGGAGATTGCCCGTGCAGCAGGTAACGTGAAGTGCGAGATACACCCCTGCTCGAGTGAGGAGTTCCCATCGAAGGTCAAGCGACCACACTACTCGGTGCTCGACAAGACAAAGATAAAGAGGGAGTTTGGTGTGGAGATACCTCATTGGCGTGAGTCGATGCTCTACTGCCTCAAACGCCTCTCAAACAAGTAATAACAGACAATAAAACGATATGAAGAGAAATATCCTTATCACCGGAGGAGCCGGTTTTATCGGAAGCCACGTCGTGAGGCTTTTCGTTAAGAAATATCCCGACTACAATATCATCAACCTCGACAAGCTGACCTACGCCGGCAACTTAGCAAACTTAGCCGACATAGAGAACGAGCCCAACTACACCTTCGTAAGGGCAGACATCTGCGACTTTGATGCTGTGTGCGAGATTTTCGATAAGTACGATGTGGATGGTGTCATCCACCTTGCTGCCGAGAGCCACGTAGACCGTTCAATAAAAGACCCATTTACCTTCGCCCGTACCAACGTGATGGGTACGTTGTCGCTCCTGCAGGCGGCACGCCTCAAGTGGGAGGCTAAGCCCGAGCGATACGAGGGTAAGCGTTTCTACCACATCTCTACCGATGAGGTGTATGGTGCTTTAGAGTTTGATGATACACTCTTTACCGAGCAGACCAAGTATGATCCACACTCGCCCTATTCGGCATCGAAGGCGTCGTCGGACCACTTCGTGCGTGCCTTCCACGACACGTATGGTATGCCTACGGTGGTGACAAACTGCTCTAACAACTACGGACCTTATCAGTTCCCCGAGAAGCTTATTCCGCTATTTATCAACAACATCCGTCATCGCCGCCCACTGCCCGTATATGGCAAGGGTGAGAACGTGCGTGACTGGCTCTATGTGGTTGACCACGCCCGAGCTATCGATGTCATCTTCCACGAGGGTAAGATTGCCGACACATACAACATCGGCGGTTTCAACGAGTGGCGTAACATCGACCTTATAAAGGTCATCATCCGCACCGTAGACCGTCTGGTGGGTAACCCCGAGGGCTATAGCGATGAGCTGATAACCTACGTTACCGACCGTGCGGGCCACGACCTGCGTTATGCTATTGACTCGCGTAAGCTGAAGGAGGAGCTCGGCTGGGAGCCTTCGCTCCAGTTTGAGGAGGGTATCGAGAAGACTGTCCGCTGGTATTTAGATAACCAGGAGTGGATGGATAACATCACCTCGGGCGAGTACGAGAAGTACTACGACGAGATGTATAAGGACCGTTAGGCTTCGGCTCGCAACATACACCAATGGCTCAAGCGTCGATAAAGAAGAACTTTGCCTACAAGAGTGCGTTGAACCTGTCATCCTATGTGATAGGCTTCATCACCTTTCCCTATATCTCACGCCTTATGGGTGCGGAGCGTGTGGGCTTGGTCAACTTTGTCGACAATACGGTGAGCTACTTTCTGCTCTTCGCCTCGCTCGGCATAGGACTGCTCGGTGTGAGGGAGATTGCCCGCGTGAGGTGCGACGAGAGGGAGCGTAGTCGCGTGTTTGCCAACCTGCTGGGCATCAACCTGCTCTTCACACTGCTGACATTGGTAGTGTTTGTCGCGGCGGTGTGCCTTGTGCCCACGCTCAGACAATACTCCGACCTCTTCTGGGTAGGCTCGGCGAAGATTATCTTTACAGCACTGCTCGTGGAGTGGTTCTTCTCGGGTATGGAGAACTTCCGCTATATCACGCTGCGTACCGTGGCGGTGAAACTCCTGTATGTGGTGGCGGTCTTTCTCTTTGTGCGGCGTGCAGACCAATATCCGCTCTACTTCATCCTGACGGTGGGTGTTGTTGTGGTCAATGCCCTGATAAATATGCTCTATGCCCGTCGCTTCGTCAAGCTGCGGCTCGGCGATCTGTTCTCGCTGCGTTATCTGAAGAGCAACTGCACGCTGGGCATATACTCCATAATGACCTCGATGTACCTCACGTTCAATGTGATGTTCCTCGGCTTTGTGGCGGGTAATACCGAGGTGGGCTACTACACCACCGCCTTCAAGCTCTACACAGTCTTTTTGGGCTTCTTCTCCGCCTTTGCCAATGTTATGCTGCCACGTATGAGTGCGTTGGTTGCCGATGGCGAGCGAGAGGCTTTTCAGACACTTCTCTCCAAGTCGTTCTCGGCTGTGGCGACCTTCTCGCTGCCGCTGATAGCGTGTAGCATAGTTATGGCACCGCAGATAATATACGTCATTGCAGGTGAGGGCTTTGCGGGAGCTGTAGTGCCTATGCAGATTATTATGCCGGCACTGCTCGCAGTGGGCTTGGCACAGATTTTAGCCATACAGATACTTATGCCCCTAAGACGCGATGGAGTGCTACTGAGAGCCTCGGTCATTGGGGCTACGCTGAGCGTGGTGGTAAATGTGGCGTGTGTGCCACATCTGGGTGCTACGGGCTCGGCTGTGGTGTTGCTTGCGGCGGAGAGCATAGTTACGGCTACATATATAGTATATGTGTGTCGCCATCACATAGTGAAGATTCCTTTTGGGCGTTTCTTACGCTCGGCACTGCTTACCCTGCCCTCGGTGGCGGTATGTGTGGCGTGCGGACACTATATCTCTAACCCATTCATCGCTTTGGCGGTGGCTCTGCCGCTGAGTGTCGGCTGCTGGGGTATACTCAACTTCAGGGAGCTGAGGAGTTACTTCGGCATATAAAAACGTTGTATTAATACAACTTATACATAAAAGGGGCTGTCGCAACTTTCTTGTTGGACAGCCCCTCTGTTTTATGTACGTGCAGATTACAAACCTTTGCAGCCTACGCAGCGAGGCTTTATCTGCTGGAAGAAGTCGTTACCCTTGTCATCGACCAGAATGAATGCAGGGAAGTTCTCTACGCGAATCTTCCATACCGCCTCCATACCCAGCTCGGGGAACTCTACGCACTCGATAGACTTGATGTTCTCCTTGGCGAGCAGTGCTGCCGGACCGCCGATAGAGCCCAAGTAGAAGCCACCGTGCTTGCGGCAGGCATCGGTCACCTGCTGTGAGCGGTTACCCTTGGCAATCATCACAAGTGATGCACCCTCCGCCTGGAAAGCGTCGACGTATGGGTCCATACGCTGTGCTGTTGTAGGGCCCATCGAGCCACAAGGCATACCTGCTGGTGTCTTGGCAGGGCCTGCGTAGTATACAGGGTGGTTCTTGAAGTAGTCAGGCATACCCTCACCGGCATCGAGACGAGCCTTCAACTTGGCATGGGCTATGTCGCGTGCCACGACGATAGTTCCGTTGAGTGAGACACGTGTAGCAACGGGATATTTCGCCAATTCGGCACACACCTCGCGGATAGGCTTGTCGAGGTCAATCTGCACAGCATCGCCCTCGCCTGCCTCACGCAGATGCTCTGGGATAAGCTCATAAGGTGTCATATCCATCTTCTCAATCCACAAGCCATCCTTGTTGATTTTAGCCTTGATGTTACGGTCTGCCGAGCAGCTCACACCCATACCTACAGGGCAAGAGCCTCCGTGGCGTGGCAGACGTACTACGCGTATGTCGTGGCAGATATACTTACCGCCAAACTGAGCACCCAAGCCTATGTTATGAGCCTCGCGTGTGAGTACCTCCTCGAGCTCCACGTCGCGGAATGCACGACCTGTCTCGTCGCCCGTTGTGGGGAGCGTGTCGTAGAAGTGTGTTGAGGCGAGCTTCACTGTCAGCAGGTTACGCTCAACACTTGTGCCACCTATCACAAAAGCGATGTGGTAGGGTGGGCAGGCTGCTGTGCCGAGTGAGCGAATCTTCTCCAGGCAGAATGGGATGAGTCGCTCGGGGTTGAGCAGAGCCTTAGTCTCCTGGTAGAGATATGTCTTGTTGGCTGAGCCTCCGCCCTTGGCTATGAAGAGGAACTTATACTCCATACCCTCGGTAGCCTCTATGTCAATCTGTGCAGGGAGGTTGCAACGGGTGTTCACCTCGTCATACATCGTCAGCGGAGCATTCTGCGAGTAACGCAGGTTCTCCTCGGTGTATACCTCATATACGCCACGCGAGAGAGCCTCCTCGTCGCAGCAGTCGGTCCACACTCGCTGTCCCTTCTCGCCGTGGATGATGGCGGTGCCTGTGTCCTGGCATATAGGCAGCAGACCTTTGCTTGCCACCTCGGCATTACGGAGCATAGCGAGTGCCACATACTTGTCGTTGTCCGACGCCTCGGGGTCGTTGAGTATCTTCGCCACCTGCTCGTTGTGTGAGCGACGCATATGGAACGAGACGTCGTAGAACGCCTGACGTGTGAGTGTTGTGAGAGCCTCGGGGCTCACTATGAGCATCTGCTTGCCGTTAAACTCGCCTACCGAGACACCCTCGCTTGTGAGGTGGTAATACTCGGTAGTATCCTCGCCCAGCTGAAACATTGGGGCGTACTTAAATTCGGGAATCTGTGCCATAATATCTTTTTGGTTGAAATTCTTACGGTTACTTATGCAAATATACTATGTTTTTTATTACCTTGCCACACTGAAACTTAAATAAATGATATTATGCGTCGAATAGTCTATCTCATTTCAGCGGTATTGGTCTATGTTGTGTTTGTTGCGGGAGCGTGCGGTGGTAAGATATATACCGAGCCCAACGATCCTCCGCAGGTGGATAACCCCTCGCAGGGAGGCAACGGAGATGATGAGGGTGAAGATGAAGGTGACGGTGGTAATGGTGGCACGCAGGGTGGTGTCGAGGCTCGCGATGGCGAGTTTGTCATCCTCTTCACCAACGATTTTCACAGTCAGATAGACCCTCTGGGTAAGGATGAGACCTATAATGCCGACCGAGGTGGCGTGAAGCGTATCAAGGCCCTTGTCGACAGTGTGCGTCAGGCTGAGCCTGCGGTGTTGCTTGCCGATGCGGGCGACTTCGTGCAGGGAACGTACTACTTCAGTCTGCTCAATGGCGTGGTGGAGATGATGGTTATGAATCAGCTTGAGTACGATATCCGCACCATAGGCAACCACGAGTTTGACAAGAAGATGTCGGGCTTGCGGGATATGCTCTCGTGGTCGGATGTGCCTGTTGTCTCAACCAACTACGACTTCGGATCTACCGCCATAGCTAATGTTGTTGAGCCTTCAATGATTCTCGAGGCGGGTAAGGTCAAGGTGGGCTTCGTAGGTCTTGGTGTGAGGTTGGAGTCTTTGGTTGACCCCACAGCGTGTGAGGGTGTAGGGTGGCAGAATGCTGTCAATGTAGCCGATGTCGAGGCAGCCAAGCTGCGTGAGCAGGGTGCCGACATCGTTATCGCTCTCTCGCATCTTGGTTATGAGAAGGATAGCGACCTGTACTACTACGACCGAGGCTTCGTTATGCGTACACGCAACATCGATATGGTCATCGGCGGTCACACCCACACCTTCCTCAATCAGGCGGACTATGTCACCAACCTCGATGGCGAGCGAGTACCTATCGTGCAGACGGGCAGCAAGGGGATCTGCCTGGGTTATGCCAAGATTAAGTTGGATGAGGCGGGTAAGCCATCGTTCACATACAAGCTCCTCCCCGTGAAGAACTATCTCGACAAGAAGGTCGATGCCTCGTTTGCGGCTATGGTCGACGCCTATACTGCCGATGTCAAGGATCAGATGCAGCAGGTGCTGGGCTACTGTCCGCGTGCCATACGCAAAGGTCTGCCCGAGAGCCCTCTGGGTAACCTCTCGGCAGATGGCTTGGTGTGGCTTGCCAAGGAGTGCTTCGATGTTGATGCCGATGTAGCCATCTACAACAGCGGTGGTATACGTGCCGAGATTTCGCAGGGCGATCTCACTGTAGCCGACGTCTATGCGGTCTATCCTTTCGATAACAAACTTTCTGTTTTGACACTCAAAGGCTCCGACCTGATTACGTTTTTTGATGGCGTAGCCAAAGCGGGTGGTGCTCCGATAAACAAGGGCGTGCGATTGGTCATCAGCGGCGGAAAAGTCAAGTCGGTAACTGTCGGTGGTAAGGCTATCGATAAGAATAAGACCTATACCGTAGCCACTATAGACTATGTAGTTAACGCCAAAGACTACGGTCTTGCCAATGCCACTTCGCGTCGCGACTACGATGAGATGATACGTGACGGCTTTGTCAGCTATATCAGACATCTCGCCTCGCAGAACTCCCGAGGAGAGGTTACGGCAGAGAAGGATGGTCGTATAGTGATTGAATAAAATGATTTTACATTAAGTTGTCTAACAAAGTGATTTCTGCCTTGAAATCCCTCTTGTTATACAACTTCAAAGAAGAGTAGAGACTGTCGCAATTCACACTTGTTGGACAGTCTCTTTTTGTATGTTTGAGATTTGGTTAGATTGATAAAACAAAAAATCTTCGTTCAAAATTGAAAAAGAGTTGAGCCAAATGGTACAACTTTGCAAAATAAAGCGTAGCTTTGTATTACGATATATTATCATTTTTTGATTATGGACAAGAAAACTGTTGTAATTGGAGTTATCGGTGCTGATGCTCACGCTGTGGGTAACAAAATCATCGACCTGACACTCACCAATCACGGATTTAACGTAGTTAACCTCGGTGTGATGGTTTCACAGGAGGAGTTTATCGAGGCTGCTGTAGAGACCTCGGCTGATGCAATCCTCGTTTCGTCGCTCTACGGTCACGGCGAGATTGACTGTATGGGACTTCGCGAGAAGTGCGACGAGGCAGGTCTGAAGGGTATGCCTCTGTTTGTAGGTGGTAACCTCGTTGTCGGTAAGCAGAACTTCGAGGATGTGAAGGAGCGATTCCTCTCTATGGGCTTCGACTATGTCTATGCCCCAAGCACCCCTATCGAGGAGACTATCGTTGATTTGAATAAAGTACTCGGCATCGAGTAACCTTCACCTTTCGCTATGAACTATCTCACGGTAGACGTAGGCAGCACCTACACCAAGCTGACCGCCATAGATGCCACCCGACGTAGTATTGTCGGCACAGCACAGGCATTCACCACCATCGAGAGCGATGTTATGCAGGGCTTCGAGAAGGCTCTGTCGCTGCTGCGTGAGCAGGAGGCGTGTCGCGACTTTGTGTGGGATGAGATGCTCGTGTGCTCTTCGGCAGCGGGTGGCTTGAAGATGGTGGCTTTAGGCTTGGTCCCCGACCTTACCGCCAAGGCGGCACGCACCGCAGCATCCAACGCAGGAGCAAAGGTCGTAAAGACTTACGCCTACGAGATATCGGGTAGCGAGCAGCAGGAGATATACGACATCAACCCCGACTTAGTGCTGCTATGTGGTGGCACAGATGGTGGTAACCGCGAGGTCATCACCGCCAACGCACGTCGTCTGGCAGCCATAGACCGCCCACTTACCATCATCGTTGCGGGTAACAAGAGTGCTTCGGATGAGATAGCCACTACGTTTGAGGCTGCGGGAAAGAGCTTCGTCATAACGGAGAATGTTATGCCGCAGTTCAACCAGCTCAACATAGAGCCCGCCCGCGACGCTATACGTCAGCTCTTCATCGCACGCATCATCGAGGCTAAAGGGCTGAATCGCCTGCAGGCTATGTCGTCACATAAGATTATCCCTACACCACTCGCCGTGCTTCAGGCGTGCGAGCTGCTCAGCAGCGGCACCGCCGAGCGAGCGGGCTGGGGTGATTTGATGGCGGTGGATATCGGAGGAGCGACTACCGATGTCTACTCTATGGCGGCAGGATTACCCACAACAGAGAACACTATGCTCAAGGGTTTGCCCGAGCCGTGGGCAAAGCGTACCGTCGAGGGCGACTTGGGTATGCGATACAGCCTTCAGCACGTCTTCGACCAGCTGCCACCCGCAATGCCTGCAGAGCAGGCGTTCCGTTCCGATGTGGAGCAGTGGGTTAAGCTCTGTACCACCTCTCCCGACACCCTTGCTCAGCCCGATACCGTGCAGGAGCGTGCAGAGGAGTATCTCGGTGAGATGGCTGTGCGTATGGCTTTGGAGCGTCACGCAGGGCGTATAGCCGATGTATATACCCCACTTGGGCTGATGCATACTCTCGAGGGTAAGGACCTAATGGCTGTGCAGACGGTGATAGGTATCGGCGGAGTGATACGCTCATCACGCCACCCTCGCCAGATATTGAAGGGATGTCGCTACGACGTGATGAACCCTACCTCGACACGCCCACGTGAGCCACGTCTGATGATTGACGGGCGGTATATCTTTGCCTCTATGGGCTTGCTGAGTGCGGTGGATAAGGAGCTCGCCTTCGAGTTGCTCGATTTGCACACAACACCTATGGAGGAGTAAATGTAAAAAAAGAAAATAATGCAAAACATACAATAAACTATGGACCGAGAATTAAAAAATCAGAGAATTCCTGAGGATGTGTTCCAGAAGGAACGTGCCGAGGTGCTCCAGCAGTGGCCTACAGGCAAGGAGATTGATTTTCAGGAGGCTGTTGAATATCAGCTCTCTATCGACAAGAGCAAACGCTTTGGCGAGAAGTTGGCAAAGGCAGACAAGGAGGGCATTACCCTCGTTCAGCCTCGTGCCGGTGTGGCTCTCTACCAGGAGCAGATTGAGCTGTTGCAGTACCTCGAGAACGAGGGTAAGGCAGACCTTCTGCCTACAACCATCGATAGCTACACCCGTCTGAATCGTTACAACGAGTGTCAGGTAGGTATCGAGAAGAGTCAGGCTTCGGGCCGCTCGATGCTCAACGGTTTCCCTGCGGTGAACTACGGAGCTAAGGTGTGCCGTATGGTCACCTCATCGTTGAAGAATCCTGTGCAGGTGCGTCACGGTACGCCCGATGCACGTCTGCTGACCGAGATTGCTATCGCCGGCGGTTTCACCTCGTTTGAGGGAGGTGGTATCTCGTACAATATCCCTTACTCGAAGAATCATACCATAGAGCAGACCATCAAGCATTGGCAGTACACCGACCGTCTGGTAGGTATGTACGAGGAGGCGGGCGTGAGCATCAACCGAGAGCCTTTTGGCCCGCTGACAGGTACACTCATCCCACCTTGTATCTCTAACTCGGTGGCAGTCATCGAGACTCTGCTCGCTGCTGAGCAGGGTGTGAAGGATATCACTGTAGGTTATGGTCAGTGTGGTAACCTCATCCAGGATGTGGCTGCTATGCGTTCGCTGGCGAAGCTCACACGTGAGTATCTGCACAAGTATGGTCACGACGATGTACGCATCACCACCGTCTTCCACCAGTGGATGGGTGGCTTCCCACAGGATGAGTCGAAGGCATTTGGTGTTATCTCGTGGGGCTCGGCTGCTGCAGCGTTGTCGAAGGCTACGAAGGTTATCGTAAAGACCCCACACGAGGCTTATGGCGTGCCTACCAAGGAGGCTAATGCGTGCGGTCTGCGTGCTACAAAGCAGGTCATCTCAATGTTACGTGACCAGGATTTGCGTGAGATACCTCTGGTGGTTATGGAGAGCCAGATTATCGAGTCGGAGGTGCGTTGCATCCTCGACCGCGTAGAGGTGCTCGGCAAGGGCGACCTGGCTCGCGGTACAGTGGCTGCGTTCGAGGCAGGTGTGCTCGATGTGCCATTTGCCCCTAACCGCTACAACGCAGGTAAGGTACTCCCTGCACGCGATGATGACGGTGCTATCCGTATCCTTGAGATGGGTAACCTGCCATTTACTCAGGAGCTCATCGACTTCCACCGCCAGAAGTTTGAGGAGCGTGCCCGTCTGGAGAACCGTAAGGTGTCGCTCCAGATGGTTATCGACGACGTGAGTGCTATCGAGAAGGGCGTGTTGGTTGGTCGCCCAAACAAATAAGAAGAGTTAAACGAATAAAAATATTTTGAACAATGAAGATTACAAAAGTTGTTTGTTCTGCCGGTAAGACAGGCTTCTTCTTCGATGACCAGAAGGCTATCAAGGCAGGAGCAAAGAATGACGGCAATTTCTACGTAGGTGAGCCTATGACCGAGGGCTTCACATCGGTACGTCAGATGGGTGAGTCTATCTCTGTTATGTTTGTGCTGGAGGATGGTCAGGTGGCACACGGCGACTGTGCTGCAGTGCAGTATTCGGGTGCTGGTGGTCGTGACCCATTGTTCCTGGCTGAGAACTTCATCCCCGTCATCGAGCAGGAGATTGCTCCGCTCTATGTAGGTAAGGAGATAAGCTCGTTCCGCGAGATGGCAGATATAGTGGATAAGATGACATCACCTTCGACAGGCAAGGTATACCACACCGCTATCCGCTACGGTGTGACACAGGCGTGTCTGGATGCTGTGGCTAAGAGCAAGCATAAGTTGATGGCAGAGGTCATTGCCGAGGAGTATGGCACCGAGGTTAGCTCGGAGATGATTCCTATCTTCACACAGTCGGGTGATGACCGCTATATGAACGCCGACAAGATGATTATGAAGGGTGCAGCTGTGCTGCCTCACGCACTGTTCAACCACGTCGAGGAGAAGGTGGGCTTGAAGGGCGAGAAGATTGAGGCCTACGTGGAGTGGTTGCGTAACCGTGTTTTGGAGAAGAAGCCTTTTGAGAGCTATAACCCTATCTTCCATATCGATGTATATGGTACTTTGGGCTTGGTCTTCAACAACGACTTTGAGGCTATTGCCGACTATATCGCTGGTCTGGAGAAGATTGCAGCTCCATTCCACCTCCGTGTTGAGGGTCCTGTCGATATGGGCGAGAAGCAGGCACAGATTGAGGCTTTAGCAGCTATCCGTCAGGCTTTGGAGGCACGTGGTGCCAAGGCAGAGATCGTGGCTGACGAGTGGTGTAACACATTTGAGGATGTGGTTGACTTCACCAAGGCTAAGGCAGGTCATATGGCACAGATTAAGACTCCCGACCTGGGCGGTATCAACAACTCTATCGAGGCTGTGCTCTACTGCCGCGAGAATGGTATGGGTGCTTACCTTGGCGGTACTTGCAACGAGACCAACCGTTCGGCAGAGGTGTGTGCTCACGTAGCTATGGCTACCCATCCTAAGCAGTATCTGGCGAAGCCAGGTATGGGTGTTGACGAGGGCTATATGATTGTCTTCAACGAGATGTCACGTATCCTTGCGTTGCGTAAATAATTGAAACACTGAGTATTATGAATAACGAAAATAAGAAGCAGATTCGCGTACTCTCGCCTACAGCCATCCTCGGCTATGGCTTCCCTATGGAGTCTTTCGTGGAGGGTATGCGTCGTAAGCCCGATGTTATCGCAGTCGATGCCGGCTCGACAGACCCCGGACCATATTACCTGGGTGCGGGCTACTCGTTTACCGACCGCAACGCCGTTAAGCGTGACCTCTCGATAATGATTCCTGCGGCTCTGGAGGCAGGTATCCCCGTGATGATTGGTACTGCGGGTGGCTCGGGTGCACGTCCTCACGTTGAGGAGACTGTGGGTATCATCCGCGAGATTGTCGAGGAGCAGAAGCTCCACTTCAAGATGGCAGTCATCGAGTCGGAGTTCGACAAGGAGTTCGTTAAGGAGAAGGTGCGTCGTGGCGACGTCTTCCCATTGGGACCTGTTGCCGAGCTTACCGAGGAGAATGTCGAGGAGTCAATACATATCGTTGCACAGATGGGCGAGGAGCCATTCATCAAGGCTCTGGAGAGTGGTGCCGATGTCATCCTTGCAGGTCGCAGCTACGACCCTTGCGAGTTCTCGGCATTGGCTATCAGCCGCGGCTTCGATAAGGCGTTGGCTATCCATATGGGTAAGATTCTGGAGTGTGCAGCTATCACCGCTCTGCCTGGTAGTGGTAGCGACTGTATGATGGGTACGCTGAGCGAGGATAGCTTTGTGGTAGAGCCACTGAACCCTATCCGTAAGTGTACTGCCCTCTCTGTTGCGGCTCACTCGCTCTATGAGAAGTCAAACCCTTACGTGCTGCCTGGTCCTGGTGGTGCATTGGACTTGCACGAGACCAAGTTTGAGCAGTTGAGCGACACACAGGTTAAGGTCAGCGGCACGAAGTTCATCCCTACTGAGGAGTATTTCGTTAAGCTGGAGGGTGTGCGTCGTGTGGGCTACCGTACGATGTCGCCTGCGGCTACACACGACCCTGTGATGATTAGCCAGATTGACACTATCGTTGAGAAGGTGCGTGAGCGTGTGGAGGATAACTTCCGCAACACAGGTATGAAGAACTTCTACCTCGACTTCAAGATTTACGGTAAGAAGGGTGTTATGAATATGTTCCCTTCGACACCTGACTCAACATCTGACGAGCTGCTCATCATCATCGAGGCTGTCGCTCCTACTCAGGAGGAGGCAAACACCATCTGTGGCTTTGCCCGCTCTACGATGTTGCACTATGGCTACGAGGGACGTATCTCTACTGCGGGTAACCTGGCGTTCCCATTCTCGCCAAGTGACTGCAAGATGGGTGCTGTCTATGAGTTCAATGTCTACCACCTGATGCGTATCGAGGATCAGTGTGAGCCATTCCCAACAACAATTATTGAGTTCTAATCTTTTTGAAGGAGAGTATTTATGGCAAAGTATAAGTTAATAGATATAGCTTCGGTCATCCGCAGCAAGAACTCGGGACCTTATGAGCTCACGTTCGATGTCATCTTTAAGGATTTCGACACCTATTTCAAGGTGAAGGAGGCTAACGCCATCAACCACGACAACTTCTGTCAGTTGTATGGCATCCCACGTGAGGAGATTTTGCACCTTGTGTACTTCGACCCTGCCAAGGCTGTCAAGGTGACCATACGTCGCCCTATACCAAGTGGTGCTTTGGGCGAGACCGATGTCTACGGTGCTCAGCAGCACGCTCCGCTTATGGGCTTGGAGGTTGAGCTCTAACCGAGAGAAGTATCTGCAACACCAAAGAGGCTGTCACAACACTTTTGTTGGACAGCCTCTTTGTTATAAATATATATATTAAGGTATTACCAGTCGTAATCCTCCTCGTCG
>JAEIGA010006236.1_pt1 | contig 18150 bp, 29 predicted proteins | sample 9270691 | NCBI WGS metagenome assembly JAEIGA01 (sample SAMN17057246, study PRJNA624740) | gut metagenome | biome: biome; isolation source: fecal sample | host: Bos grunniens | place: China: Xizang | collected 2019
TATACCAGCTGGAGTAACTATTAAAAATGGAGCGGATAAAATAACTGTGGGCGGTTTTCAAGTAGACTTTAAGACTGGTACTAAATCTTACGCTATTGTAAAACATAAGGGCGTAATGAGAGAGGCTAATAGAGAGCTAAGTTTAAAAAACTTACCAGCTTTACCCGTTGAGATGTACCCGCTAGCTAAAGCTAAAAATATTAGTGGACTAGCTGACGGAGACGGGCGTAATAATGCTTTATTTTATCAATTAAGATTAATCAGAGAGCAAAAAAGAGACCTAGACTATAAAGTAATTGGTAATTTTATAAATGATGTTGTTTTTGGCGAGAAACTAGATAACAAAGAGTTAAGCTCCTTAATAGATAGTGTTAGCGAGTTAGAAATTAACGCTAACGGTCAATTTAATGGAGACCCAAAAGATATGATAGCTTTTGGTGAGTTTATAGCTAAGGAGCTAGATGTAAAAATATATAACGCTAGCTTATATTTTAAAGACGGGCTTAACTACTCAAGAGATAAAATTAAACTAAATAAAGCTATCAACCAACATCTTAGGCTTAAGCGTAGTCAGATGACAGAGCTAGACGCTCAGTTATACATATATGGAGACTTAGTAGACTCTAAACAAAAATTTTTAGTAAAACTACGTAATGGGGTTATTGTTGAGGATAATGTAGTCGATTATGACTGTGGGTTTACACCATTTTATTTAGATGTAAGTTATGACCCTAACGCTTATGATGAGAACGTAGATAAGTTTTTAGATTTTGTATGTTGTAACCGTAAGGATATGAGGACTGTTATAGAGGAGATTTTAGGACATATTTTAATGGTTGATAAATTCCCTCACAAAATATTTTTCTTAACTGGTAGCGGTGGAAATGGTAAAAGTGCTTTTGTTGAGATGTTGACTAAATGGACTGGAGAACTTAGTAGCCACGTTGATATAGCTAACTTTGATGACGGTACATCTCTTACATCTCTTATAGGTAAAGTAGTAAATGTAGCTGACGACGTTGACGCTATATATTTGGAGAAATCAAAAAACTTAAAAACTATGGCTAGTGGTAATACTGTAGGAGCTAGAGCTATCTACAGCCAACCAATAACTTTAAAGAATACAGCAACATTAATATTTACAGCTAATGAGCCACCAGTATTTAAAGATAAATCTGACGGTATAGGTCGTAGGTTACTTATCATACCTTTTGAGAATAAAGTAAAACAAAGAATATATAACCTAGACGAGCTATTAAGTACAGATAATGCTAAAAGTTATTTATTAAATTTAGCTCTAGCTGGAGCCAAACGTATTTATGATAATAAGTTAGACTTATCTACCAGCGAGACTATAGAAAACGCTACTAAACAATATTACTTAGATAACGATAGTGTTTTAGCTTATTTAAACGATTACCCAAGTATTAATAATAACCCAGTATCTACAGTTTATGAGGCTTACGAGGAGTATTGCGAGGACGCTAACTTAAAAGTTATCAGTCGTACTAAGTTTAGTAGACGTTTAAAGAGCTTAGGGTATGATATTAAAATTAATAAAGTATTAGGTAAAAATATTAGAGTTATTACTAAAGTGGAGGTGTAAATATGGAAGAAGAACAAAAAGAACTTATATTAAGAGGTATTGTGGTAACTAGTATGTTACCCAATAACGAAAAAAACGAAATACTTAATTATTTAGAAAATTTAATCGAAAAAGCGAGTATGTATGACGGGTTATGTGATTAAAATACTGGAGGTATAGATATGGAAGTTAAAAAGAGATGTGGTAATTGTGCTAAATATCCATTTTGTGAACGAATAGAAAACGCTACAAGTTACTGTGACTTTTGGCACAAAAAGGAGCGAGGTTTAAAGTTAGAAAGTAAAGAGGGACTTAATTTTAAATTTAAAGAGGTATAAATATGGGAAATAGAAAAAACCAAAGAGTTAGAAAAGAACTAGAGGAGGAGTATGGCGAGGGCTGTATGTTTAAAAAAGCTGGTTGTGATACCAAAGAGCGTACTATTAAAACTTATAGACAGTTTATAGAAGAGAAAAGATACAGCTTGAAGTTCATTGAACGATACGAGGGTATTATGACGGTACATCATTTAAAACACGTTAAAGAACGGGGGAGAGACAACTAAAGAAAATACAGCTATAACTAGTGCTTTAGCTCAGTTTTATATACACAGCTTAGATAGAGAGGACGAGGAGATAATTAATGATGAGCTAAGAGACTATAAGAGAAATCATACAGCTTATAACTTACCTAAGTATCATCAGATAACCCTAGAGGAAGTAATACAAGATAATGAGTATAAAAAATATTTGATAGAGAAGAGGAAAAAACAATACTCAAAATTTAAAGTTGAGTATGTTGATAATTTAGATACTGGTATAGAGATTAAATTTACAGACTTTGAAATTCCAGTTAAAACAAAAGAGAGGGGTATTGAGAGATGATTAGTAAGGAAAATTTAAAAATATTAAAAGAGCTAGCTGAAACTCGAGACTGTAGTATACATTGGAATAGTGAGTATAACATAGCTTTAGATGAGGCTATAAAAGAGTTGGAAAGTGAGAAAATATCAGTAGAAGAAATTAAAGTAGATACTTATATAGACCCAATGTATAAAAGTGAAATTACAGTTGGAAATATGACTATTTATAATGAAAAGAAGTTTAATTGGTTTAATAGATTTATGATGAAACTAATACTGGGTTGGGACGTTAGAAATATGTAATAAGTGGCAATTTACACTTAAAAAATAATGCAAAAAGTGGCAAAGTTGCAAAAATGTGAAAAAAACAGTTAAAAAGGTTGGAAAAATGTGATAGGAGATAATATGGACGAAGATATAAAGATATTAGAAGAACAGTTAAACATATATAAAAGACATTTAGAAAATTATGAAAAAGATAATTGTTTAACAAGTGTTTATTATGAGTTAAAAAAATATGCACAATCTTTAGAAAACCTATTAAGCAAATTAAAAAAACTAGAAGAAGATAATATTAAATGGAGAGCTAATTATATTAAAGCATTGGGTGAAATAGATTGTATTCCAAAATCTAAGATAAGAGATAAGATAGAAGAATTTAAACGACTAAGTGCTGAAATACAAGGTTATGAGTATAATTGCATACCTAAAGATTTAAAAAGAAATGATTACGCCGTTAAAATGTTAGAGGAACTATTAGACTAAAAGAGCTACACTTCGCTACACTTCGCTACACTTTTAAAACAAAAGTGTAGCGGTGGAAACCCTTGATATTACTACACTATAGAGTTTCGGCTACACTTCTACACTTTTTTTCTATATAAGTTAAAAAAAAAATATAAAAATATATATTATATAAAAAATAAAAGAATATAAGAAAAAAGTGTAGTAAGTGTAGCGGGTAAGCTCAAACCCTTGAGAGAGTAGCGTTGTGTCGGCTACACTTTGAAATCAAAAGTGTAGCCAAGTGTAGCCAAAAGTGTTACTAAGATAAAAATTATGGAAAAGGAGGGTAAAATTATGAAAGATATAATTGTATATGCAATAAAAAATAAAGAGGGTTTATATGCAATTTATGGGAGAAGAGAATTTAATAAGGATTTAAGATTTGCAAAATTATATAAAAGTAAAAAGACAGCATTAAGACATTATTTTAATAATAAAGGAGAATATAACAATTTAACTTTAGTAAAAATACAAATTAAAGAATTAGAAGAAGAAGAGCTTGAGCCAAAAGAATTTGAAAATAACAAGTGAGGTATATTATGGATAATATATATGATGTGAAAACTCGTTATTTTACTAAAGATAACGGAGAAAAAGTTAAATTAAGTAGACTAGAGCATAAATTATTAATAGCTTTATCTAATGAAAAATTAACTTTTTATGATGATATATCACAATATTTATATAAGTCTAAATATAAATTTACTCAAGAGGGAGTTAGAGGAATTAAAAAGCTTTTAATTAAGAAAACAAACTTAAATATAAGAGCTATTAATAGTCGTGGGTATATTTTAGAGAGTGATGTTTATTATATGTAGGAGGAGGTACAAATGAAAATATTAAAAAGGTTACAAGGTGAGGTTATAGATTTAGAATTTGAAAAGATTAGAGATTATAAAAAATACTCGCTATATCAAGTTTATAAGGTGGTTAATGGCGAGAAAATTAAGTTATATAAACAATGTTATAACGATTTTGATTTAAAAGAAATTGGTAAACAAAGAAATATTATTAGTGAGGAGATGTACGAGCTATGAAAGTTAAATTTTTTGGAAATGAAGATATTGATGTAATGGAAAGAGCAATAAATAATTTTATTAAAGATAAAAAAGTAATTGATGTAAAATATAATGTTTATACGTTATTTAGTGGAACTAATAGAGATATGACTCATACTGTTTATGATAGAGCTATGGTTATATATGAGGATAATTACAAACCTAAAGAAAGTGATTTTAAACAATTAAGTTTATTTGATAAGGAGGGTTAAATATGTTTGGTTATATGAGTAAAAAAGATAGAAGAATTAAAAATTTAGAGGTTATGGTTAAAAATAGAGATAAATTAATTGACAGACAAGAAAATCTAATGAGTGAACAACAAAAATTAAATAGATTATTACTTAATAGACAATGGGAGTTAATGTATAAAATAGCTGATTTAGAAAATAATATTGAGTTTTTAGTTAATAATCTATCAGCTCAAAAAAGAAAACAATTAGGTTTATAGGAGGTTTTATATGTATTATATGGTTAAAACTAAAAAGCCTATGGGTAAATTTAAAAGAGCTTTATTAGAATTAATGGGTGTTGGAATATTACTAAAGTTTAACTAAGGAGGAAAAGCTATGTTTACTATACAAACGTACACTAATACTATATGTGAGCTAGAAATGGCTAAAAAGAGACTTAATTTACTTATGGATAGAAAAGAAAAGTTATATTGTAAGTACTTCCCTCTTACTCCTACATTAAAATCTGATGTGGTAGACGGAGGAGAGAAAAATAACGATAAAATGGCTGACTATGTACACGAATTACACGAAGTTGATATTGGAACTGGTAAGAGCTTAGCTGAGGAGATAACTTATCAACAAGAAAACGTGGATAAAATACAAAGTAATGTTAATGATATGAATAGTATACTATCTAAACTAACTGGTATAGAGTATGAGTTATATTATGAGATTATAGTTAAAGGTATGGGAATAAGTAAAGCGGTTGATAATATAGCTGAGAGATACGATAAAGATACTAGGACTATATGGAAATATCATTATAGAAACATTAAAAGATATGTAAAAAAAGTAATAAATATTAAGAAAAATGATTAAAGTACATTAAAAGTACAGTAAGAAAGATGATAAAATATAAAATGTAAAGGATACTCGGAGAGGCGAGCGTCCTTTTTTGTTATGTAAAAAGGAGGACGTTTGTTATGAATAATATAATTGAGGTTACACCAAATAAAGACGGTAAAATATTTATTACTTTATATGGTACTAAGTACGAAATAGTAATAAAAGAGCCTAAAAAACCAGCTAAAAAAGAAAAATAAACCAGTAAGGAGGTGTTAGTATGGCTGGAAAGAAAAGAGGAAACCCACAAAACTTAAGACACTTTAGCCAAATGGACGCCAAAACTAAAAAAGAGATACAGTCTAAAGGTGGTCACGCTAGTACTAAGGTAAGACGTGAGAGAAAAGCTTTTAAAGAGGCTTTACTGTTAGCTTTAGAGACAGTTAAAGAAAATGGCGAGACTATACAAGATATAGGTATTGAGTCTCTAATGATTAAATATATGAGTGGAGACCTTAAAGCCTTTGAGATAGTAAGAGATACTGTAGGAGAAAAACCAATAGATAGACAAGAGGTTAAAGAGGTTACTACTGACTGGTTTATAGAGGATACAGATAATGGCGAGAAAGCTTAATAAAGCTATTTTTAATGACTGGGTATATAAACATATTACTGATTACTCATATCGTATTGAGGTTTATTTTGGCGGTGCTGGTAGTGGTAAATCTTATGGAGCTACACAAAAGGTATATTTAAAAGCTCTTAATTCAAAACGAAAAGTATTAGTAATTAGAAAGATACAAAGAACTATAAAAGATAGTATATGGAGTTTAATTATCAGTCACTTACAAAACAGCGGTATATATACTCAATGTAGAATAAGTAGGAGTGACTTTGAGATAGAGTTACCTAATGGCTCTATCTTTATTTTTAAAGGTTTAGATGACCCCGAAAAAATTAAGTCTATAGACGGTATAACAGATATAGTTATAGAAGAGGCTACAGAGTTAACTGAGGACGATTTTACACAGCTTAACTTAAGACTTAGAGCTGATGTAGATTATTTACAAATATACTTAATGTTTAACCCTATCTCTAAAAAGAATTGGGTATATGATTATTTCTTTGCTAGAGAGTTACCATTAAACGTTAAGATAATTAAAACTACTTACTTAGATAATAAATTTTTAAATGAGGAATATAGACAAGAGTTAGAACGATTAAAAGATAGAAACCCAGCTTATTATAAAATTTACTGTTTAGGAGAGTTTGCTACTTTAGATAAGTTAGTATTTCCTAAATATAGTACTAAGATAGTAAGTGAGAACGATATAAGAGGACTAAAACGCTGGATAGGGCTTGACTTTGGTTACATTAATGACCCGTCAGCTCTAGTATGGGGTTTTATAGATACAGTTAAAAAGAAAATATATGTTACTGGTGAGTATGTACGTAGAGGTATGAAAAATAACGAGATAGCTGAGACAATGGTAGATTTAGGACTACATAAAGATAAGTCCTATGGAGACTGTGCTGAGCGTAAGAGTATAGATGAGATAAAAGATAAAGGAGTTAACATTGACCCTACTGAAAAAGGTAAAGACTCAGTTATACACGGTATACAATGGATACAACAGTACGAGCTTATAGTAGATGAGAGATGTTTTAAAGTTATCGAGGAGTTAGATAATTATACTTGGAAAAAAGATAAGAAAACTGGAGAGTACATTAATGAGCCAGTAGATACATTTAATCATACAATAGACGCTATTAGATATGGACTAAATAAATACATAAAAGGAACTAAAACGCCTAAGGTTATTAATAAACCAGCTGGCTTATAAGGAGTTGATATTATGGGAGATATATTAACAGAGTTTAAAGATAAGATATGTAGTAATTGTAAAGCGGTTTGTACTAGACGGTATTGTAGTAGTTGATACAAAAGAATATATACAAGCTAAATGTTGTGATTATGAGGCTAAGGAAAAAGCTGAGGGGTATCAAAGACCTCTAACAAGAACAGCTAAACAGTATAAATCTGTTATGGGTTTTACTCAATTATATTAAAGGAGGTAACTGATGAAATATATCGCTAGTTGCTCCTTTGGTAAAGATAGCTTAGCTATGATTATCAAAATCAAAGAGTTAGGACTACCACTTGATGAGGTTATTTATTGTGATATAAGGTTTGACGATAATATAAGTGGAGAGGCTCCAGCTATGGCTGAGTTTATACCTAAGGCTGAGAAGATATTAAAAGATAAGTTTAATATAACAGTAAAGCATATAACAGCTAAAAAAACTTTTAAAGAATATTTTTATACTAAGAAACAAAAAGGAAAACGTATAGGGAACTATTACGGTTTTCCTTTTACTATTGGTGCTTGGTGTAATTCTAGGCTTAAAATATATCCTATTAATGAATATCTAAGGAGTATAAAAGAGCCAGTTATCCAATATGTAGGGATAGCTTATGATGAGCCTAAAAGATACGAAAGATTAAATCATAATACCCATATAGCTCCACTCTACGATTTAAAAATAACAGAGGCTGAGGCTATGGAGATATGTAAAAAATATGATTTACTGAGTCCAATATATGAGACTAGTTTTAGAGGTGGCTGTTGGTTTTGTCCTAAACAAAGGATAAGCCAGTTAAAATCTTTATATAAAGAACATAAAGAACTATGGGACTTATTAATAGATATGGAAAAAGACAGTTATAACACGTTTAAACCTAATATGACACTAGCTCAATTAGAGGAACGATTTAAAAATGAGGAGGTGTAAAATGTATACTTTACCAAAAAATACTGAAATAACATATAAAATACTTAATGATGTAATAGAGTATAACGAAAAATATAAAGAAAGATTTAATAAACTAGAATTATATTATCTAGGAAAACACGATATTTTGAGTCGTGAAAAAGAGGATAGATTAAAAAATAATAAAGTAATGGTAAATCACGCTAAGTATATTACAGATACAAATGTTGGATATTTACTTGGTAACCCAGTAGATTATCAAGTTACAGCTAAGCATAATATCGAGGCTTTATTAGACGCATACAAAAAGCAAACTATCAACGATTTAGATAGTGAAATTGCTAAAGATGTGTCTATTTTTGGTTTACAATATGAGTACGTATATGCTGATGAAAACGCTGAGCCTAAAAGTTGTGAGGTAGATAATAAAAATACTATTATAGTATATGATGATACTGTAGAACATAATAAATTATTTGGTCTTATCTATAGAGAGATTAAAAAAGGTGATAAATTAGACTACTACGAGATTATATACGTAGATAAAAAGGTTAAACGTACTTATAAATCATACAGTAAGAGCTTAAAACAAATAGGACAAGAAGAGCCTCACGCTTTTGGAGATGTACCTATCATATGTTATAAAAATAACCCTGAGTTATTAGGAGACTTTGAGCCAGTTATTAGCTTAATAGACGCTTATAACTTATTACAAAGTGATAGAGTCAATGATAAAGAGCAATTAGTAGACGCTATACTTTGTATGTATGGTATGGACTTTGATAGTGAACAAGCTGATATGTTAAAAGAGTCTCGTATGTTAGCTAATTTACCAGTAGACGGTAAAGTTGAATACTTGGTAAAAACATTACAAGAAAATGATGTTGATATATTAAGACAAAACCTAGAGGCTGACATACATAAAATATCAATGGTACCTAATATGAGTGATGAAAACTTTGTCGGTAACTCTAGCGGGGTAGCTATTAGATATAAGTTATTAGCTTTTGAACAAAACATTAAAAATAAAGAGCGTTATATGGAAAAAGGACTTGTAGAAAGATTTAAACTATATAATAATTTCTTAATCGCTAAATCTAAAATGAGTTTAGTACCAGCTGAGGAAGTAGATATAGTATTCAAACGTAACTTACCAAGTAACGACTTAGAAATATCTCAAATGATAAATAACTTAGCTGATTTTGTAGACGGTGAGACTTTAATATCTCAATTATCATTTATAAAAGACGCTAGCGAGATAGTAGAGCTTAAGAAAAAAGAGGACGAGGCTAAACCTCAAGACCCATATAATTTAGCGTTTGGAAATAATGAAATAAATGACGCTAATAAAGATGTAGAAGATATAGAAACAGAGTAGGAGGTGTTAGTTTATGACTAAGACCTCTAATTATTGGGATAGAAGAGCCTTAAGACGTTTAACTGACGCTGAGAAAATAAGCGAGGAACATATTACAAGGATAAAAAAGATATATGAACAAGCTTACAGAGATGTTAGTAAAGAAATAGAAAGAACTTATAAAGCTTATGCTAAAGATACTGGCTTAGATGTAGATAAATTAAGAGAGTTACTTACTAAAAAAGAAACGGATAAGGTATGGAAAACTTTAAAACGTCAAGGCTTAGATAAATATATTAAAAATAATTATAAGAGTCGTATATCAAGATTAGAGCAAATACAAGCTCAGATATATGGTAAAGCTAAACTGATATATCCTAAAGAGGAATTTGAGCAAACAATGGCTTATAAGGGCGTTATAAATGATAGTTATTATAAAGCTATATATGATACTCAAAAAGGGCTAGGATACGATTTTAGCTTTAATAAGATAGATAATAATACAATTAACTTATTGCTTAATGAAAAATGGAGCGGTTTAAATTATAGTCAAAGGATATGGAAAAATACTGATTATTTAGCTGACGCTTTAAGTTATACAATAGGTGGAGCTATGCTAAGTGGTCAAAGTATAGAAAAGACTACACGTCAGATTAAAGAAAGATTTAATGTTAGTAAGTATTATGCTGAGAGGTTAGTAAGAACTGAAACAAATCATTTTCATAATGAGGCTGACGCTATGGCTTATGAAAGTATGGATATTAAAAAATACGTTTTTGTAGCTACTTTAGATAGTAGGACAAGTGAGATATGCCAAAACCACGATAATAAGGTATATAACTATAAAGATAAAGAAACTGGAGTTAATTATCCACCATTACACCCAAACTGTAGGTCTAAGACTAGAGGTTATATTAGTGAAGAGGTAGAAAGAACTTTAAAACGTAGAGCTAGAAACCCAATAACGGGTAAAACTGAGGTTATAGATAATATAAGTTATAAAGACTGGGCTAAAAAGAACGGTTTAATAGCTCCAAAAATGACGGTTAAGAGTGATAAAATAATTAAAAAACCTACTGAAAATACCCAAAAATTGACAAAAACACCTAAAGTACAGTATAATACAAGTACATTACTAGAAAAATTAGATGTAAAAGTTGAAGATTATAAACCTTTTGGTAAATATGACCCATACGAAAATACTATACAAGAAAACGCCTCAAAAGTTTTAGGATATGATAAAAAACCTAAAGTATTAAATGAGGAGGACTTTAATAAAATAGAGGGTATATCTATAGTTAGAAATATACACGGACGAAGAGGACAAACAGCTAAAGAGATATTTGAAAATACTATTAATGGTAATATACAATATAGTGACCCTACTGATAGTACTTTTGGTAGAGCTATTTACTTTGGGGATAAAGAAATCGAGGATAAAATAATAAATGATTATGCTACTAGATATAAGGATAATTATTTAATAGACGCTAAAATATCTAAAACAGCTAATATAGTAGAGTATGATACATTACTAGATTATACTAAAGATTTAGCAAATAGACTTGATAAAGTACCAGCTGACTTACGTAAAATATATGGTAAAGAAACATCATTATTATATATGTTAGAGGGAATAGACGGTATACATCTAAAATATAATAATTATTATTGTATTTATAATAGAGGGGAGTTAATAATTAAAAATGGGTAATGATATTGAAATTATATGTAATTTAATAATGTGTACGCCAAGCTTTCCTAAAATACTTGATAAAAATTATAGTGATACCTTTATAGAACTGGTAAATATAAAAACTATAGAAGAATTAAAAAGCTCAAAAAATATTTATATAGAAAAAGGACTAGAGGAATTAAAACAAGATAAAAAGTTGATGAATAAATTACAAGAGTATAATATTGATATTAAAATACTTGATTAAGACGCTAAATAAAGCGTCTTTTTTATATTTGGGGATAGTTAAATTGGTATAACAATAGCCTTTGACGTTATTATTCTTAGTTCGAGTCTAAGTCCCCAAGCCAAGAAAAAGAAATATCTTTTGCGGAGCTATGTTAGATAAACGAGATGTTGGGTGGAACTCTTCGGAGGACACCGCTGAGACGTGATTTTAGCGTGGCTCTATTTTTCTATAATCTAGCCGACGGGCGTTAAACGGAGGAAAGGAGTTGTCTATATGGAAGATAACAAGAATACTACTCAACCAGTAAATACAGCTGATACTGGTACAAATGGGGTTAATAATGCTGGAAAGACTTTTACTCAAACTGATATGGATAATTTAGCTGGTAAAATAAGAAAAGAAGAAAAAGACAAACAAGACCAAGCTATAAGAGAGGCTGTAGCTAATGCTTTAGCTGAGGAAAGACGCCAAGCTAAATTAACTGAGGAAGAGAGAGAAAAAGAAATTAAAACTAAAAGAGAGGCTGAACTTAAAGCACGTGAGGATAATATTACTTTACGTGAGCGTAGAGTTGAGGCTCAAGAATTACTTAAAAATAAAAATATTCCTATTGATTTAGTGGACTTTGTAGTAGATTTAGACGAAAGTAAGACTAAAGAAAATATTGAAAAACTAGCAAAAACTTATAATAAATCAGTAGAGACTGGAGTAACTGACAAGCTAAAAGGCACTCCACCAACCGATTTTTCTAATTCTAATAACAAAGATAACGCTGAGAAATCTAAAAAAGTTTACTCAGCTTTTTAAATGCCAAAAAATAAAAAATTAAAAAAGGAGTGTGATATATTATGGCAAGACAAGACGCATTAAATATATATATTAATGACGAAACTAAAGATAAATTAGCTGAAACATACGGAGAAGTTATTGAGGCGGTACAAAAAGGTGCTATCTCTGAACAAATTAAAAATAAAAATTATAGTGGAGACGCTACTAGCGGTAGTGTTGAAATAGACAGATTTAAAAACGCTACTGTTAATGATTTAGGAACAGCTAGAAACGGTGGAAAAGGAGACGCTTTAAAAAATAGCGGTAAAGTAACAATTAACGTTGATACTGACAAAGAAATCGTAGAAGAAATAGCTAAAAAAGATGTTAAATTACACGGTTTAAGTGGTATGGCTGAAAAAAGAAAAGTTAACCACGCTAAGAGAATGATAGCTTACTTAGATAATGAATTTTTCGCTTGTGCTGAAAAAGAGGGTACTAAAGTTGAATTAACTAAACAAACTATCCAAGAAAAAATCGAACAACTTATTTTATCTGTAGAAACTACAGTAAACGACTGGGTTGACGGAGTTGATAGAGATATGTTAGTTGTAACTGTTACTCCAGCTGTTTACTCAGATATAGAAAACTATATTGATAGTGTACCAAACTCATTAAATGGTTTAACAGAGGAATTTTTCCATAGAGTAAGAATATTCTCAAACCATAGACAAACTAAACCAGCTATCTGTATGATAGACGGAGCTGTAGGACAATTAGTTACTACAGATGAATACGACGCTGAAAAAATACCATTATCAAACGATATAGCTTTAGAATTATTCTTCTCTAAAGGTACAAAGGCTGTAATGCCAGACTTAATTAAATACGCTGACGCTATATAGTTAAGTTAAAAATTATAAAAATAAATTAGAAAAGGTTAAGGTGGAAATTATGAAAAAATTTAGAAATATAAAAACTGGTATTGTAGAAGTAGTTACAAACGAAAAACTAATCAAACAATACGAAAAACATAAAGAAGTTTATGAAGAAGTTAAAGGAAAAAAAGCTGAGCCAAAAGCTGAATAGTTATAACAGTCTACTATTGCTAAAGGAGGTGTAAGTATGGACGAAATAATCGCTAAAATTAAAGAATACTTAAAAATCATAAATAAAAATACTGAGAAAATAGAACAAGAAAACGAGGGTTTAATTGATTTTGCTATTGGCGAGGTATTGGATAGAGTACAGCTTTATTTAAACAGCGAAACTATACCTACTAAACTAGAGCGTATTTTAGCTAATATAGTTAATACTGGGTTAAAGAAATGTCTAAAGGAGATAGAAATATCTACTGAGGATAATACAGCTGTTGACCGAGTTGTTACAAGTATTAGCGATAACGGACAGTCTATATCATACGCCAACGAGGTAACAAAGTATTTTACTACAGTAAGTGATGAGGAGTTATTTACTGGTTTTACTGGGTTACTTAGTAGATATAGGAGGGTTAAAGTTGTATATCCCAAAATCAATGATGAAACAAATAGCTAAAACATTTTACGATAAAGAGGTATCGGTATTGGTAAAAATAGACAGTATTGACGCTGAGGGTGGAGTAATTAGTAAAGGCTATGATGTTTTAAATAAATTTAAAGGTAATGTTAATTTTTCAAACTGTAAGCAAATACAAGAGGAGTACGGGCTTGACTATAATATAGATGTATCAATAACTACTAATTACAACTCACTTAATATAAATGATATTATTAAGTATCAAGATGTTGTATATAAAGTTACTGATATATTACCTAGTGATAGTCATATACTCGTAGTTGCTACAAAATGGCGACAATAACTATTAAAAATATTGACCGCTTAATACAACGTCTAAATAAGATAGCTGATATGGAACTCAACGAAAAAATGACAGAGGCTGTTACTTTAGTACACGGACAAGCTAAAGCTTTAGCTCCAGTAGATACTGGTAATTTAGCTGGTAGTATACATATGGAGCTAAAGAAAAAAGATAAGGAGCTAGAGGGTAGAGTTTATACTAATACCCAATACGCTCCTTATGTTGAGTTTGGAACTGGTGTAAGAGGTAATGGTAGTTATCCTTATGATATTGACGGGTTGAAACTAACATATCACGAAGAGTGGGTTGGTATGCCAGCTCAACCTTATATGTATCCAGCTCTTAAAGAAAATGAGAAATATATCAAAAACTTATTTAAAGACGGTGTAAAAAGTAATTTAGCTAAAAATTGTAAAGGAGGTCACTAGTTATGTACTTACCTAAAAGTGATGTTTATAATAGTTTGAAAAAATTAAATTATTACGTATCGCAAACTCAACCAGCTACTTTTAATAAGTTACCAGCTATTATTTTTAGAGTTGGTAATAATGCTATAAATACTGATTTAGATAATAATATTTTAAGTCAAGATTTAGAGATACAAATTGATATATGGGCTGAGGATAGCGTTACAGCTAGTACAGTATTATCTCAAGTCGAGGAAACTATGAGATTAAATCTATACAATATGTCGTATTCAAACGACGTACCAAACATAGGTAATCTATATCATATAGTAAGTAGATTTACCAAGATAATATAAAGGAGGCGATAATATGGCTGATGAAATAAAACAAGCTACAAGAACTATGGGAACTACTCTTACAAAAACTAAGAGTGGAAGTGAGCCAGACGATTTAAAAATAGCAAACTTAACATCTATTGGTGAAATAGGTGTAGAAAGCGAAGAAATAGACGCTACTGACTTAGATAGTCCAAACAACTATAAAGAATTTATAGCTGGGTCTAAGGACGCTGGAGAGGTAGCTTTAGCTGGTAACATCAAAGACGAGGCTAATGTGGAAAAAATGCTAGCTTTAGCTGAAAGCCAAAGCGTTGAGGAGTGGACTGTTGCTTACCCAAGCGGTGCTAAATGGGTATTTAAAGCTTTTGTTAAGTCTTTCAAAGACGGAGAAAAAACTACTGACGGTTTAGCTACTTTTACAGCTACATTAAGAATAAGCGGTAAACCAGTATATACTAAAGCGTCTTAATTAATAGGGCGGTTAGTGTTAATACTAGTCGCCCTCTTTTTTTGTGCCAATAAATCAATAGGAGGATATTAAAAATGAAATTAAACTTAAAATATAACGCTATAAAGGTAGATGAAATAGAACAAGCTAAAGGTAAGTTACCGCTAGAAAATTGTATCTCAGATACTACTATAGGTAACTTAGCTTTATTTATTCAAAAAGGACTAATCGACGATAACGGAGTACACGGGGTAAGTAAAAACGTAGCTATAGCTACTATAGATAAATACCTTGAGGAAAAGGATAAAGACGACTTAGTTATGGATATAATGGAGGCTTTAATTGAGGGAGGTTTTTTATCGAGGGACTTGGACTTAGCGAAAGTGAGAGAGTTGAAGAGCAAGAGAGCGAGCCAAGTCAACGAAGAAATAAACAACGCTCTATAAAAGAATATAAATGCTTTGGGGATATGTGGCGAGATATGGAGGAGGACGCTATTAGAATAGGTCTTGACCTCCATTATTTTTGGACTTTAAACCCTAAACAATGGGCTAAACATATCAAAGTATTTAATGAAAAAGAAGAGGCAAGGCTTAGAGAGGTAGATACATTTAATTATATTTTAGGTAAGTATATAGCTTATGCTGTAAATGACCCTAAACATTATCCCGATAAGCCATTTACCGATAAAAACACCAAACTAGAGCCAATGACGGACGAGGAAATGGAAAAACAAGCCCGTCGAAATACTATAAAAATGGGAGGTGTTATTAATTGACGGTTGATGAATTACAAGTCTTGATAACAGCCAATACAACAGCTTTACAAAAAGAAATAGCTAAAACTAATACAACAATAAATAGTTTAAAAAAGTCAGCTGATAAAACTCAAACTGGGGTTATGTCAGCTTTTAAAAAGTTAAAAACTGGTATAGTAGCTTTAGGTATTGGTAAGATTATCAAAGACTCAATACAAACTGGTATGGACGCTGTAGAAAGCGACAGCTTATTCGATACCTCTTTGGGAAATATGGCGGACGACGTAAGAGCGTGGAGCGACGAAATAGCCAACGCTTTAGGTCTTAATGCTGTAGCTATGAGAAAAAATACAGGTGTTGTTTATAATATGACTACCTCAATGGGTGTAGCTACAGATAACGCTTTAAAGATGTCAAAAGGTGTATCTTTATTAGCTGAGGATATGGCGTCTTTTTATAACTTAAATAGTACAGAGGCTTTTAATAAAATAAGAGCTGGTCTTACTGGAGAAACTGAGCCACTAAAAGCTCTAGGTATCTTAGTAGATGAAAATACTATTAAACAAGTAGCATATAGCGAGGGTATCGCTACTACTGGTAGTGAGTTAACACAGCAACAAAAAGTATTAGCTCGTTATGTTGCTATATTAAAACAAACTGGTAACGCTCAAGGAGATTTAGCTAGAACGATAGACAGCCCAGCTAACCAGTTAAGAATATTAAAAAATCAAGTTAGTCAATTAGGACTAGCTTTTTCTAACTTTTTATTACCCGTTGTGTCAGCTGTACTACCTTATATAACAGCTTTTACTAAGGTAATAACAACAGCTATAAATACTTTAGCTAAATTTCTAGGACTTACTGGTAAAGGTGGAGCTAGTGGAACAACTAAAGAGGTAAATAATATCTCTAGTGGTATAGGAGATGTTGGTAGCGGTTTAGATAGTGCTAATAAAAAAGCTAAGAAATTAAAAGGTACTTTAGCTGGTTTTGATGAAATGAACGTATTACAAGATAACTCAGCGGATACAAGCGGAGCTGGAGGAGGAGCTGGTGGCGGTGCTACTGGTACTGATTTAGACTTTAATTTAGGAGACTATGACGCTCACTTAGACGGACTAAGTAGTAAAACAGATGAGATAGCTGAAAAGATGAGAAACGCTTTTAGAAGTGTTGGAGACATACTTAACTCTATATGGAATAGTGAGCCAGTACAAGCTTTTGCTGGTGCTGTTACAACTTACGGTCAATTTATTTTTGATTATTGGTCTCAAATGGGTATAAGTTTATTAGAAAATATAACTTTAACTTGGTCTAATATAGAGTCAAATGTAAATACTACACTTACTAATATGTCTACATTATGGACTACTTTTTGGACTGATGTAGATAAAGGTGTACAAACTTGGGGTAAACCTATTATAGACGGTGTTACTGGTGTATTTAATTCTATATGGAAAGACGCTGTTGACCCAGCTATACAATTAATAAGTAAAGCGTGGGCTGACTTTAGCGGTACTCTTGTAGATTTATGGAATGAACACGGTAAACCACTTGTAGATAATATAGGAGAATTTGCAACTAAAACAATAGAGTTATTCCAACAAATATGGGATAAAGTTATTGAGCCAATAATTACTCCATTTTTAGAAACTTTATCTTGGTTATGGGATAAACATTTAAAAGGTATGATAGCTGAGCTAGGCGGTTTAGTTGGTAGTGTAATTAATGGAGCTTTAGAGATTTATAATAAATTTATTCAACCTATAGTAATGTGGTTATTAGATTTATTATCTCCAGCTTGGGCTTTTATAAGTAATCTTGTTATTGGACTAGTTGGTAGTATGATAGGGTTTATAGCGGACTTAGTATCAAGTATAACTAGAACATTAAGAGGCTTAATTGACTTTATAGTTGGTGTATTTACTGGTAACTGGGATAAAGCTTGGAACGGTATAAAAAATATTTTTGGTGGAGTATTTGACGGTTTAATATCTTTATTTAAAACTCCTATAAATTATATTATTGACGGTATTAATAGCTTTATAGCTGGTCTTAATAAAATTAAGATACCAGACTGGGTACCAGCTGTAGGAGGTAAAGGTATCAATATACCTAAAATACCTAAACTAGCTAGAGGTGGTATAGTAGATAGTCCAACATACGCTATGATAGGAGAGGCTGGTAAAGAGGCTGTTATGCCTTTAGAA
>JAEIGA010006237.1_pt1 | contig 18147 bp, 25 predicted proteins | sample 9270691 | NCBI WGS metagenome assembly JAEIGA01 (sample SAMN17057246, study PRJNA624740) | gut metagenome | biome: biome; isolation source: fecal sample | host: Bos grunniens | place: China: Xizang | collected 2019
GAAGTCACACTTGTACTGGTAGGTAGAGTGGCCGGGGTAACCGTGACCTCCGGGTCTACCAAGGTCTTCTTTCTTCAACTCAGGATGTTCGCCGCACACAGGGCAAGCTTTGACCGAGATGTAGGGGATTTCTTTCTTCTTAGTCTTCGTAACTTCCATAGTTAATTCTCCTTCATGTAAAGTCTTCCGTCCTTGAGGTAGGTTCTGCGACGGTCCTCGCCGAAGCAGTTAAGGAAACACTCAAGGAACATGAGATAGCGAGCACAAGCATTGAGCTCGACAAAGTCAGAGCCGGGAGTCATGGTAGGTCCTTCCAGCCCAAGAGAATCAAAGTCGTCCCCGTAGGCGAGATTGAATCGCTCGATGGCATCATTCATCTTGACGACATCGAAGTTCATCTTGGAGTACCAGTTAGCGAGCTCACGGAGTCTGTCACACAGCTTATCGAATTCACGGACCAGTGTGACGGCTTCTCTGAGCTCATCCTTGTAGATCCCGAGGTTGTAGCCGTAGCGATCGTTATCTTCCTTGAAGTCTTCATAAGAGTCGTAGTCAAGGATCTCAGGGAGAACGGACTGGAAGTTATCCTTATTATAAAGGACGAGGTAACCTCCAGAACGGCCGTTGAATCCGACTCGGTATCCGGGATTGTTGATCTCGAACTCTCGAAGCTGATCATCGATCGCGAGCTGGAGAGCGCCGGAGTCACTCTCATCATAGAGGAAGCGGAGAGCAACAGTCCAGTCACCTTCCAGCTTCAGGTTGTAGAGTTTCACGTTGTTGGCAATGGACCTCTGGCCATTCCAAGAATTCATGGTAGGATATGTAAAGTGGTTGTGAAGGAATTCCCACATGGACTTTACACTCGAAATATCAACACCGGTCTTATAAAACATATCTTAATCCTCCTGAGCTTCCTGCTCTACGATTTCTACTCTGTACTCAGAGTTATTGTCTGCCCACTCGTAATCTGCTTCGAAGTATCCTTCTTCTACAGAACCATAGTACTGGATGTTATTCAGAATTTCCAGCTTGTCTTCTTCATCAAGGCCATCGACGAGACCGTCAGTGAAAGCTTTGATGTCTCTCTTCAGAGCTTCATTAGCCCTCTCTTGCGTTTTAAAAACCCCGACCACTCCGCAGTTCGCTACAGAGTTTCCGTCGTCATTGACAGAAGCATGTCCCCAACAAACAACAAAAAGCTTTTCCATTTTTAATCCTCCACAATGTCTTTAAGATTTACGTAGACTTTCTGATCAGGCCAGTAGGTTTCTTTGAGACTCTCATAGTTCATGATCCAGCTCATCAAAACTTCTTTTGCGAGACTCTGAGTGATTCCAGCAAGTTCCGCAAGATACGGACTCGCTCCCCACATGTTACAGATACCAGAGCATCTGATACCTTCAAGAAGAAGGTAATAGTTCTTCCAGTCGTGATTGATAGGATGGGACTTTCCAGTTTCAGTAGTCGACATATTAAGTTCCTCCGTTCTTTAACTTACATCTATATTATAACATAATTTGCCACGTTTGTAAATAGGTAAAACAACCAAAGTTTTGAAAAATTTCCAAGATTTTTATGTAAAAAGCGCCCGGTTTAGCCTTCCGGGCGCCTTTGTATTACCTTTTATTAGTCTTCCACCCAGTATCCGGCAGCTGCGAGAAGTTTCACATACTTATCCGGCATCTCAAAGTTTTCACTGTTGGTGGAAAAGAACAGGGGATCGGAAGCATAGAAGCTTCTCTTATACTGTCCAGTCATGTCCCTCTCAAGCTGATCCCAGAAGAACTTCTGGCAAGCTTCCTCAAGAGTGATGTCGAACTCTACGACCTCTCCGGCATCGATACGAGCAGGGAGTTTAGTTCTGAGGTTGTAGTGGTCCACACTCAGATGAGTGATCTTGGAAAGCTGTACCTGCTTACCGGGTTCCCAGTTATAGAGGGAGGGGAACCACTGATACTTAACCGGCTCCTTAAGTTTTCGGAAGCCGACAACCACAGTCCGGGTTCCACCCCAGCCACCATACGGTTTCTCTGCGATCACGGGTTCATACCAAGCATAGAGATCGCCGATATAAGCGTGGACTTCCTTGAGTGCAGTGTAGGCATGTCCTACTACATGCTTCGAAGTCTTCTTGTTCTTGATGTCCTGCTTCTTCCGCATGTCTGCGAGGGCTTGCTGATACTCAGGCATGTCCTCACTCAGAAGACCGACTCCACCTTTGCATCTCGCGAACATCAGCGAACCTACACACTTTCCATGATGGAAGGTATGAGACTTCAAAACATCAAGAAGGAGATCTGCATTGATACCGATCTCAAAGGTCTTGTCACCCTTCGTGAGTTTGCAGTTCCAGAAGCTGAGCTTGCCACCCTGACTCGAACCGTCAGCAACTCGGAGAAGCTCAAGAGTCCAGTCGCGATTATCGAACTCAAACTGTTCCGGGGGAATCTCTTCGGATCGACTCCACTTACCATTCTCATAGATCGACTTGGTCTGCTTTCCCCACTCAAGAGCGGACTTGAGCATAGATTTATTGGAAGGGTCAACTACATAACCCTGCCATTCGTCAAGAGCGATAGTATGACAGACCTCGCCTTCCCACTCATACTTGAATCTCTGCTTCGCGACAATGATAACCTTATCGAAAAGGGAATAACCTACATAGTCTTTATTACTCATCGTCCGCTTCCTCCTTCTGATAGAGAGCATTCTCCCAGAGTACATCGACGCACTCAGTGTAGGGATCTTCATCTTCCTCTTCAACCTCGATGCACTGCTCTACTCGGAGCTCAAGGTACTCGCCTTCCTCAAGATAGAGATCCTCAAAATCAGGGTGATCAGGCTTACCGGAAATGCACTCAAGATCATAAAACGTCTCTGCGTGCGCAATTGCCTCCTGAGGATTATTGAACTCGCCGAGGAAGATCTCGGTATCGGTGGGCTCATCATCGGCATTGTAGCCAAGGGCACAGACTACATAGATGTACTTCTCATTATTCTCGTGATTATTAATCATAAATATATCCTCCTTAGATTAGCCTGCACCGACGCAACAGTCAAGCTTGATTTTTGTCTTGAGTACTTTGTAACTCATAATCTCGCCAACATCGAGTTTCTTACCCTCGATATAAAGGTACCAGTACTCAAACTGATGGGTGTAGTTCAGTCCGGAGTAGAAGACCTCGGATACAACTTTCCAGATCTCGAACTTCTTTTCGCGGTCGAACTTACATTGGGTGGGGGCATACTCAACTCTCTTGCCGTGAGAGTCCCAGTAGTTGGTGCACTCTACCTTTCTGGTGTAGCCCTCACAAAGGAGTTCACGAGAAAGTTCTGTTGTCTTAAGATCGATGGTCATTGTTTCCATACTCAATCCTCCTGAAAGGTTTCCACAAGGTCGAGAGTTCGGGTTGCGAGGTAGCGATAGAACTTCGCCATCTCAGAAGCATGTTCTGCATTCTGCTCGTGCATCAGGGCGGTGTCAGGATCATCTGCACCTTTCGCCCAAAGTCTTTCATTACTTACTGCACTGTCGTACTGTTCAGCAAGTTCCGAAAAATCTTGCACCATTTGAATTTGCATCAATTCCAGATCCATAATTTCAAAATCCTCCATTTTCAAAATTAGGCCGAAAGTTTAGAGACGAATTCGTCCAGAGTACCGTAGAATACTCTGCTACCTCTGTAGGAAGTGCTCTCGTCCTTTGCGACCGTGACTTCAAGCATCAATTGGCCCTCGTGGTTATACTGAAGCTCTGTAATCACAGAACCGTCGTAACTTTGGACCGATGCTTTGATATGGGAGTGACCACAACGAGTCGCAGCACCTCTGTTGCCCTGAATTTGACCGTAAAGCTTAGACATATGTTCTTTCCTCCTGAAATATGTTCCGTGTTTCTTACATATATATTATAACACGTTTCGTCGCCGTTGTAAACTGACAAACTAACCAAAGTTTAGACAAATTTACAAGATTTTCCTGTACATTATGCCTTATAGACAGTCGCAGTCAGATTTTCAGAAAGGTGCTTGATAGCCTTTTGCTTCGCGGCAGCCTCATTGAGAGCCGAAACTACAAAGTTGACTTTCATTCCGCCAAATTCGAGATCAACGGAATAGTCATTGTAGGTGCTGTAGACATGCTTCGAGGTATTACGACCCTTGAGAAGCTCGTAAAGCTCGTAGCAATCACCGACAGTCACGTTACCGTGCATGTAGTTGGGCTGAACATTACAAGTTCTACCCCAGATAAGGCCGAGGGTATAACCATCCTTAATCTCGGTCTGAATGATCTGCTTGATCTTATTGGCAAAGAAGTCATAGACATCAGCACAGACTCCATGCTGGTCCTCCAACCAGATGTATCCATTGTTGTCCTGACCGTAACGGAGACTCTTCCAGTACTTCGTCATGGCACGGGAGTTCTCCCAGATGCCATCGGACATCTGACCGATAACCGAACCGAGAATGTCGAGTCTCTTAGGGGTGCTCTTAATACAGGTAGTAATTTTCATTAGCATATCCTCCGTAGCTTCATTTGATTACATCTATATTATAACATATTTGGCACGATTTGTACATCGGTAAAGTGCACAGACTTTAATTATTTTTCTGTGCACATCCCTCGAAGAGCTGTTGAACGTTGTCCTGCTTGATGACACCGACATAGTTGCCGGCATGATCGAGAGTCCATCTGATGCCGCCGTACTCAGAGCCGGCCTTAAGCTTCTGCAGGAAGTTGTTCTCGGAGAAGCTGACCTTCGCCTTCTCAGACCAGAAGGTAATGAACTCCGGAAGTCGGTTAGACATGACCTGAATCAAGTTACCGCTGATCGCGTAAGGAAGGTAATCCACCGCTTCGAGTTCCTGAGAAATATTTGACAGCACCAGATCCGGGAAGCCGTGAGCTTTGTAGATTGCATTTACCGGAATACCGGGGAGTTGGGAAATCTTATCAAGGTTCATTGCAAGAGCTTTGATCGTGGATCGATACTGGAGGTACTCCTTAATAAGGGATGTAAACTTCATCATCTGCGCTGCTGTAAGGTTTCCCATTCCGATGATGTGGTAAAGATCACACTGAACGATCTTGGTCATGAGAGCTTCCTCAGATCTACAGAAAGTCTGGAGCTGCTGAGCTTGCGCGATAGTAAGTTGCTTGAGGTCATCGGTAGTCTCAAGGTTCTGCAAGAAAAACGCGCACTTGCTAATACGTGCTTCGAGGGTGGTGTGAATTTTAGTAAAGAGCTCTTTCTTCATTATTATGTAGCCTCACTGTTCCAGAATAAGTCCAAGCTTCAAGGAAGCCATGTGCCAAAGGTCGTTCTTAAAGGTACCGAGGGGAAGCTCATAGCAGAGCTCACATTTCTCTCCCATGACTCGGGTATTAACAGGGCCGCCCCAGATGCAAATAAGTTTCAAGAACTCGATAAGTTCTTTATCATTGCGGTCAACCCAGAGGCGAGGGCCATAGCAACCCTTGACCTCGGGAACATATTTTACGTGTCTCATCTTAAGTCCTCCTTATCTGATTCGCTGCCAGCCACAGAGGTCGCAGTAATAGAGCCGGGTGGATACTCCGGTATCGAGTTCAATGACATCACTCATCGAGAGGGAGTGGCCTTTGAAGTCTTCCGGTCTGACAGTATTAAAAATATAGAAGATAACTTCGCAGATTTCGGTGGCAGTCTTCGTGTCGTCGATGAATTCTCCTTCATATCGGCACTCATAATCCTCAAAGTTAAACTTCTTCGGATCGAAACCGCGAAAAGCGTAATCCGTGTTACCGATGTCCTTGATCTGGTGAATTCGATACTTGATCATTTTCAGTCCTCCATGTAATTGGGTTTGTACTTCGGCTTTCTTTTTCTGCGGTCATCGAAGACCTGAGCTTTGTTCTTCAGTCTCGAGAACTTTCGATCCGGAGAGGGAACAGTCGAGATGTCAATCTTGACTTGGATGACATTCGAATTCTTCTTTTCTCTGGGAGTATACATTCTCTTCATCGCTTCTGAATCTCCGTGTCGATAACCTCGTACCAATCCTTAAGACCGGATTCCATGACCGGGAAAGACAGGTGCTCGGGCTGATACTGCGGAAGAATCTGAATCAGAATTCTGGGACCGCGATCTTCGAGTACAACGTACTTTGCTTGAGTCTCACCGGGATTGAGCCATTCCTTCTTAGGCTGAACCAACCAGCCGCTCCAGTCCATGTCATTCGTAATGTTTTTAATGTCCATATCTTTAACCTCCAAGTTTTGATTACATATATATTATATCACAACTGGTGAATTTTGTAAATAGGTAAACTGCACAAAGTTTGAAAACTTTTTTATTTATTTCGTATAAGATAATAAAAAACGACGACTTGCCTAGGAGGAAATAAGCAAGCCGCCGCCAAAAAGGGAGGACGTGCGCCTTAACGATCAGGGCGCAAACTATGAAAAACACGAGGTATCAACCTCTATTATATTATACGATATCCAAAATATATTTTTTAGTAATTTTTAAAATATAATTTTTGATTTTTCAGATCTTAAAAAGTCTGATGAAGTCTTCCCAGAACTTGGTAGGATTAAAGACATCCTCAAGAAGCTGAGTAGCTCCCTCTCCTACAGAACTAGAGATGGTAACTACATTGTCGCCATCCTTGAGAGTCATATGGTAACCCTCAGGATGCTTCTCAATGAAAGCAGAGAGAGCGGAATCATACGCCTCAGCAGCTTCTGCAAGAATCTTCTCTTCTGCCTGGAGATCTGCATCGAACTGCTTCTTCAAGGTAAGGATGTTCTCGTTGTAAGCTTTCTTAAGAAGAGCTACCTTCTGATTGAAGTTAAGCTTCGCCTGGTTGTGAGCCTTGAAAGCATCCTCAACTACCTTAGCCTCAGCCTTCTTCTCGAGGGACTTTGCCTTAGCTTCCTGCTCTGCCTTGAAAGCAGCTTCCTCTGCTTGAAGGAGTGCCTTCTCGGTGTCAAACATTTTGTCAAGTTTCTCAGAATAAAATTTCATGTGTAAATTCTCCTATCCTATTAGTAGATTTATATTAATCAAGAGTGGTTCCTCTCCTCACTCCGGATCACTTTATTATACAGTAAAGCCGGAAGTTTTTTAATCCGGCTTTACCAAGACTTCTTTTAAATTAAATTACGCGCGAAAGTTACTTCCACAGTAATTTCACCACGGGTGATTCCATTATCTACATCATCTTCATCCATGATCATATCATCAGGGAACAATGCTCCGCCTCGAACATTAACAAGTTCCGGAGGAAGTTTGATTTGTGCTAAAGCTTCTTCAATAATATCTGTCATATGATCCTGAAGTTCCTCAGCCTCGCCATCCTCAAAGGTATCCTCAGAACCAAGGAACATTGTAATGGTGCAGGAGTTGTTACCAGACATATAGCAATCAGAGTCATAGTAATCCAGATCATCATAACCTGCAGCACCAAGCTCACGCACAAGGTTCTCAACGATCTTATCTACCGCTACTCTTAAGTTATCCATCGCAGTAAGCTCTGCAGGGTTAGCATACTTGTGGTACTCCTCTTTCATACTCTGAAGGCTCTGCTCTGCAGATTTAAGCGCTTTCTCCGTATCCTGGAGTTCAGCTACCGCTTCAGCTGGAGTCACGAGATCTTCGGTAATATCCTCTATTACACGATCGTAAGCTTCCGTGAGGGTAGAACCTAAAAGATCTTTAGCAAAACTTTCAGCGATGATATTATACTTCGCCAGAGTTGCGATCCAATTAGCAAGAGGCTTTCTCTCACCATTAACTTCAATTTCAAAATCTAACAAGGTTTCAGGTTTAATTTGGGTAATACCGGTTTTATCTGCTGGAACCTGCTTGCCCATCGCGTCATAAACCTTAAGACCGGTAAGATACATAAGCTTTTTAAAGTTACCAATTGCCTTATCAGAAACAGAGTGCCCATGGTAAGTCTTGTTCTTCTCCTTGGACTTCTCAGTATCAGACTTAGGTTCTTCACTACCAGCAGCATCTTTTGCTGCGGACTTAGCTTCACCGGAGTCCGCAGACGCTTCCTCAGCGGGAGTTTCCGCAGCAGGCTCTTCGGCGGGAGTTTCCGTGGGGGTCTCATCTTCGTCAGCTACCGGAGCTTCCTCAGCCTCATCTTCATCTGCTTCAAGAGTGTCATCGAAGAGAGTACCTAGAGTCTTGGTCTTGGCAAAGAGCTCCATGATGTTACTGTTATCATCTACAATGAAAGTAGGCTTATTATCAACCAAGGCTATAGTAGAAATATGAACGGGGCCGCCTTTCATACCAGCTGCGGTAGCAACTTTGTTCTTAATGTCTACACTCGAATCACGGTGGATGATAGCCTCAAGCTTACTCAAGATATTCTTTGCATTCTTATGTTTGATATCTTCGACAGTTACAGGTAAGCCGTAAATACGAGCTAATACATAAACTCCGCCCTCAGATTCTTGCTTAGCTACACGTTTAGCGATATCTACTGCCTGCGCATAAGAAGCGAGTCCTTTGGAATATGTCTTGGTAGGTGCTTCTGCGTCAGTCGAACATTCAACGACTGTGTAACCCTTAGTGAAGATCTTATTTAATAGTTCCTCACACTCCGCAGAAACTTTAATTGGCAAAGCATTTAAAGCATCAGTTACACGCTTTCTGCCATAAGCATCCTTATAAATAGTAGAGGAGGTCGCCGAAGAGTTCTTTACGTCCTGAGCCTTCTTACCTGCTTTGATCTGCTTAGCTAGGTGAGAAGCTTTGTCTAGTAACTGAGGTTTACCACTTGTATAAAGTGCGATCGCGCAATCCCCGGTTCCTACCATCTTATGAATAGTAGAAGGCCAGTTACTAAGTTCCTTAGATCCTAGGGCCTTACCATAAAGGCTAACCTTCTGAGACTTTCCAGCAGACTTAGATAACTGAATAGCAGCTTTCTCTGCTTCTCTAAAGGTTGGATACTCATCAGCTTGCTCACCAACTTCTACAATATAACCATTAACGAACAAACTATCTAAGGTTTGATTCTCTCTGGTAAATAGATTTGTCAAAAAGCCGGCCTCATTAAGTGTGGTGTCTTCAACCTCAACTTCAAGGTCTGCCATTTTCATGTGGCCATCAGTAATAAGAGAATTAAGTCTTGCTCTCTCTTTATGGAAGCCATCTAGCTTACGGTTAAAATCTTCTATATCTGCAGGATCCTTAGCTAACTTAAGCTGCTTGTTATAATAATCAATCTTCTTATCAATGTCAGCAATCTTAGCTGAAAGTCCAGCAGTATCCTCTGCAAGAATCTTATCATCCTTGACTTCATCTTCGGCTGGAACTTCACACCCCGGACAAACGTCCTTAAGCTCGTCGATGTGCTCTTCCTCTTCTTCCTTGATGTGCTCGAGAGTATCCAGGATGTCATCCTTTTCTTCTTCAGATATAGGTGCCTTCTGGATCTTCTCATCCGCTACCTCATAACCTTCGATAGCTTCGTACTCATCTTTGATGAGATCTGCGAGAGCATCCTCAATCTTAGGTTCCTCATTGTAATCCTTAGTAGTTCCGGGATCATATTCCTGAACATCAGGGAATTCCTGATCATAAGTATCGAATACAGAATACTCTACTGGGCTCATGCTCTGAGCACGAGACATCTTACCACAAGTTGGGCAGATGTATCCGACATCCTGTTTCGCACATTCAGCTTTGGGAAATAGGTCAAAGCACTCCTTGCACTCAACCATATCTTCTTGATCCTCTAGGACTTCAACTAAGTTCTCAAAATCTAATTCAGTATTCATTAGTTGTTCTCCTTTTAAAATTTAAGAGTGATTTTGTCATCGTATAATTTAGCAGTTAATCCTGCCGACTATAATTGGATAGAACCAGGAGAGCATCTTTTAAGACGGCCCTCTCAGTATCTGGGGATCTCGAGTTGGAAGAACAACAGTAGATCTTAAGGATCCGGCCTTTGAAGATTAACCGGATATCTGAAAACGAACCGTTTTGAAAGTACTCTAACTTGGCTCCCCAGAATTCCGGCTGATCCTCAAATCTGGAGATTGTATCAAGGTGATCATCCACCAGGAGTTTAGCATCATCTCTGTAAGACATGTTATCGCGGCCGAATTCGAAAAGAAGACCTTTCCAGATAGTAACCAACTGTCTTCCAGAAAGGTCTTCATAAAACTCGAGGGTGAAACCCCGGTAATCCAGGGTATCTACCACAACTCCGTGTTCTTGAAAATAATCTATTTTGGAATTTCCCATTTTAAAGTTCCCTCAAGATTCTTCGCATTTCATTTTGCAGCGAAACCGAAAGTTCGTTCTCCTTACCGTCTACCACATAGTCAGCAAGATCCTTCTTGGTCTCTACAATCTCCCGAACTCTCTCATCTATCGAGTCTTCACACACCAGGATCCGGATAACTGCGGGTCTGGTGTTAGTAACTCGCCAAAGTCGGTCAGTACTCTGACTCAAGGAAGCATCGGTCCAGGGGGTATCCAGGAAAATTGCGTAACTAGCTGCATTAAGGGTCCAGCCTGTGCCGCACTTACCATGAGTTCCAAGAAAGAGTTTCGAAAACGGATCGTTTTGGAATTCATCTACGTTCCGGCCGATCAAGGTATCATCCTGGTCTCCGGTATTAACTGTAGGACAGTAACCTTTTAGGATCTCCGCTAACTTGTACACCGGTTCCTTGAAGGTACTGAAGATTACGACCTTCTCACCCTGGGACAGGAGATCTTCCGCAATCTCTACAGCCCTCTCGATCTTAGAACTTAGGATATCCTGGGTTGTAAGGATAGAAGGATCCGCGGTAGCCTGTCTCAATCGAGTTGTGAGAGCCAGGAGATTCGCGGACTTGAGTTCCACCTTATCAGCTTCCTCCTTGACGCCTTCCTTGATAGCTTCGTAGAACTTACGGTGGGCATCAGACATTTCTAGGACCTCATAAGTCACAGTCTTCTTCGGCATATCAGGGCGAACCTGATCCAGGGTTCTGCGGATACTACAAGCCTGGAGTTCTTCCCTCAAAGTTTCGAGGTTCTTGTATCCTATAATCTGCTTATCTCCGAAGCCGCCGTACTCACAGTACTGAGATTTAAAGGTACTCAGGGTTGCCTTATCATTCTCGGTCCAGGAGAGTGGCATATAACAGCTTACCGGAGAGTTCAGTAACAAGGTTCCGGTTGCGGCCACCTTAAAGTCCGCGCCGAGCTTGAGAAGGTTAGCTCCCTGGGCCGAGGTCTTGGTTGCGAACTTATGTACTTCATCTACAGCTATCAGACCAAACTTGTTAGGACCTTTCTTGAAGGCTTCTATAATCTCGTCTGATCTCAGGGTAGCTGCATTAACTATAACAAAGAACTCCTCAATTGGTTGACTGAGTATCTCGGCTCTCTTCTTTACCGGGAGGTAACTGATTTTACCTTTTTTTGAAATCTTCTCTCCAAGGACCTGGCAAGTCTCATTAGAGAATTTCAAAATTTCTCTTTTCCAGTTTTGTCTTAAGGAATCTACTCCACAGATAATCATGCAGTGATCTATCAGCCCTCTCTTCTTGAGAACCTCTGCATACATGATAATCTCATTAGTCTTACCTAGACCCATAGAGTCGAGAAGTAACCACTTAGGTCTCTTCGGATCCAGTCCGAAGTTAACTCCCTCTACCTGGTGCTCAAAGGGTTTAAACCGGAAACTGAGGATCTCATCTTGAGTAAGATGAAAACGATCTGTTTTGGTTTCCCCTAGATCCGGGAGAAGCTGTAACTGAATCTCATCTATAAAGGTGAGCTTCTCAAGAACTTCGCAGAGCTCATCTACCGGAATCTCCCAGGTGAAGTCCTTCTTGTGGTAATAAGTAGTGTTCAAGCACTTCAAGGTATCGACTATAACTGGATTGTAGTTGAAGGTAATTAGAAATGAACTCAGTCCCGAAACTTTTCTAGGAGGAGAGCATTCTCTAATGTTAATCATTCAGCAACGAAACGTAGGTCTGAGAAAAGTCTAACTCGACCGCTTCCTTTCTAGTCTTGTAGGAAACCTGCGGTTCGATAATAAAAGGCTTATCACAACCGTCACATATGTAATCCTCAGTCTGGCAGGGTTCCTCCTGTGGATACTCGTAATATAGGATCTTGCCTAGGGCATCTCTAATTACTGATTCAGGTTTTCCTAAAAAATCTTGAGGCATCATAATCTCTGCAGGGAGATATTCCCAATTACAGTGAGGGCATTTAATGATACTCGATTTATTCTGATTTTGATCCATTTTGAAAGCTCCTTAAAAATTTTCTGATTTAGTTTAAAATATTAGCTCGCGCGTGCGCATTCAGATCTGAAGCTATATATAAAGCTTTAGACCTAAAGCTATACCATAAGCTCCAGGCCGTAAGCTATAATATATAGCTTTAATATAAAGCTTTAAGATATAGCTTTATATTAATTATTAAATTATAGATATTATATATGCGCTTTTGCAGGCTGTGATATTTTCACAGTCTCTTTTTTCTAACGAAAAAATTTCCTTTTGAAAATATCACAATCTATAAAATTGATCTACTGTAAAATCGTATATTATTAGTGCAGTTCCAACTACAACTAAATAGTCTACAGGTAGATTAATCTACAGTCGGATTCGATATTCAGATGAATATTAAAATCTTTACATCATAGAAATATCTATTATCAGATATCTACAGAAGACTGAAAATAAGTTATTTTGACAGTCCTTTAAAGTAAGGTCTTTAAAATAACTTATTTTTTAAAGTCTAGTTAAAATCCAGGAACGAAAACAATTCGTTTTGGATTCTGCTATAAAGTTTAAGCTAAAGGCCCTTGTCCAGGGCCGGCTTCTTTATATGCGCGCGTGCACGAGGCCGCCTACTTTATTATACGATACCCCGGACTCTGGATTAAGCCTTTTCTAAAAACTTTTTGAAAAACTTTTAAAGCCTCGGACGAAAACATTTTCTTTTCGCCACTCTTCAGAAAGCTGGGTATTCACCAGGGCTCCAAATTCTCTCCATATCGAGGCGAAAGCCCAATGGGCTAATACTTATATACCCCGCCCCCTCTCTGAGCCTTCTAGGCTACTTAATCTTTGCCGTGGTAGCAATGAGCCGTGCCTTGTGCCGGCAGCGAGAGCCTTCGAAGAGGGCGAGCGCAAATTGTGAACTTTTTGCAAATCTTATTATACCCCTGGGCTTTCGGGCTCGGGGCTTTATTTATTTCTTTCGACTCGGACTGAAACCGTTTTCTTTTGACTTCGAGCAGGAGGTAGAACTAAAAGTAGATATCTTAGATTCTCCTACTCTAGGCTCCCCAGAACTTTTGTTTGAAAAAGGCAAAGACTGAAAACATTTTCTTTTGGCCGGACCATGAAATGAAAATATAGAAAAATGAAAATATCCTAAAATCGAAAACATTTCTTTTTCGGCCGCATGAATAAAAAAGAAGAAAAACCAAAATTACCCATTTTCAAAAAATTCTATTTTCACCTTATAGCAAAAACCAAAATATTTCTTTTTCAGCCCCTCCACCCATATACCCTGTACTGTAACCCCCAAAGGAAGGCGCGAGGCCCCGGGGAAAGGGCCGAGCCTCCTTAAGCTGTATGCAGTAGCCTTCGCCAGAGCTGCCCCTGCATGCCGCGCCTCAAAGCCCTGGACCCGGCCTTCCCTCCCTCTCCCCTTAAAGCGAAAACGAAATTCCCGGCTCCCAAAACTGCGGAAAAGTAGCCTTTTACTCACTTTTCCCTATAGCCCGAACTAAGTTTTTCGCAGTTTTGTTTTTCCAAAACTTCGTTTTAAGCAAAAAGAAAAGCCCCAGCGATTGCCAGGGCCCTCATAAAAAGAAGAAGCCCGGGTGGAGGCCCACCTCGGACGCGGCGTCAAAAGCTTGTGGTCGGCTTGCGCTGTGCACTTCGGCCACTTTTCTGACTGTCTTCATTTATTTTAGCTAATCTTTTGCACAGGAACTATTAAATTATTAAACTATTAAATTATTAGCTTCGCCGGAAGTCCTGCCCGGGAAGACTATCTCTTGCTTTACTCTCTTGCTTTAAGGGGAAGCTACTCCTTGCTTTACTTTGCTTTCGGGTATAAAGGAAAAAGCTTAGACCGAAATCTAAGCTCTGGTTTTACCATTCCAGGTGGAGGGTATAGGATTTATGGTCTTTGAATTCTTGGATTGAAAAAGACATATCTTTATCTTCAAAGCCGAGTTCTTTAAAAACGTCTGCGAAGAGCTTTTGATATTTTTCAGGATCTGCTGGTCTTGGGACGAAGAGACTCATAGAACCTGGGGAGCTTTGTCCGAGGGCTATAGTAGAACTATTAGGTTCTGTCTTTATGAGGTGGAGGTCGAATTTTCTTATGGTAAAGTGTTCCTGCATTTTTTCTTTTATTTCTTCTACATAGCCGGTTATATCGAGCTCATAGTTATTTGCTCTTTCTGTGAGCTTATCCTTAAATGTTTTAGGTGGTACAAATCCTAGCATATTAATCTCCTGTCAGTACTTCCGCATCCGAAGGGAGGCAGATGATTTTATATGTTTTGAGGTCGAGGGCGGTAGAAAGACAGAAGGCTTCGTTCTCGAAGATAAAGCATTTAGCAAGATCGAGATCTACTACCATATACTCCTTGCCTTTGTAAGTGAACTTGGTACCGGGCTTAAGGGCATGGAGTCTGATCTTTCCGGTTTCATCGGGTTTTTCCGTATAGTATTTGATGATACTGTTATAGAGTCTGGGAGCTTTGTCTTTGAGGCGCTCAAGAATTCTGGAAGCCTTTGCATAGGTACCTCTATAAATCTCCCCGCCTTCTCTAGGCCAGCTTTCTTCGATAACGAGTTCATCAGTATCCTTGTCGATAAAGCCGTAGTAACCATAGCCATAAGAATCCAGATTACATTTGAAACGATGTTTGATTGCCATAGTAAGTCCTCCTATTATTTTCTTCTTTATATTATACAATGCCAAAAAAGAAAGAACAGAGTTTTTAGGCTCTGTTCTTGAGAATTATATTAAAGGAAGTCTGAGGTATTAGCTGTTAGGTGGAGAAGAGTGGCTGAGTTACAGAAGTCGGATTCTGCTGTACTTATTGATCTATTATTAAGACCGAGGGTTCCTGCTGTTTTTCTTTTATTCCACTCATTGATCATGTTATCAATATCTTGCTGTTCTAGTTTAAGATTTTCTATAAACTCATCTACTTGGCCGTCTATAGCGTTGTAGTTACTAATGAGAAGGAATTTATCTACGAATCCTTTCGGTAATTTTATCCAGCCTTCTAAACATGTTTCACATAATTTGTGGCCATTTATAAGTTTATAGGGTTCATAGAAATCTGAATAGACTCCATCTACTACACAGCCACAGCCATCACAGCTTTCATCTGACATGGTATACAAGGTAGCTCCGTTAGCGGTAGTAACCTTTTTACCTTGTTGGTCTAGCCATTCTGCGAGGAGATTTTTTAAGTTTGGAAGATTGATTAGTTGTTCTAGCTGGCTAATATAATCCCAGACTTCATCTATAGAATCAAATTCTTCATAGACTCCTTCTTCTGGTCCTCCTCCATCTTGGCCCCAGAGTTCAGAGGTTATGATATAAAGATTGTCTGCCCACTTGTCTACAAACCATTTAGTTCCGCCATAAGGTTCGCCTGCGACAGAAAGAACATCCGAGTCTTCAAAATTATCTCCAAGTTCTAGGCCTTGATCATCAGCGTCTGTAAGATTATCCAGTGCAGAATCGAGATCTTCTTTGGTAAAATTAAATGTACAGCTTTCTCTTAATAATCTTTTGGAAGCCCTACCATCCCACATTTCATCATAGGCTTTAAAGTCTTCGGCCATGCTAAGTTCTTGTTCAAGAGCCTGGAGTTTTTTATCGTCGGCTTCAGCAAACTTGATTAACTCCTGATACCAATCATCCTCTTCGGTTTCTGGATCAAGTTCTGCATTTCTTTTTGCGGCTCTCTTGATTGCAGTTTCAGCACTAGCACCTAGAATAATGGTCGGACACTTTGTAATAAAGTCATCGCCTTTTTGGAAAATGTCATAGAGAGAAAGGCCTTCGATGATAAACTTATCATCTTGCTTTTTGCACCAGTCAATTAAGAACTTAATGTAGTCTCGGATCATGGTTACAATTTCTTGTTCTTCGAAGCTATCGTAATCCTGTCCGCCTTCAATGTTATTAGTTTTGATATATTCAATTAAACCAATCTCATCTTGTTCCTCGAGTTCTTCCATAGTAGTTTCGCCAAACATAAAGTCAGTGAACCAGTCTAACTGAAAATGAAGTGCATCATATTTTTCAGCAAGCTCGGAGGCGAGAGTTGTTTTACCTGAGCCTGAAAACCCAGTAATTAAAAGAACATTACTTTTACCAGACTCAAAGTCTTCAATCTTAAATTTAAGATCTTCTCTATCAATTTTTAAATCTTCAGTTTTCATATACAATTCTTCTTATCACTAATAATTCCGAGATCTAAAAGCCTATCAAGGAATTCATTATAGTCTTTTGTCTTACCACGTTTAACAATTACTTCACTGCCCTTATTATCTGTAGAGATGACATAATCCCAATCTTCTTGTATTCCAAGGCTCTTAGCTGTAGAGTACCTAGTATTTGTAACCTCGAGTCTCCACTCTTCTCCATTAGGCATCTCAAAGTAAATTCTTAAGATGTTAGGTCCTGCTCCGCTATCCTTTTCATCTGCAGGCTTTTTAGTTGTATTCCAAATCTCTAGACCTAATTTAATAAATTCAGGTTGCCAGTTATATATCATAAACCCAAATTTAGTCTTTACCATTTTTCTTTTAAAGGGTTTAGTGACTTTTACTGGAGGTTGCGAGGCAGAGGTAGAAGGTGCTACTTGAGTAGGTGTTGTTTGAGCTGATGAAGTCGATTTAGTCGTAGTAGGTTTATTAATATTTACTTGATTTCCTTTTGAGTCTAACCACTCTATGAGGTCAGTGTAAGGTCCAAATTTATTACCGGATACGGCAATAGCCTCGATGGTAAAGTCATCTGGCTCGAAGCCTCCAAGTTCATCTTCATCTTCAAGTTCTTTTAGATGGTCCCATCCATAATCTAAAGCAAGGTCTTCGGTAGCAAACACTACACCTTCAATTTCGCCTTTAGGATCTAGATCTGCGCTAGTCCAGTTTCCTTTTGTGTATTCTAGAGAATTTGGAATGTATATACTCCACATGTAGTATTGTTTACCATTAGTTTTAGAATTAGTAGCAGGAGCTTGATTTAGTGAGATATTTTTTCCAGACTTATCAACCCATTCCCACATCTTGTCATAAGCTTCAAACTCATCTGCTAGATTAAAATCTTTATTCGACATCAGTATCTCCTTTCAGAGTTTATCATATAATTTAGCAGACCATAAAGAAAAAGAACAATGCTCAGTAAATTTTAGAGCACGGTTCTTTATATAGTTCTTTATGCGAGGAAGTATCCTTGTTTAAGTTCCTTTTTCCAAGCCCCCAGAGTTGCCCAGTGAGTACACACTCTCTTATCTCCCCAGCAATCACAGTAGACTTCTACTTCAACTCCGGTGTCAAAATATTTTATTGACTTGACTTCTATAATATAGTGTTCAAGTAGATTCATCTTTTAGTCCTCTTTGCTAAAGACTCCATCAAAGAATCCTTCTTCCGCAAGCTTAGGAAAGAATTCTTTAAGATAGGTCTTGTAATCTTCAGATACTTCTTTGATCTTACCATTTATAATGAGTTCAAAGTCAGCCTTCCATTTGTCCGGGACTTTGAACTCGTAAGTAGCATAAGTATTGTCATACTCATCATCATAAGTATTGAGGAAGTTGGGATCCTCATAGAGCTGTTCCTCACCATAGCCGCAGTTTCTGTTACCACCGCCAACTCTGGTATAGATAGCGATATTACCTTCTTCAGTTACCCAGCAGTCTCTGAAGCGAGGCCACTCAGCCTGCTTTCTTCCGAGCATCGGCATAATAAACACACAAGCTGGATTAAAACCGTTCATCATATTATAAAGACTCATTTCTGTTCTCCTTTATTTAGTTTCAATTTCAAGAAGTTTCTTAAGCGCAAGGTCAGATACCTTAGCATCAAAGTAAATATGAGCAGGATTACCACTCAGAACTTTAATCCAGC
>JAEIGA010006238.1_pt1 | contig 18146 bp, 13 predicted proteins | sample 9270691 | NCBI WGS metagenome assembly JAEIGA01 (sample SAMN17057246, study PRJNA624740) | gut metagenome | biome: biome; isolation source: fecal sample | host: Bos grunniens | place: China: Xizang | collected 2019
CATCTTCAATTTATGACTTGATGAAAGGCGTAAATGATATCGTTCAATTAGGAAATATTACTGGTGAGGGTTGGTTTTTAACCGCAGAAATGGTAGAATTAATAAATGAAGGTGTACCATCTATCGCTTGTGTTCAGCCTTTCGCTTGTTTACCAAATCACGTAACTGGCAAAGGAATGATAAAAGAGCTTAGACGGCGATATCCTGAAGCAAATATTTCTGCTATAGATTATGACCCGGGGGCAAGTGAAGTAAACCAGCTTAATCGCTTAAAGCTGTTACTCGCCAATGCCCCATTAGGACGAAATCCAGATGAAAAAGAATAGATTTTTTGCATTTTTCCTTTTGTGTTTTTTACCAGTTTCTCTTTTTGGATATCAGATGTTTTTGGATATTCCAGAATCTGCCACTGTAAGAGGCATTTTAATTGAAGATTGGTTTACAGCCCATCTCGATTTACTACGGGGCAAAAATGCAGAAAATATTCAAGATAAAGCAGGTACAACTTTTCAAGTACGGTTTGAAGAATACGGAAACGAATGTGCAATTATTGTTGCTCCAGAAGTTTTAGAAAAGGTAGAATCTTATTCTGATGCTGGAGTGCAAACCTTTTATCGCAGTGTTTTTCCACAAAGCACAAGAGGAAGTTGGACTTTGTTTCGGGATAATCTTACTGGAAAAATTACTTGTATTCGATATTACATTTCTGCCAACACAGAAGTTTATGTTCAATTTAGACCTGCAACCATGGGAGGAAAAAACTTAAATAAATCCTTTGCGGATTTTGTAGTTTTTGGAGCCTATGCAGCAAAGAATGTGCCAGTTGGACTTCCTATAGAAAGATTTTTTTCTTTGTCATTCAATCAAGTCTACGAAATTACAGAAAAAACACTTCCTTGGTATGAACAAGTTTTTTATCCAGAATTATATAACGATAGTATTCTTATGATTGGTAAAATTCGTGATAATCTTTCAAGATTTAATAATCTAGAAGGTGCCGCCTATGACGAAGATGGAAATCCTGTGTTCATAAAAGATTCTGTGCCTCGTGTAGAAGTTTCTTCAGAAACAGAAGAAAAACCCTTGTATACTTGTGATGCAGGTTTTCTAAAATGGATTGTTGACGGTTTAATTCGTCCGGTTTCTGGAAGTGGACTTTTGTTAGATCCTTTAAAACGAGATACGGTTTTTCCTCGTGAAACAGGATATGCTTATGCCATCAATTCAGAATATGATATTTATTTTTCATTAAATTGGGTTAGAAATCTTGCTACAGCTGCTGCTTCTGTTTTTTCTGGCCACGATTATCTATTTGAAGGTTCCGGAGTTGAAGTTCAGACCGTTTCCTTTAATAACATTTATTCTTCAGCTACAGGATATTCAATTAATTCATTAAAGCCCCTAATGTATGACTTAGCATTAAAAGAACCTGGAAGATTTTATCTTGGTGCAATTCGGCATACAGTGAAAAGCGATAAAGGCCAAGAAGTTTCTGTTTATACAGAATGTGCGGCTTTTTTCCCTGTGTTAGATAAAAACGGAAAATATACTTTAATCATTTTTGAAAATGGAGAAGAACTTTCCTTTGTAGATTTTGTAAAAAAACATGAAAATGACACAATTCAATTAACAAGAATTTTAGCTTCAGGAAATTTCTTTCCAAGATGATTTTTTCAAGGATGATAAATAGACGCAACTTCTTTTTTTAGTTGAAAAACTATACTAGTTTGTATTGAGAAAGCAAGAGAGTTAATTCATTTTTGTTTTGTACACCAAAAATTGAAAAAATATCAGTCATATCTTTTTTTACAGTAGAAATGCTAACCATATATTTATCAGCAATTTCTTTGTAACTTAGTTTTGTATACATGTAATCTTTTAGAAAGTTTATTTGTCGTTTTGTTAAGTCAAAATCCGATAAAATTATTTTACTTCCAACTTCAGGAAGTTTTATCGTTTGGTTAAATATTGGTTTTATTGGGACAAAAAGATGCAAGTTGTCTTCGAGTTTTGCGTAGATATATGCGTAAAATCCAGCAAAAAAGGCTGTTAATAAAAGAGCAAGTAAAAATCTTGAAATATCCAAAGGAATAAGAGAAGTCAGAGTCAGTAACCAACAAATTGAAATAATGGAAATCTTTTTTCTAGCATTTGTGACAAAAAATTTATTACAAAACAAAAGAATTAACATTGCAGAATATAAAAAAGTTCCAAGGGTTTCGTATCCTGTAAGAGTTGTTAAAATTGCTTGTATGAATAGTATGACACTTTGTAAGCGATAATTTTCATTAATAAAAAAAAGAATAAGGCATAAGATTACTGTTATTCCATTAATTATTGGAATTGTTATTGTTTGAAAAGGGATTATAGTAGAAAAAGTTGCGCCTTTAATAATGCTAATAATTGTTGCAGCCAAAAGAATGGATAAAGCAGAAAGCAACATATTTTTTTCGTAACGTTTTTTTACAGGAATTTTTAACCTTAATTTTGAGCGAAGTTTTAACTTTGGCATGGACAGCATTATATCACAAAAATTAACCGAGTGTCAAAAAAGTAGTTATGTTTTGTCAAGAGGTGAATTATTAAAAACCGCAATAACCAAAGTTATTTTTTTATAACCAAAGTTAAATTTTATATAACCTTGGTTATTTTTCACAAAAAGGATTTACAATCAGGATTTTCATTGCTAGACTTTCTTTGTATTTGATTGACAAAGTTATTGTATTTTGTCAGTTGGTGAACTACGGGTTTGCGATAAAGTTGACTTTCAGCTTCGTCCAAACCTCTGTTCAAAAATCTTTGCTTTCTAGGAGGAAAGTCTATGAAAAAACTATTTTATGTTTTAATTGTTTTTGTTGGAATATTATGTTCCTGTGGAGAAAAAGTTAATTATTCACTTCAATATGAAGTAATAAAGTCTGAAGCCGATCCAAAAGACTTGTGGTTATTTTCTAATAGAAATTATCTTTTAGGAATCGATCCTGTAACATTTGAAGAGAAGTTGGTTGTTGAATTTAATTATTATATATCAAATCCACTTTATATCGACGGTAAGATTTACATGTCTGAAGAACAACATATTGTAAGTCATCCAAAAAGCACTCATTATGGCAACCAAATATTATGTCTTAATGATGATTTAACATTTAATTCTGAAATCCAAGTTTTTGCAAGACCAAATGATTTAAGCCATTGTGGTGATTATCTAGTTGCAAGTTCTGCTGCTTATTTCCGTGATGAAGAAGCTGAAGATATTATTACTTCTGGATTTTCAATCGTTGATTTGAAAACAAATGAATGTGTATATGAAAACAAAAAATTAAGCGATTGGATTTGTAATACTGATGGAAGTTGGAGTTATAAAAATCGATTATTTTTAGGCACATATCCAGGGGCATTTAATGATATCTTTAGAGTTTCCGTTTTTAACCTCGATACAATGGAATTTGAAGCATTTAACTCTAGGATTTTTTCTTCACATCCAGACGAGGAAAAATTAAAAAACGAATACGCATTTGTGACACTAAATGATAATCAACTTTGGATAACATACTATTTCTATCATACTATTTGTGTTTACGATCTTGATACATACGACCCAGAAAATCAAACTTGCGAAAGAATTGCAAAAATTGATTTGAAAAAAGATTATAACATTTTACAGTTGGCAAATGAACCTGATCTAGATGACACCGAATATGATGGTGATTACAGAATTCACAATGGACAGTTTGTGAATGGTAAATATCATGTTGTGTTAGCACCAGAACGTAAGGATTTACTTACAGAAACTTCATTTAACGGGTTGCTTGTTATAAATACAACAACTTTTGAACTTGAAGAAGCTATTGAAATAGATCACGAGAATTTTTTAGTTGGCGTTGACGAAATACGATATTCAGAAACAGATGAAGATGTTTTAATTCTCCGACAGTATGATAATCAAATAGTAACCTACGATGTAAACACAGGCGCAGTTTTAGAAGAGAAAACCGTCTTTGAAAAATAAAAAAATCCTTATTTAAAAATAGATTATAAAACAGTTATTTAAAAATAAATTGGCTTTGTATGTAAAAGCGTTTGATGATTCACAAGTGGAGGCTGAGCTTGTCGAAGGCACCTAGATTTTGAGAAAAAAAGGTCATTTCGACTGCTTCGGCAGACTCAGCAACCGAAGCTCAATGACCGCATCAACCGAAAAATCTGACATAGCCAATAAATTTAAAAAACGTGTAGTTAAAAATGTCTTAAATAAAAAGTTGATTTAAAAACAAAGCTTGTTAGTAAACACAAATCTTACTAACAAGCCCATTCTTTTTGGAAAATAAGTTCACCTAATTTCCAAATTTATTTATTTTCCAAAATCCCAAATCATCCTAAAATCGCTGGATGTAAGTAGTTTTTGGTTGCACAACAATTTCTACACGGCGATTTTTTGCCCGGCCTTCTTCTGTTGAGTTATCTCCGATTGGCGCTGTTCCACCGTATCCTTTATATGTAAACAAGTCTTTGTTAATTCCCCGTTTTACAAGCTCGTTAATAATTGTTTGAGCTCTTAAAATTGATAAGTTCATTTCACCAGTTGGTTTTCCAACGGAGGCAGTGTGACCTTCCACCAAAAGTGTATATTCATTATCCTTAACAACGTCTAAGAGTTTTTCTGCAATCATGTCTAAACGACCATGTTCATCTGGCAAAAGTTCTGGTGAATCTGGAACAAAGTTTATGTCCTCAATTGAAATATGTAGCCCGTCATTGGAATCTGAAATAACAACGTCTTCAATTCCTTTTTCATAAATAAATTGTTCTAGTTCTTTGTATTTTGTGTAATAAGATTGATTTTTAATTGTAAATTCCACCGGATAAATTAAATTTTCCTTATCAAGGAGAATAACAATTTTGCCTTCTTTCAAAAGTTGCAAATTTTCTGGTACCGAAAGGATTTTAAGTGCGTCTGTTCTTGAAATAACAGGGTCTGTTCTGTTGGCACCAAAAACTTTTCGTGCAGATATGCGTAAAGGATCTTTTCCCACAATATGTTGATATGAAGATTCATCATCAGACCAAGCATAATTTACTATTCCTTGGCTTTTTGCAATTTCAGAATCCACCATATTTTTTTCGTAAAGCAAATCCATAGTTTCATCCCAAATTTTAGGAAATAAGCAAGGATAAGCTTCAGAAGTAACAAATTCTCCTTGGACAGAAAGGATTCCCCTTGCATCTATAACAATTCCAGAATATGGCCTAGAAGATACAATTTCAATTGGGATATTTGGGGTATATGGTGCATTATGCTTTACAAGTAAAGCTGAAATATCTTTCAATGAAAATCTGTGATTAATCATCATTGATTGCATATCCGAAGATAAAATTCCCGGTTTTCTTTTTCCATTTATAATAACTTTTGAAATATTTTCAAAGGTAACAGCATTTTGCAAAACCATATCACCAATGGAAAAGGCAGAATCCGCATACAATGATAAAAGAGGATCTTTTTCCAAGGCTGGAAGATTGGTAATAATTTTTGTGGTCGCAGTGTTTCTTCCAGAAGGCAAAGTAATTCCAGAACTTTCTATGTCTAACATTAAGTCAGAAATGAAATCCCAAGAAGTCCAATCCACTGTGCTTGAAGAAGTTATATTTTGAGAGAATAAAAAAATCGTTGAAAAACAAAAAATCAAAACAAATAAAAATTTCTTAATCATAATTACTGTTTAAGTATCGGCAAAACAAGCCTTGTTCCTATACGTAAAATTTGATTTTCTTTTATATTATTTGCTATGCAAAGGGCGTCCACTGTTAAACCATAACGTCTTGAGATTCCCCAAAGAGTGTCTCCTTTTTCAACAGTGTAAATATTTGCATCCAAGGGTTTTAAAGTTGCTAAGGCTTGTGAAATCTTTTCTTTGTCAGCAGATAGAACTCTAAGCTTAAAATTATTTGTATAAGGAGTTACAGAATAAGATAATCCTGGATTTAATGATTGTAAGGTTTTTACAGAAACAGAAGAAGCTTTTGCAAGTTGTTCTAAACTTACTTGAAAAGATAAATTAACAGTTTCAACTTTATAAGAATTTTCTGGATTATATTCTGGTAAGTCTAAGCCATAATATTTAGCATTGGTTATTAAATCTGCAATTGCTAAAAATTTGGGAACATAATTTGTAGTTTCGGTTTTTAAATGTCCACCATCAACTAATTCCCAAAAGGTTTTGCAGCCAGTGGCTTTTATTTTTCTAGAAAGTCCTCCAAGTCCCATGTTATAGGCAGCAAGAGCAAGGGGCCAATCCTTAAAATATTCGTAGTTTTCTTTTAGTTTTTTTATGGCAGCTTCTGTGGAAAGCCAAGGGTCTTTTCGTTCATCAATCCAATTATTTTTTGTTAAAAGCCCAGCAATGCTATTTTCCATAAATTGCCAAAGTCCAACGGCACCAGATTTGCTAACAGCTTTTATATTATAGTTTGATTCAATAACTGGTAAATATTCCAAACAAAGGGGAAGTTCATATTCAATAAGTTTTTCCCGAATAAAGGCTCTGTAGGGTTCTGCCCTTGTTAAAATCGACGAGAGCAACTTTTCCCCGTAATTTGTATTGAATTCCAGATGATATTTTAAAATTAATTCGTGTTCGGGATAATCTATATCTAAATCCACATATTTGATTTCTGCAAGGGAATTAAAAACCTGATTAACTTCTTTTTTTTCTTTGATATTAGGACTTAATTCTTCTAAATTTTTCCCTTCATAACTAAAAGCTGAAAAACATAGAAAACTAAAACATAGAAAACTGAAAATAATTTTATAGTTTTTCACCATAATAGATACCGGCCCATTCCCAACGTCCATGGATTTCTGGGTCTAGAGGAAAGTTTATTTTTCTAAAATAGAAATACCAAACATTGATATAATTTGACCAACCCCAAGTTCTAAGATAAGCTTCGTTTGGTGTGGAAGCTTCGTCAAGATTTGCATTGTAGCGAATTCTGTTTCCGTAACCGAAATCTCGCATTGTAAAGTTTGCCAAAGAGTTTTCTTGTTCTTCATCTTGTCTCCATGACATAGAAAAGAAATTTACCTTTGACTTATATTTTTCCAAAGTGTTAAAATCATACCAAGAAATGGATTGTTTAACAGCTTTTACCAAATCGTCTAAAGTTTCAAAAGTCCAGTCTTTAGAGGAGTTGTTAAATTCCACAAGATTTTTTGCGGTGGTGTAAGCATTTGGACTTCCTGCAATTTGAATTTCAGAAGCATCTTTTTGGGCCAAGAAATCAGAGTAGGATTTTAAAACCTGATTCCATTCACCTAATTTTTCGTATTCCATTGCAAGTCGATAATAAAGTTCTGTTTTGCTGATTTTATCAGGGAAGTGTGAAATTAGCCTTGAAAAATAAATTATGCGATTATTAGGATTTTCACTGATTTGAATTAGATTTTGCAAACAAAGCATGTGAACAGATTTTCCCTTTACGAGTAAATCATCATAATTATTTAAGATTCGTTCAAAATACATTTCTGCAATAGGATCTGCATCTTTTAATTGATATGCGTAGGCAATCATCAAAAGCCAATATGCATTATATGGATCTTCAGGATTTGAAGAAGTGTAATCTGTGAGAAAAAGAATTAAATCATCTGTTTCATTTGAATTTAGCATACTTTGAGAAAGTTGATTTATAACTGAAAATCGACCTTCTGTGGATAAGTTTTCTGTTTGCAAAATTTCTAGAAGTTTTTCTCTAGAGGAAACATTTTTTTCGGTTTTGCAAGAAAATAAAAATATAGAAACGCACAAGAAAAATGCAAGAAATCTTAAAGTTTTCATAAAATCTAGTCTAGCATTTATTATAATAAATTTAAATAGGAAATAAGAATCTAAAATCACCTTTCTGCCTTGAAAATTATGGGCTTAATGTAGTATTCTATAAAAATGAAAGACAAAGTTGTAATTCCAGAGATAAAAAAAACACATAAGATTTTATTGGCAATTGGTTTAGTTTCTATTATTGTTGGAATCCTTTTGCAAATATTTTTGATTAATAAATCAAAAATCGATTTTGCAGTTGTTCGTTCTATTGTAATTACTTTTTTAGGTGCTACAATTTTGTATTTTGCTTGCTTGAAAAAAGATTCCATGTGGCGTTATTTGCTTGGTTTGTTTTTGACCTTAGGCGGCTTTTTCTTTGCTCTTATTGATACTTGTTTTGAAAATCATGATATTAAGACTTTGTGGCCTATTTTAGTTTCCCTAGCAGGAATTTCTATTATTTTTTCAGCTGTGTTTTCTAAAAAAAGAATAACATTTTCAATAATTTTCCCATCAGTAGTTTTGATTTTTATGGGAGTAATATTTTTCTTTTTCACACTTGATATTATAAAAACATCTTTTATTTCTCTTGTAACTCATTTATTACCTTTGTTTTTAATAATTTCTGGTGCTGTTCTTTTTGGAGCATTTTTCTATGTACAATCTGGAAGACAACACATAAATCCGGAACTCATAGAAGACGATGAAGATTAGGGGCCTTGTATTTTTTAGCTTAATTTCGATTTTTCTCTTTTGTACTTTTTCTTGTGCATCTACTTCAGAAGAAACTGTTAATGAAGTTCCTGTAATTGTGGAAGTTTCCCCTGAAGAAATGGATTCCCCAAAAACAGAAACATTGCCTAAAAAAGAAGAAGCTGTTTTGCTTCCTGCAATTCCAAAGAAAACAACTTATTTTGAATTTTCTGATTCTACAATTATGGAAAATGCAGAAATTGGATCTCCTCAGTCAATAAAAAATGTAATTTCCAAAATCAGAAAAGCAGACGGAAAATACACAGAAGAAGAAAAGGTGCTTTTGGCAGTTCTTCATACTGTTTCCACCGTTGTTTGGCCTTCTGAAAATATAAACTTTCCGATTTTAGAAGATTTACCGGAAAATGTTTACACTGGAATTATTGACTATGTAAAAAAAGGGATTTTTGACACTAATGCTGGAAAGTCTGATTTTTACACAATAGTTTTACCAACTGTAATTTTATGCACTTCTTCTCAAACCTCTTTTTATGAAGACGCAAAAGAAAATTTATTACAAGCTTTGGAAAAAAGAGAAGATTCTGTTTTAGTTCATTATTTGCTAGGAATTTTGTATAAAAAACTTGGAGATTTAGACAATGCTTTTTATCATTTTGAAAAAGCTTATAATTTGGATTCTTCTTGTTTTGAAATAAATTTTGAATATGCAAAGTCTCTATATGAAAAAAAAGAGTATCAAAGGGCTTTTGATTTAGCAATCACTTTGAATAATTTAGGGGACCAAAATCTTTCCTTGCTAGAACTTTGTGCAAAATCTGCTTTGGCAGTAAATCAATTAGATGTGGCAGAATCCTATGTTGGGAAACTTCTTCAAAAAGACCCTGAAAACGCAGAAAATATTTTATTAAGAGCTGAAATTCTTTTTAAAAAAGGTGAATATCTAAGAGTTTCTTCCTTATTAGATGCATATTCTAAAACTGACAAAACATCATTAAAATATTTGTTATTAAGAAGCCAACTTCAAAATATTTGGAATAGAAATACAACCGCAGCCATTGCAACAATTTCCGAAGCTTTAACTTTATATCCAGATAATTTTGATGTGTTATTATGTGCTGCTGAACTTATTGCAGACTCTGGTTCAAAAATCAATGGAAAATCAGCATTGGAATTGATTGAGATATTAAAAGAAAAAGATGGAAATAATCCAAAACTTTTGGAAATTGAAGTAAAAGAATATATACGCCAAAAAAATTGGGAAAAGGCTTATGAAATTGCTCAGGATTTAATTTTCTTAGAATCTTCAGAAGCTACAAAATTAAATTATGTTTCTATTTGTATTGAACTTGGCAAAGCCGAAGAAGCCTTTTCTATTGCAAAACAATTGTATGAAATCAATCCTGCAAACGAAGATATTCAATTAGCTTATATCAAATCTTTGATTGCAAATAATAAAAATAATGAAGCCTTGGCTATTATTGCCTCCAGTTTGGAAAGTGCATCTTCAAAAATGAAAAGTGCCTTGTATTATCAAAGAAGTCGTCTTGAAAGTTCAGAAGATAAAAAACTTTCAAGCCTTCGGTCAAGCTTAACAGCAAATCCTAGAAACGAAGAAGCTCTTTTTGCTCTTTATGAACTTTATTTTAATAAAAACGATTATAGAAAAGCACAATATTATCTAAAACAAGTAATTGCTTTAAATCCTTCAAATCAAGAATTGCTGGAAATAAACGCAAATCTTGAAAACTATTTATATTAATTTAGGTGACTCAAAGAAATTAACAAGTTTTTTATCGCCTACATTGGTTAAAAAAAGCGAGGCTCTTTTATGTCTAAATATAATCCTTTTAATTCAATCCCAATAAAAAATCGAAAGTGGCCAAATAACACAATTTCGAAGGCTCCAATTTGGTGTTCTGTGGATTTAAGAGACGGAAATCAGGCCTTGGCTGTTCCAATGACCATCGAACAAAAATTACAGTTTTTTAGTCTCCTTGTAAAAATCGGGTTTAAAGAAATTGAAGTTGGCTATCCTGCTGCAAATGATACTGAATTTGCTTTTGTAAGAAAAATAATAGAAGAAAAATTAATTCCAGAGAACGTAAAAATCCAAGTTCTTTCTCAGGCTAGAGAAAATCTTGTTATTAAAACTCTAGAATCTTTAAAAGGTGCAAAAATAGCTGTTTTCCATTTATACAACGCCACTTCTCCTGCCCAAAGAAAATTCACTTTTAATAAATCAAAATCAGAGTTGATAGAAATGGCCATAGAAGGTGTTAAGAATGTAAAAAAACATCTTTCCTTGGTTGGGGATACAAAAATTCAATTAGAATATTCTCCAGAAGATTTTAGTTCCACCGAAAGTGATTTTGCTGTAGAAATTTGTAGTGCTGTATTTAATGAATGGCAGCCAACTACGAAAAATCCACTTATAATCAATTTGCCATCAACTGTGGAAAAGGCAACTCCAAATATTTATGCAGACCAAGTAGAATATTTTATTCAGTTATTTGATAGAAAAAATAAAAATGCCATAAAAAAAGGTTTAGTTGTAATAAGTCTACATAACCACAATGATAGAGGAACTGGCGTGGCCTGTGCTGAACTTGGACTTTTAGCTGGTGCCAGTCGCATAGAAGGAACTCTTTTTGGAAATGGGGAACGCACTGGAAATTTAGACATTGTAACAGTCGCTCTAAATATGTTTTCCCAAGGAATTGATATTGGGCTTGATTTTAGTTCTATTACAGATATTGCCAGTGAATACACAAAGCATACAGGAATGCCTGTTCCATTACGTCAACCATATTGTGGAGAATTAGTTTTCACTTCATTTTCTGGATCCCATCAAGATGCAATAAAAAAAGCCATGAAAGCCTATGAAGAAAAAAATGACAAAAATGCTCCTTGGGAAATTCCTTATCTTCCTATTGATCCAAAGGATATTGGAAGGGAATATGAAGAAATTATAAGAATAAATGCTCAAAGTGGAAAAGCTGGCGCTGCTTGGGTTTTAGAAAAGGATTTTGGAATTGTATTACCAAAAGGAATGCAAAGTGATGTTGGTCTTGCTGTAAAATCTAGAGCAGACTTCCTTCAACGAGAACTTTCTTCAGAAGAAGTTTATTCGGTTTTCAAAGCTGGATGGTTAAACACTGAATCTCCTCTAAAGATTTTAGATGTTGTGGAAACCCATATTGATTCTGGAGCAGAAAAAGATAGCGTTCTTTGTCGTGGAAGTGTAAGTTATTATGATGAAATATTTTCCATTGGGGCAAAAGGAAATGGACCTCTTGCTGCCTTTGTTGAAGCTTTAAAACAAACAACTGTTCCTAAGTTTTCTTTATCAGCCTTTCATGAACACGCCATTGGCTCTGGCTCAGACACAGATGCTATGGCATACGTGGAACTTTCTTTTGAAAGCGGAACAAAAACATGGGGCTCTGGAAAAAGTTCCAATATCGGTCGTGCTGGTATAAAAGCTATTATAAGTGCTGTAAATCGTAGTTTTAAACAAAACTAAGTCTATAAAATTTGACCAACTTTTCATTGCGGGTTTATACTGAATAAAAAGAGAGAATTTTTTTCGTAAAAATATAAAGAGGCAAAACGTGAAAAAGAAACTGCTATTATTTATTGGTTTATCAGTTTTAGTCATTTCAATGATTGTATGCACTACAGTTTCCCTAACTTTGAAAAAAGATGTTTTAGAAGATGCAAATGTTAAAGCAACTTATCAGGCTCAATCAGTTGCAACTACCATAAAAGCAGATTTAGAAGAAAAGATTTCTAGTGCCAAGAGTTTTGGAGAAATCTTTATGAATTACGAAGATTTACCTTTGGAAATTCGTAGAGATTTTTATGTTTCAGTTTTAAGAGATGCTATTGACCAAATAGAAGGATGTTTTAGTGCTTGGACAATTTGGGAGCCAAATGCTTTAGATGGTCAAGATGAAGAACTTGGAAGATATACAGCTTGTTGGACAAAAGAAGATGGAGAAATTGTTCAATTTGAGCTAGAAGATTATGAAGATGCAGATTGGTATTTAGATCCTTTGAGAAAAAATACAATAGATATTTCAGAACCAGAGTTGGATGAAGATCAAGCCGAGCTTGGAACTACAGTTTTTATCTATACAATTTCAGTTCCTATAATAAATGAAAAAAACGAACATGTAGGACTTCTCGGTTTTGATATTAATTTGGAAAATATCAAAACCTTGGATGTGGGAAATATTGAAAATGTTACAACGGTAAAATTAATTTCTCCAAGTGGTTACTTGTTAATTTCTCCAAAAGAAGAACTTCTAGGCGAAGTTGATGTTTTTTATGAAAACAATGAAGATTTATTTTCTGAACTAGAAAATTCTTCTGAAAGTAAAGTATTACATACATATTATGAAGATTTAAATTCTATGGCAATTGGAGTTTTAACACCAATTCAACTAGAAGGTGGTGGAACTTGGTATGTAACAATTTTTACAACAGAAGCTACAGCCAATGCATTAAGCATTCGAGTTGTAAAAACTCTTGCTATTTCCTTTGGTTGTCTGATTTTTGCTTTGTTGGTAATAATCAGCATTCTTTTAAATCCGATTATTAAGCCTCTAACCAAAACTGCAAAAATGCTACAAAACATTTCCGAAGGTGATGGTGATTTAACAGTTAGAATAGAATCTAAAAGCAAAGATGAAGCTGGACAAATTGCAAAATATTTTAATAAAACAGTTTCAAAGATTCGAGACAATTTTATTTCAATTCGAGACAATACAGAGGAAATTGTAAAAGCTGATGTTACAATGTCAGCAAATATGGAAGAAACAGCAGCGGCTATTCACCAAATTGCCACAAACATTTCCAGTGTAAAATCACAAACTGTAACCTCGGCAGAAATTGCAGAACAAACAATAAACACAGTAAATGGAATGGTAAGTCTTCAAGAAGAATTGAATCATCATATTGAATCTCAGACAAATAATATTTCAAAATCTATTTCTTCTATAGAAGATATGGTTGAACAAATTAACAAAGTTTTTGGATTGGTAAAAGGAAACATAGAAGCTGTTGGCGAACTAGAAAAACAAACCCAAAAATTACAGGATATTACTGCTCAAAATCGTGATATTTCAAAAGAAATCTATGAACGTTCCGATGCTTTATTAAATGCCAGTGAAGTTCTTGAAAGTATTGCCAGTCAAACAAACTTGTTAGCAATGAATGCTGCAATTGAAGCTGCCCATGCGGGAGAAGCTGGAAAAGGCTTTGCTGTTGTTGCGGACGAAATTCGAAAACTTGCAGAAGAATCCGGTGTACAAAGTAAAAAAATAACAGACGTTTTACAGTGGCTAAGAAACGAAATCATAGCTATTGCAGAAACCTCAGATTTATCAGACAAGGAAGTTGCAACATCCTTTGATTTAACCTTGCGAGTTAAAAAACAAGAAGGAACAATCCTAGAAACAATGGAAGCTCAAAACTCTTCCAATGTAAAAGTTTTGGAATCTGTTCGTGCTGTTCGAGAAGAAGCCGACATTGTTTCCAATTCTTCAAAAGAAATGATGATAGCAAGTCAATCTGTTATTGAAGCAACATACAAATTAAACGAAGTTACAGAATTGATAAATGGAAGTATGAATGAAATGGCAGCAGGAGCTTCAGAAATCAACAATGCTGTTCAAGAAATTAATGATGAAATTGTTCAAATTACAGATAACTTAAATGTTCTTTCAAAGAATGTTGGAAGTTTTAAATTATAATTTGATTGATCAATTTTGGTAATTTTCAAAAATAGAAAAAGCGATGTAGAAGTTTTTTAACTTTTACATCGCTTTTTTTGTAAACTTCGGTTCCTAAGGGAAATCAAAGCCTCTTAAGCACGATTGCTGAGCAAAGCCGAAGTACGGTTGCTGAGCAAAGCCGAAGCACTGTTACTGAGCAAAGCCGAAGCACTGTTACTAAGCAAAGCCGAAGCACTGTTACTAAGCAAAGCCGAAGCACTGTTACTAAGCAAAGCCGAAGCACGGTTGCTGAGCGAAGCCGAAGCAACGGACGTTTATAAAAATTTTAAAAACTATAGCGAATTCACAATGGTAAACACGCTGTCACCAGCTTTTTCCACATGACGAACAATATCAATGTAGTGAAGTTCAGTCTTAACATCCTTTCCATCTTCGATTCTGTGTCGTGCAAGTTTTTTAAGCTCTTTCTTTGTAGAGTCGATTTTTTCTTCCATTTCGATAGAAAGCTTTTTTTCTTCTGTTGTAAGCCCAAGACTTAAGTGTTGACTTACATAATCAAAAAATTCTCTAACTTGTTCCATATAAGGTAAAAGTTTTTCGTAGGAAGAAGTTTTTTTATCAGCATTTTTAGTGATGTATTTTTGCAAACTATGAACAAGAGAAGCACATTCATCACTTAATTCTTCAATTCCAGAAGTGATTTGTAGCAATTTATTGATTTTTATACTGATAGTCTGACTAGTTCCTCTCATTTTGTAACATTCCATCAAAAATGCAGAGATTTCTTCGTTCATCTCGTCGATATAATTTTCGCCCTCAAAAACAGTTTGTGCAATTTTATCAATAGACTTTGCATCATATCCTTCAAAAGCAGAATACACTTCATCAAGAAGGTGCATTGTTTTTGCGGACATTTTTGCAATTTCTCTTTCAATTTGCATTATATAAGATTCAACAGTATTTCTACTTTGAGAAATAATAACAGGCAATTTGTAATGAGAATCTTGTTCTGTCACAGGATCTTTTATCAATTTAGTAACCAAAATCACAATTTGCTTCACAAAAGGAAGGAAAATAATAGTAGAAAGAGTGTTAAAAACTGTATGCAACATGGCAATATGAGTTGTAATATTTTCTCTAGGAATTCCAGCCACTATAATATCAACTAAGTGCAATAAAGGATTAAAGAAAATAAGTGCAATCAAAGTTCCCACAATGTTAAATCCCACGTGAACAGCTGCAGCTCGTTTTGCATTTGTAGTGGCGCCAATGGAAGAAAGTACCGCATCAATGGTTGTTCCGATATTACTTCCCAAAACCAAAGCCGCAGAAAGAGGCCAATTCAATGCGCCACTTGCAGCCATAGTCAACACAATAGCTGTAAACGCACTAGATGAGTGTAACAATGCTGTTAAAGCAGTTCCGATAAGAACTCCAACAATAATTCCCCAAACGCCCCAGTTAGTTATGTTGTTAATAAAGCCTACAGATTCAGGACTAAGAACTAGCGTATCTCCAAGAAGATCAAGCCCTAGAAACAACATACCAAATCCCAAAAACATTTCACCAAAATCACTGATTTTATACTTTTTTTGAGATTTTATAAAAAATCCAAGCCCAATTAATGGAATAGCAAATGCAGAAATCTTAAAAGAAAATCCAAGTAAAGAAACAATCCAAGCAGTTACCGTTGTTCCAATATTTGCCCCAAAAATAATCCCGATGGCCTGAAACAAAGAAATAATTTGTGCGTTTACAAAACTAACCACCATAACAGTTGTGGCACTAGATGACTGAATAATGGCAGTTACCAAAACTCCAGTCAAAACCGCAGTAAAACGATTGCCAGAAACAACGCTTAACAACTTTTGCAACTTATTTCCGGCACCCTTTTGGATTCCAGAACTCAATAAATCCATTCCCCAAAGCAAAAGAGCCAAAGCTCCAGCAAAATTGAAAACAGTAGAAACAATGGAAATTACCATTAAAAACCTCCGCCCAAAACTTATCAAAAAAAATTATAGATGTAAATTAAGCCCAATCAGAATTAACACAAAACTAACACAGCCTATTTTCAATCTTAGTCAAATTTCATCGAAAAACAAAAAATCACTTCCAATAAAAATACCAAAAAGATATAATACAAACAATTAAAAATACACAAAACAAAGATAACCCGAAAATCGCCCACGGAGGATGAAATGACAAATAACCAAACATTAACAAAAACCCCAACATCAAAACTTCCAGTAAAAATCATCGCCCTGGACCTAGATGACACATTGCTAAAAGACGATCTTACAATTTCTGATTATACAGTTTCCGTAATGCAAAAAGCTGCCCAAGCCGGCATCTACCTTGTAATGTGTTCCGGTCGCACCGAAAATGGCATCCTCCCACACGTAAGACGCCTTGAAATCGCCGGAACCCAAGCCGGACGCTATCTAATTTCCCAAAACGGTACAGTAATTACCGATTTACACCTTCGAAAAAGCATTTTTCAACACCTAGTACCAAAAGAAGTTCTTCTCACAGTACACAACGTGGCAAAACAACACGGTATGTTCACCCTAGTTTATGGCGCCGATACAATTTACACCCAAGAAGACAACGAATGGACCCAAATCGACGTAAAACTTAACGGCTTAAAAATGGAAGTAGTAGAAGATTATGAAAAATTCCTAGAAAAAGGCCACCCAAAAATCCTCATTCCAGGCGACCCAGAAAAAATCCAAGAAGTTCAAAAAGAACTAAAAGCCATCCTCAAAGATACAGCCGAAATTTTCACCAGCAAACCATACTTTCTAGAAATCCTCCCAAAAAACTGCGGCAAAGGCGTAGCTCTAATCTGGCTTGCAAACCACTTGGGCATCCCACAAGAAAACACAATGTGCTTCGGCGACAGCATGAACGACGAAAATATGTTCATCCACGCAAATCACTCCGTGGCAATGATAAACGGCCTTGACCACATCAAAAACATGGCAAAATACATCACCGCCTACACAAACCACCAAGACGGCGTGGCACACTTCATCGAAGACTGGCTTTTATAACCTTCATTATATAGAAAGAATATTATTTTTTTTAGGACGAACCTGCTAACCTCACGTGGGTCCAGCTTTCCGCGGCCCGCCAGAGGCTCGGTCCTTCGGCCTTTTTGCAACAAGTTGCAAAAACCGCTCCAATCTGGCGTAAGATAGGGATTTGGGAAACTTCCTGTTTCCCAAATCCCTGCTAGAATTTCATGGGAAATTCTAGCCTTGCAATAATCGGACATCCCTGTCCAAGATAGTAAAATTACCTCCTGTAATTTTACTATCTGCTAGAATTTCTTGCGAAATTCTAGCTTCGCTATAGTCGGACCTCCTGTCCGACATAATAAAAAAAACGCCTGTTTTCAAAATACCTTTGTCATTATGAACCCACTCTTCGTCATTGCAAAAAAAAGACCTTGCCATTGCTAAGCAAGCCCTTGTCATTACGAACAAAATCTTCGTTATTGCGAACGTAGTGAAGCAATCTACTCGCATCCATAAACACAAGAAAAAGCCCTAATAATAAAAGCTTTCAGTGCACAAAAAATAGACGAAGAAAAAAAATAAAAAAAATGTAAAAAATTTTAAAATAATTGTTGACAAAAAATAATAAGTTATGATATATTCTTTTTCACCGACGCAACAGTGAGTAACAAAAAGTTGCAAACGGTGATAAATAAAAGAAAATCTTAACAAGATTTTGCGTTCTTTGAAAAGAAATAAATAGGGAAGGAAAGAAAACGAAACAGTTTGAATTACAGAAATGTAATAAAGCTGAAACGTGCAGTAAAGGTTCTAAGATAGAGATATCGAAGAAAGAAAAAAACGTTAAGAGAAATCTTAAC
>JAEIGA010006239.1_pt1 | contig 18146 bp, 19 predicted proteins | sample 9270691 | NCBI WGS metagenome assembly JAEIGA01 (sample SAMN17057246, study PRJNA624740) | gut metagenome | biome: biome; isolation source: fecal sample | host: Bos grunniens | place: China: Xizang | collected 2019
CCCTGCATTCTTCTTTTTCTTGAAACAACCTCAAGACCTGAATACGCTTTAATGTGCCCTACGTGCATACCTGCACCACTTGGATATGGGAATTCTACAAGAGCGTAAAACTTTGGTTTTTCGCTTCCGTCTTCAGCGTGGAAAACGCCTGCTTCTTCCCATTTTTTCTGCCATTTTTGTTCAACAGCGGAAAAATCGTACTTCATTTTAATCATTTCCTTTCTTCTTATCAAACGAGTCAGTTTAATCAATAAACTGAGAAATATCTAATTTAGCAGCATCGTCCCAGAGTCTTTCAAGATTATAATATTGTCTTGAATCTTCTAAGAAAATGTGAACAACAACACCGCCATATTGCATAAGCACCCAGCCGGTAGCTCTGCCTTCAACGTGGTCAGGGTGAATACCTTCTTGTTCTAATTGGTATTCTATTTCATCTGCTAACGCTCTTACGTGTGTATTTGAGTTAGCAGTTGCAATAACAAAATAATCGGCAACTATTGTTACCTCTTCTGTTTTAATAACTTCTATGTCTCTTGCTAATTTATCATCAAGAGCCTTAACAATTTTTTTAGTAAGCTCCATACTCATATTAATTTCTCTCCTTTTTCGCCCTTGTAAGCTACAAGTGCTGAATTATACGCACCCATTGTATCAGGATGAACCAAACGCTCTTTTTTAATTAAGTCAATCATTGTAAAGCTTAAACCCTCAACAATAGCTTCATCAAGTGAACGGAACGCTTTTTCTCTCATAACTTCAACGCCGTCATAGTTACGCTCTTTACCTATAAAATCGGCAATAAATATTACCTTTTCCAAAAGAGTCATATTGCTTCTGCCTGTTGTATGGTAACGGATAGCTGTTAAAATTTCTTCATCGGTACAAGCTAATTCCTTTTCAGCAAAAACCTTACCACAAATAGCGTGAAAGAGTTTTGGGGCTGCTAATTCATACTCAGAAAGTTCTACACCATTCTCAAGTAAATATTGAAGCTGAACACTTGGCTCAAGATTTTTACAAGAATCATGAATAAGACCAGCTGTATAAGCTTTCTCGGGGTCTGCACCAAACTTAATTGCAAGTTCTTTTGCACAGTCTGCAACATTAAGAGAATGAATGAACCGTTGCTCTGTAAGTCTGCCTTTAATAATTTCAATACATTCTGAATTGGTTTTCATAAATAAAGCCCCCTTTTTTTGATATAACTTATAGTATCATAAGTAAGGTATTTACTTGTGTCCAATCTGTTTTTCAGCATAGTTCTTAAGAGAGTAGAACTAACTTCAAGTGGTTTTTCTTTTGAAATTATATATTCGCCCTCGTGTAACTTGAGCTTTGTAATAGCATAGGTTTTAATATCTGCTAAATGCTTTAAATCCTCTGTTCTTGCTGCAGTAACAATAGTACAAAGTGATAAAAGTTCTTTATATTTGTACCAGTTTGCAAGTGACAAAAACATATCGTCACCCATAAACAAAAACAAATTATCATTCGGATAATATTTTTTAATGTCTTTTATTGTATCGACTGTATAGCTTTTGCCCTCACGGTTAAGTTCAATAGCAGAAATTTCAAAAATCGGGTCAGTAAAGGTGTGACGGCACATAGCAAGTCTGTCAGTACCCTCTGCCACAGTCCCGTCTTTAAAAGGCGAAGAGTAAGCGGGAATAATAATAACCTTATCTGCTTTACACGCTTTCGCAAGATTTTCTGCTAAAAGTGCGTGACCTTTATGTGGCGGGTCAAACGAGCCACCATAAATTGCAATATTGCCCATAAAATCACCCGAAAATTATTTATTAGATAATTTTATCTAAAATAAAAAATATTGTCAATATAATAGAAGATATTATTTCTTTATTTTAGCTTCAATTTCTTTTACATAATCATCTTTTTTGAAAAATCTGAATGCTTCAAGACATTTTTCACAATGCAAGAGAAAATTGTTGTTTATTTCACCATCATAATCTTTTAATGAAAAGAAAGCAGAATTAAGACAATTATTAACCATTTCCTCATCATCAGTTTTATGGAAAAGATGTGACAAATTACAAAAAGTAAGAGCCATTTCTGAATCGTTACCCTTGTAGAGTGAAAGAATATTTAAAGCCTTTCTAAAATATCTTAATGCTTCGCTATAATTTTCTGTATCATACAACGCCAAAGCATAGTTATTATAAAAACCAGCAAAGCGATAATCATTCTCAGGAATTGTATTTATATATGCTTCAAATGCTCTTTCAAAAAGAGGTAATGAATCTGCAGTTCTTTTGAAAAAATTAAGAGTTGTCGCACAGTTAAGATACATATTTGCACCTAAAACAGAATTTTTTAATTCAAACTTTTCAATTAACTCTAAAATCTCATTTATTGCAGAAACTGCCTTTGCCTGTTCACCAGTTCTTCTGTGAAAAGAAACAACCTCATTATGAAGAGTCATTTCAGCAAAAGAATCGTTTTCACTTTTTGCTATCTCTATTTCTTTTTCTAAATATTCGCCAGCTTCGCTAATCAGATTTTTATTTAAAAGCTCGTCATATTTATTTAAGATAATAGCAACATCTTTATTTTCTGCCATAATTAAAACTCCGTTTCTGTAATACGCTCTACTTCAATAGTTCTTGTTTCAATATTTTCAGGATTATTTTCATCAAGAACAATAAGCCTACCGCCGTGCTCTCTTCCGTATGTAAAGTATCCACAACCTATTGTCTGGTAAAGACTTATACCATCAACTTTAATATGGAAATCATTAACATGGTCGTGACCGAAGAAAGCAGCTTTTATATCGCCCATTTTCTTCCAACTTTTTAATTGTGCAGTATGGTCCTGCTTCATATATGGTGGGCAAGGGTATTCTCTTAATCTACCTGAAATAAGCTTTTCTCCGAATGAGTAGAATTTGCCATCCCGCTCAACAACATTTTCGCCCATTTCTGCTACTTCTTGCAATTCAAAAATTTCTTGTTGCACAGGAATATGCTGAAAAAGAATTGCCGGAACAGGTGTACCACCATTTTCATCAGCTAATTCTTTACTTCTTTTTTCATACCAGTCAATCTGGTCTTTGTGAACAAACGCATAACCAGAATCGCCATCTTCTGCATTCATATAATCGTTAGAGTCCATAAGCCAGATAGAGAAAGCATCTCTTTTTCCATCTGAGCTTTTGATTGTAAGATTGCAGTTACCACAACCGAAAACATCCGCGTCGTTAAGGCAAGAACGACAATTCTGATAATCATTATACATAATCATCTGAATATCTGTGTAAAAACCAACCTCACCATCATGGTTACCGAATACTAATGCTAATGGAATATTTCTTCTTTTAATTGGTTCAACTATTTTTGTTATTGTTTTATAAATCAAATCGTAGTTAAACTCTTCCCAATAGCCACTCACGTTATCGCCACCGAAAACTACTAAATCAGGGTTTGCCTCTTCAATACATTTTTCAATAACATTAAGAGTTTCCTTGTCTTTATTATCAGGAATATCTCTGTTATCGTCATCATCCATCTCGGGCATAACCTCGTGAATATCTGTGAGATGTAATATTCTGAACTTACCATCCTTTGAAAATTGTAATGGTGCGGGTTCTTCTCTTAAAAATCTGTCTGTTCTCCATTTATTTGGTCTGCCTGTTGCCATAATATCACCTATAACTTTAATTTTTTGTAAAATCAGAATGCCCAGTTACCATTTATAAAGATTGGGTATGCTTTGCCATCTTTATAGCCTGTAATGGTAAGGTCATCCGCACCAATCATAAAATCAACATGAATCATACTGTCATTGACACCAAGAGCCTGACATTCTTTAAGCGTTTTTTCCTGAAAACCATCAATAGTGTCGCAGAAGCCTCTACCTAAAGCTACATGACAGCTTGCATTTTCATCGAAAAGTGTATTATAGAAAAGAATTCCTGTGTTTGCAATAGGACTATCTTGAGGAATAAGTGCTAATTCACCAAGGTAAGGTGCACCTTCATCCATTGAGAGCATTTTGTCTAACAAATCCTTGTTTTCTCTTGCCTCCCACGAAACTGCCTTACCATCTTTAAAAGTAATTTTAAAATCTTCAATTAACTGACCCTGATACGAGAGTGGTTTTGTAGAAACCAAAGTACCCTCTGCAAAGCCTTTCTTTGGTGAAGTGAAAACCTCCTGAGTCGGTAAATTAGGGTTAAAGAAATTACCTGAAAGTGTTTCTTCTCCACCACCGCACCAGTGTGCTTCAGGGATTAAATCTGCTCTGAAGTCTGTACCATTTGAGCTTTTGTATTCAATATAGTCAAATTTCTTTTCATTAAGCCATTTTGTACGTTCTTTTAAGTTTTTATTATGATCATCCCATGCTTTAACAGGGTCGTTGTCTTTAGTAACATAAACTGTTTCTAAAATAGCATCCCAAAGCTTGTTATAAGCATTTCTTTTGGTTTCATTCGGGAAAACTTTTTTTGCCCAGGCGTAAGATGGCACCGCAGCAATAGTCCATTGATCTTTGTTTTCAAGTGCATCACTGTATTTTTTAGTAATTTTATAGCGTGCCATTTGTGATTTTTGCATTTTTTCACGATTAACACCTTTAAGTCCGTCCGGGTCTTCACTTTCAATGAAAATTCTGCAAGGCACTTCTTCTACCATACGCTTTAATTTTTCTTCTTTCCAAAGAGGAACTTCTGAAAGAGATTTTAAAGTTCTGTATTTGTAATCGGTTTTTGTAATAGGTTGATATGTCCATTCAACATCAACTCTTGAAGCACCTAATTTATAACATTCAGTAACGAGTAAATTAATAAACTCAAATTGGTCTGCCTCCGCAATAATTCTTACAGGCTGACCTTTTTTTATATTTGCACCAACTCTTGCAATAAGGTGTGCATATTTTCTCATAATTGTTTTAGTCATAAAACTCACCTTTGATTCAAAATATTATATTTATAATATTTTAACACAAATATTCTGCTTTTACAATTAAAGTGTAAAAATAATATTAAAAATTTACAATATTGTTATTTTCATTGATTTAAGCATTCAAGTGTTATATAATATATCTTGTCGGTTTATGTCGATTTTTAATGATCTACAGAAAGAATGAATGTTAATGAAAAAGAAATTAGCAATTAGCTTTATTATATTGAGTATTACACTCATTTGCACAAGCATTATTGCCTATGCAAATTACACAAATCAGACAGTTTTTACCATCCACGAAAACGGTGTTATCTGTTCTCTTAAAACTTACGATTCATCTGCTTCAGGTAAGGTTGAAATTCCAAAAGACTATAACGGAATTATAGTAACCGAAATTTGTGAAAATGCTTTTCTAAAATGTAAAAATGTTACTGAAATTATCGTTCCGAAAACCGTTGTAAATATCGGTGATTTTTCTATGGGTTATGTAGAAAATGAAAAAGGCGAAAAAGTCAAAAACGAGAATTTTGTTATCTGGGGTAGAGCTGGATCTGAAGCTGAAAAATATGCTAAAAAGAATGGCATTACCTTCAAGGTTTTCCTTACCACACCATCCTTACTTTCTGCAAAAAATGCTGTCAATGGTGTTAAAGTAAGCTGGTCTCCTACAGATAATGCGGCTGGATATAATATCTACAGAAAAACTGACAAAAGCAATTGGGAAAAAATTGCGTATGTTAAAGGTGAGAGCAAAAATGCCTTTGCTGATAAAACCCCTAAAAACGCAACTACATATTATTATTCTGTAAGCGCTGTTCACGGAGATTTTTCAAGCGATTATAACAAAAAAGGTGTATCTGTTTATCATATAACAGCACCAACTGTTACTATATCCAATACAAAAAGTGGTGTTAAAATTTCCTGGAAAAAGAATAACAAAGCAACCTCTTACAAAATTTATAAAAAATTAGAGGGTGCAAGTAGCTGGACAGGATTAAAGACTACAAAAAATGATGTTTTCTCATACACTGACACTACTGCAAAAAACAACGAAAAAGCCTATTACTGTGTTAAAGCTGTTATAAATAAAAACGTCAGTGGTTGCGATACAAAAAAAATTAACATTTTCCTTTCCGAGCCTAAAATTACATCTGTAAAAAATGTTGCCGATGGAATTCGCGTTTATTGGAATAAAATTAGCGGTGCTAAAAATTATAAGATATACAGAAGATTAAGTGGAGAAAAATGGGTAGCTTTAAAAGATGTTTCTGCTAACACTACTGCTTTCACCGATAAAACAGCAAAATCTGGAACCAACTACATATACACAGTAAAAGCAGTAAACGGAAAGTTTAAAAGCAGTCATAGCAAAGGACTAGCAGCATATTGCGTCAACACACCGACTCTTAAAAGTGCAAAAACTTCAGGTAAAGCCCTGTCGGTTTCATGGAGCAAGGTAAAACATGCCGATTATTATGTTGTTTACAGAAAAACTGCAGATACATCCTGGGCAAGAATCTATAAAACAAAAGACAATAAAACTCTTTCCTATAAAGATACTAATGTAGCTTCTGGTAACAACTATATCTATACTGTAAAAGCATTTTATAAGAACACAAGTAGTGGACACAACTCAAAAGGTTTAAATTGTACATATTTCGCTTCCCCTGTTTTAAATTCCGTAAGGTGCATAAAATCTAAAAATATTGTGCTTAATTGGTCTAAAGTAGGCGGTGCAAGCTACTACACAATTTATAAAAAAGTAATTGATGGAAAATACAGTGTTCTTGCAACGGTAAATTCAGATACCTTAACTTTTACTGACAGTAATATTGCTATAGGAAAAGAATATGCTTATAAAATTAAAGCAACCTCTACTTCTGGTATTGTGAGCGGATATTCAAACGCCAAAACTGCAAGGGTGCTTGACCCTAAAAAACCAATGGTTGCACTCACTTATGATGATGGCCCATCAAAAAATGCCACTACAAGAATTCTGAATGTTTTAGAAAAGTATAATTCAAGAGCTACTTTCTTTGTAGTAGGTTCAAGAATTGACTCTTATAAAAGCCAACTCAAGCGCACTTATAACTTAAAGTGTGAAATTGGTAATCACACATACAATCATAAAACTCTCACAACCCTTTCTGCCACAGGTGTAAAGAAAGAATTAAATGATACCTCCAAAAAGATTAAAGCTGTCACAGGAGAAAACCCTGTCTTAATGCGTCCACCTGGTGGCTCTTACAATAACAACACCGTTAAAAGTAACACCGCATACCCAATAATAATGTGGTCTGTTGACACAAGAGACTGGGAAAGCAGAAATTCCACAAAAATTGTATCACACATAAAATCAAATGTAAGAAATGGCTCAATTATATTGATGCACGATTTATATGATTCAACTGCATCAGCTACAGAAACAATTGTACCATGGCTTATAAAAAATGGTTATCAGCTAGTAACTGTTTCCGAATTAATGGATGCAAAAGGCGTAACAATGAAAAATGGCGTTGCATATAGTTCAGCAAAATAAAAAACGCTCACCTTACCTTGAATGGTAATGGTGAGCATTTTTTATTTTCCTAATTCAACTGTTCTTTTATATGCTTTATCTACCGCATTTATAATATCTGCTCTGAATGAAGCATTTTCGAGTGATAAAACACCTTCTATTGTACTACCCGCAGGACTACATACCGCATCCTTAAGCTTTCCCGGATGTTCATTTGTTTCAAGCACCATTTTTGCAGAACCAAAGAGAGTTTCTGCGGCATAAAGTAACGCCTTATCTCTTGGTAAGCCACATTTAACCCCACCATCTGCAAGAGCATCTATAAACATAAACACAAATGCTGGTCCGCATCCTGAAATTGCACTTGCGGCATCAATTTTTTCTTCATCTAATTTATCGAGCATACCCGCTTTTTCAAGTGTCTTTGTGAATTCACTAAAATCTTCGTCTATTACGTATTTATTACCAGTATAAAGAATCATACCAGCACCAACCGAAGCCGGAATATTAGGCATAATTCTAATAATCGGATATTTACCATCACACATTTCTTTTAAATCGTGAAGTTTAACGCCAGCTGCCATTGAAACAATAACAAAATGCTCTTTTCTTGCTTTAAAAACAGATGCTAAATTATCGCAAACACCTCTTAAAACCTGTGGCTTAACACCTAAAAAAACAAAATCACATTCTGATGCAACTTTTTCAACAGAAGCATAATTCATATTGTTCTGAAAAGCAAAGCTTTTTGCTTTTTCTTCATCTGCATCTGACACAAAAACTTTATCAGCACCAACAGAGTTTGCGGCAGCAATTGCTAATGCTCCACCCATATTACCGCAACCGATAAAACCTATTTTTTTATCCATTTTAACATTCACTTCCTTATCGGATTTGTCCGTCACCTTTAATTATATATTTATATGTTGTAAGTTCTTCTAGACCCATTGGTCCTCTTGCGTGAAGCTTCTGTGTTGAAATTCCCATTTCACAACCCAATCCAAATTCACCACCGTCAGTAAAACGGGTTGAAACATTAACATAAACAGAAGATGAATCAACACCCTTTACAAATATATCGGCAGTTGCCTTGTTTTCTGTTACAATCGCTTCGCTATGCATTGTTGAATGAAGTGAGATATGCTCTACCGCTTCATTAACATTTTCTACAACTTTTACCGCTAAAATGTAATCTAAAAATTCTGTATCGAAATCATTTTCATTTGCATTTTTTCCATCAATTATTTTAGCAGATTTTTCACAAAGACGAAACTGGACTTTATTTTCACTTCTATTGTCAACAAGTCTTTCTTTAACTAATGGTAAAAATTCATTTGCAATTTTTTCATTAACAAGTAAAACTTCCATAGCATTACAAACAGATGGTCGGCTTGTTTTAGCATTCTCAATAATATTAAGAGCTTTATTAAAATCCGCATCACAATCCACGTAAACGTGACAGATACCGGTACCAGTCTGAATACAAGGAACCTTTGCATTTTCTGTAACTGCCTTTATAAGACCAGCACCACCGCGTGGAATCAGTAAATCGACAAGACCTACTGCATTCATTAATTCATTAGCACTTTCTCTTGTTGTATCCTGAACAAGATTTATAAGAGTTTCTGGAAGATTTAATTCCCTTAAGCCCTTACGCATAGCATTAATTATTGCATTAGCTGAACTGAATGCTTCTTTACCACCACGAAGCACGCAAACATTACCACTTTTTAAAGCGAGTGCCGCCGCGTCAGAAGTAACATTTGGTCTGCTTTCGTATATAATAGCAGTAACACCCATTGGAACTGTTGTTTTTTCAATAACAATTCCGTTTGGTCTTTCAACTCTGTTCAAAACCTTACCAACAGGATCAGGTAACATGACAACCTCTCTTATGCCGTTTGCCATACCCTCAATACGTTCTTTTGTTAAGGCAAGTCTGTCAAGCATAACGTCTGAAATTGTGCCTTTTGCTTTTTCCAAATCACTTTTATTGGCAGTTAAAATTTCATCTGCATTTTCTATTAAAGCATCTGCCATTTTAAGAAGTGCGTTGTTTTTCTCTTCTGTTGAGAGTGAAGCAAGTTTTGTTTTTACTTTTTTTGCTTCTCTTAATATTTCTTGTGTAGTTATCATTTTTCACACCTGAATTTTAATTATATTATTTTGCACTGAATTTTGTGCCGATTTTTTTATTATCAACAATATCATAAAGTACAGAAGGATTTGAGCCGTTTGCAATAATCATGTCTGTGCCCTTACTCATACAAAGCTTTGCGGCATTTAACTTTGTAACCATTCCGCCTGTACCGAGTGAAGAGCCCTTTCCACCGCCTAAGGCTTCAATTTCAGGAGTTATTTCAGTAACAAGTGAAATAAGCTCTGCTTTTTCATCTTTATGTGGGTCTGCAGTGTAAAGTCCGTCAATATCTGAAAGAAGAACTAATAAATCTGCTTTCATACTTACAGCAACAATTGCACCTAAAGTATCATTATCACCGACTGCAATTTCCTGAGTTGAAACTGTATCGTTTTCATTTATGATTGGTAACACATTAAGCTCAAGAAGTCTGTTCATTGTGTTCTGAATATTGTGGTAGCGCTCACTGTCTTCTAAATCAAGACCTGTTAAAAGAATCTGTGCTACTGTGTGATTATACTCTGAAAAGAGCTTATCGTATGTATACATAAGCTCACATTGACCTACTGCTGCTGCCGCTTGTTTTGTTGGCATATCTTGCGGTTTTTCTTTTAATGAGAGCTTACCAACGCCCATACCAATAGCACCAGAAGATACTAAAATCATTTCGTGACCTGCATTTTTAAGGTCACTTAAAACCTTGCAGAGTTCTTCAACATGACGAATATTTATATTACCTGTACTATGTGCTAAAGTCGATGTACCGACTTTTACTACTATTCTCATTCTTCTTTTTCCCCATTTTCGTTTGTATTAGCTTCCGTTCTTTCTTTTAATTTACCAGCTCTTGAAACTGCTAAATCTTCCATCATCTGTTCACGGACTTTGCCGTTTACATTAAAGAACATAAGTGAAAGTCCTTTACATGTTCTTCCGATTGCAGGAGCTAAAGTAAATACAGTCCATATAGCCTTTAACATCCACGGGTCAGTTTGTGGAATAACAACGCCGTGAGAGTTAAGAAGTGGCTCATATTTAATAGCCGCAATAATAAAACCGCTTAAAATTGAAGAGATATTATTGCCAACTAATGTGATATAACCCATTGCCGCACTCATCATACCTTCGTTACGAATGCCTGTTTTCCACTCAACATAATCGTACATATCACCTGTAAGTGCAGAGTTACAATATCTCTGAACGCTGTTCATAGCACCTGCAAGTGTAAGTTCAATAACGATTATAACTAAATTCACAAAAGAATTTTCTGTTGGTGAGAAACCAATTAAATACATTACAAGATAAACAATTCCGCAATAAAGATAGCTTAAAACCGCAAGGTTTTTAAGACCAATTTTCTTAGTCCATTTGGTAGCAAATGGTAAAACGAAATAACTAGGAAGTCCTGTAAAAATACCTGAAATTGCAGCATTTGAAAGCTTACCAGTACAGTTAAGCCAGAAGTAGTTTGAAACATTCTGACCAACCGCTTTACCCATACCAAAGAAGTTTTTAATAAGTAAAACCCACATTGGTCTACATGAAGCAACCTGTTTTACAGATTTGAATACAGATGTACTTTTCATTTCATCACGAGAAGCAAGTGGCACACGCTCTTTTAAAGTAAAAAAGCCATAAATTCTAAATATAATTACCATCGCAATAAATACGAGTGCACCGCCTAAATAGATGCTTCTTGTCGGTATAGTTCTTGGCAGATAGTCAACAAAGAACGGGAATAGCGACGGCAACCAAACACCTAACAAATCGGCATAAGTATCAGTTGCTATAAGCTTATTTCTCTCGTTTACATTAGGTGTTAAATTGTAAAGTATGGCTGTGTATGCAGGATTATAAAATGAGTTAGAAATTGAACCGACATACTTTATAAAGAAGAACCATACAAAAAGTGCAACCTGAGAAAGTCCCTGAGGCAAAATCCAAGGAACTAAGTTAGCAAAAATCCAGAAAGGTAATGTAAGAACAAAATAAGGTCTTACTCTTCCCCAACGGGTTCTTGTTCTGTCTAATATAGGACCTGAAATAGCATTATCAAAAGTATCAAGAACACTGCAGACAGAGTCCGCAAGACTCAATGTAACCGGGCTTACCCCTTGGAAAGTGGTGTTATAAAAGAACATATTATTGCCAGAGAAGGTTTCCCAGTTTTTATCACCAAAGCCTGAGATTATGTAAGCAGCCATTTCTCTCGGACCCAGATATTCTTTTTCTTGCTGTTGCTTTTGTTTTTCTACATCCTCAAGAGTAACCTGAGAGTCTTTAACAGTAGTATTTTCTGCCATATTCCCACCACCTTAATTTCAATTCATTTTTATTCTAACATATATAAATATCTGTTGTAAACAAATTAAATATAAAATTCTTCTAATTCTCTTTTAAGTCTTGCAACAGGAAGTCCAACAACATTAAAGTAGTCACCGTCAATACCCCTGACTAAAAGACCGCCTTTACCCTGAATCCCATAGCTTCCAGCTTTATCACTATATTCACCGCTATCAAGATATTCGTTAATTTCTTCATCACTCAGTTCATAAAAAGTGACTTTTGTTTCCTGACTGAATGTCTTTATTCTTTCACCTTTAACAATAGAAACACCTGTAAAAACAGAGTGGGTGTTGCCACTTAGTGAACGAAGCATATTAAATGCATCTTCTCTTGATTTTGGTTTGCCTAAAACATTGTTATTAAGGCAGACTATTGTATCTGCAGAAACAATTACATCATTACTGAACTGCTCTTTTACAGCCTCACCCTTGATTTTTGAAAGATACTCAGCAATTTCTCTGCCGACTAAACCTTCTTTAATAGTTTCATCACAATCACAGGGATTAACTATTATATCTTCTGTTATCATTTTTATAAGCTCTTGCCTTCTTGGTGAAGCCGACGCAAGTATAATTTTCATTTAATCCCCACTTTGTAAGTATTTTTTGATATTTTTGGGTCAAATTTTTATTTTATATTAAAGAAACGTACCTTTTTAGAGTGTTAAGTCCCCACTCACACGCCATTCTTGATTCTTCACAGCCTTCAAACTCTAAAGTTATGAAATAATCATAACCGGCATTTATTACTGTTGAAAGGCATTGGAACACAGGTACATCACCGTGTCCTAAAACTGCACCTCTTAAATGTGTGCCACCACGGGTAGTAAAAAATCCGTCACAAGGCGCTATATTATCCCCACTTTTTATGTGGAAGTCCTTAGCGTGAACAAAAGAAGCGTAATTTTTGAGTTTTCCGAATGCAACCACAGGATTTTCATCTGCACAAAGGAAGTTACCCATATCAAGAAGCAAGCCAAAGTTACTGTCGGCAACGCCGGTAACAATTCTCTCGACTCTGTCGCTATCCTGACAGAAATAACCGTGGTTTTCCATCATAGTGCGAATTCCCTTTGTTTTTGCATATTCTGTAACTGCTTTGCACCCTTTGATTATAAGTGGTAATGCTTCATTAAAGCCCTTCGTTTTTGCATCTTCATCACGAAAACCACCCGTGCAATCGTGACGCATACCTGTTACACCTAAAGCAGCTGCAACATCAACTTCATATTTTAAACGGTCAATTTCCTTTTCAATATCACTACCGCTACCATAAATAAAATCAGCACCGATTGAATACTGAACAGGAATTATACCGTGTTTTTTGCATTCTTCATTTAATTCTTTTGCGTATTCTATTTTATTCTGGTTTTCAGGAGTGTGAATTTCTGCAAATTCAATACCCTCAAAACCAATGTCTTTCGCAATTTTAATAAGGTCTTTTTCTGTTACACCATTTTTACCTACAAGTCCACTCAAGCTGTATGTACTTACTGAAAATCTCATTTAACCAGCCCTCTTCCATATTTTTTGCATTGTTTATATTGCTTCGCCGTATTATTATATTAAGGTGAGTATTGTAGTTAACTCACCCAAAAGGAGAGATATTTTTTGAAAATCGAAGCTATAAGCGACGAAAAAATACTTGTCGCTCTTTCCATTAAGGACTTAAGCGAATTAGATATAACTTACGACGAAATGGATTACTCAAACATTGAAACCCGTCGTGTAATATGGACTATTTTAGATGAGGCAAAACGCTCTTTAGGAAAATCCATTGACACAGACGGGAGAATTTTAATTGAAGTAACACCGAGTGACGACGGGGGTTGTATTATGTGCTTTACAACTATGCCCGTTACCGATTGCAAATCAAAGAAAAAGCTTATTATGAAAAAAGAGGCTGAGCCACTTCTTTTTAAAGCACTTGATTCTGACTCGTTTTTAGATGCAATTACAGTTCTTAAAACTGCAGCAGAATCATTTAAAAGCTTTGAAGCCTTTTCTTATTGTAAAAATCTGTATTTTATCATTTACCCTAAGATTACTGGTACAAACAAAATCTCTTACATATTAAGTGATTTTGGTGATGTATTCTTCGGAGAAAATGAGCTTTTAAGCCGCATTTCTGAATACGGCAAAAGATTAAACTCAGGCTTTTAAAACATTTATTGCTTCTTTTATATCAGCTGACTTAAATATGTAACTACCCGCAACCAAAACATTAGCGCCTGCATCCTTACAAAGTGATGCAGTTTCGTTATCTACACCGCCATCAACCTGAATATCTACATTCAGTCCTTGTCTTTCAATTTCTTGTCTTAATGATTTAATTTTAGGAAGCATATCTGACATAAAACTCTGACCGCCGAAGCCTGGCTCAACAGTCATTATAAGAACCATTGAAATATCTTTAAGATAAGGGTAAACAACATCAATAGGAGTTTTTGGTTTTACAACAAGTGCCGCTTTTTTATTGGCACTTGTTATTTTTTTAATTGTAGCAGAAACATCACTGTTGCTTTCAACGTGGAACGATATCAAATCTGCCCCTGCCTTTATAAATGCATCTACATAATCAATCGGGTCACTTATCATAAGATGACAGTCAAACACCGCATCAGTAACCTTTCTTATAGATTGCACAACAGGAACACCTATTGAAATATTCGGCACAAAATGTCCGTCCATAACATCAATATGAACATACTCTGCACCTGCATTCACAACTTTTATAATCTCTTCTGCAAGCTTTCCGTAATCCGCAGCAAGAATTGAAGGTGAAATTATAATTTTTCTGTTCATAAAATAACACCCTTCTCTTTTGATATATTCTTTGAAACTTCTCTGTCTTTTGCTATTTGTAATCTTAATTCATCTAAATTTGAAAACTTCATTTCTTCACGAATTTTTTTGAGAAGATGAACATCTATATTTTTGTCGTACAAATCACCATTGTAACCTACAATATTTGTTTCACTTCGTTCTTTTGAATACCCTTCAATTGTAGGTCTTACACCTATATTTGTAACCGACGGATATTTTTTACCGTCAATTACAGAAAAAGATGCATAAACGCCATACCCCGGCACAATAAAATCATCAGAAAAAAACTGATTTATTGTCGGTGAGTCAATAGTTCTGCCACGGGCATCACCGTGAACAACTAAAAAATCGTATGAAAACTCTCTTCCGAGCATATCATTTGCTGACTCAATATCACCATTTTTAATAGCGTTTCTTATTCTTGTTGATGAAACAGGCTCGTCCTTATATTCAACTGCATTACTTATAAAAAGTCTTATGCCCTCTTTGTCACAAAGTTCCTGAAGTTTTTCTGAGTTACCTTGTGCTTTAGCACCAAAGTGATAGTTAAAACCACAAGAAAGAGCAGTAGCACCAACCGTTTTTAATAATATCTCATAAAAGAATTCCTTATAAGAAAGGTTCATTATATCACCGAAATTTATTGTAATCGGCTCTACACCCCAGTTTCTTAGTAATTCTTTTTTCTTATTTTCTGTAATCAGTTCACCAGGTGATTTTTTGTTTAAAACCTTTTGCGGATGTTCATTAAATAAAAGCACCGCAGGCTTTTTACCACTTGAAATCACCTTATCAATTACCTTTTTATGACCCGAATGAAAGCCGTCGAATGTACCAAGTGCAACGGCTAATCCGTCATTATTCTTTACCATATAAATATCTCCTGATAGATATTTTATATTATCTTTCAACATAAACTCTTTTTACTGTAAGATTTTCGCTTTCAGGTAACGCTTCACCTAACCCTAAAAACTCATCATTACAGTAAACTCTTATTAAGCCACAAGGCACTTTACCCTTGATTCTGTTCTTTAAAAGCTCGCCGCCATTTTTAAAACGTACTGCTTGTGGCTTTGTAATATTTATTTTGGGGTACTCTGAAAGAATTTTATCTACTGAAATAATAATCTTTTCCAACTCACTATTATCCCTGTAGTTTTCTAATTCTTCTAAAGTGATACACTCCTCTTCACTTATTCCGCAAGCAAAGGTTCTGTTTAATGATGTCATTACTGCACCAGTACCCAAAGCCTCACCAATATCAGAAATCAATGAACGGATATAAGTACCACTTGAACATTCTGTATAAAGAGAAAACTCGTTTTGTAAAACCTCGGCTATATCAAGCTTAAAAATTTCACATTCGCGTTCTTCCCGTTCAATTTCTATTCCCTGACGGGCAAGCTCATAAAGTCTGACACCATCTTTCTTGAGTGCAGAATACATTGGTGGAACCTGTTTTATTTTACCCATGAATTGCGGTAAAATCTTTAAAATTTCTTCCAAAGCTACAGTTTCTCCACTTTCTTCAACAACTGTACCCCATATATCAAGTGTATCTGTTTTTAAACCTAATTTAAATGTTGCTTTATAAGCTTTTTTATGTGTCGGTAAAAGCTCAATAAACCTTGTAGCACCACCTAAAGCAACAGGTAAAACACCCGTTGCCATAGGGTCTAAAGTGCCTGTATGACCACATTTCTTTTCACCGACAATTCCCCTGACACGCTTTACTGCTAAAAACGATGTCATATTCTCTTTCTTTTTCAAAGGAATTATGCCTGTCATAATTTAACATCCTAACGACATACGAATAGATTCTAATATTTTTTTCTTTGCTGTTTCGTAATCTTCTTTAACCTCACAACCAGCAGCACCCGCGTGACCACCGCCACCAAGTCTTGCGCAAATCTCTGACGCGTCAATATCGCCCTCAGTTCTGACAGAAATACCAAAAGCACCATTTTGTTTTTCTTTTATAACTGCACCAACCAAAACACCCTCAATCTGACGAGGCAAAGCAGTTATCGGGTAACACTCGTGCTCATTTGAACCACTTTCTTCATACATTTTCTGAGTAATGGTTATTATTGCACACTTGTCATTAAAATGATATTCAAGTGTTTTTCTCGCTAATAAATCAAGCTCTAAAAAGCTTTTTGATTTAGTTTCAAACATAAGCTTGTTTATCATTTTTGTATTAACGCCAATTTCAACAAGCTCTGCAACTGCTCTGAAAGTTTTAGCATTTGTATTTTGATAACGGAAACAACCTGTATCAGTAGAAATACCAGTATAGAGACAATTTGCAATATACTCGTCAATTTCCACACCTAATTTTTTAATAACCTTAAAAACGATTTCGCAAGCCGCCGCTCTGTCTTGTAAAAGAAGCTTTTCAGCAAAATATGCATTCGACATATGATGGTCGATACAAAGATTTACCTTGTCACCATAAATTTCTGCCAAATCGCCCAAAAGATGAACGTCAGCAACATCGACTGCAACGATGAATGGGTTTTCACCCACATCGTCACTCTCGAAGTCATCTGTCATATATGAAAAATCTTTAGACATTTCATCACTGCATTTAAAAGCTCTTTTTTTGCCTAATTTCTTAAGTGCTGCCATTAGAGCAAATGCACTGCCTAATGTATCGCCATCGGGGTGTTCATGTGATAAAACAAGAAAATTATCATTTTCTTTTAACAATTCTACACATTGTTTAAGGTCAATAACCATATCTGACATCCTTTCGGATTAAGACAACAAATGTCTTAACGAAATTTATTCTTCATCCTCTGATGAATCCACTAATCCCTCTAATTTTTTTGCGATATTCATACCATATTCAATAGAGTCGTCAGCAATAAACTTTAATTCTGGTGCTTTTCTCAAGCGAAGTCTTTTGCTAACTTCTCTACGGATAAGACCCGATGCATTTGTTAACGCTTTTGTTGCCTGCTTCGCAACATCAATACCCTCAATAGCACTAACATACGCCTTTACATAAGAAAGGTCACCTGTTACCTCTGCTCTTGAAATACTTATAAGATGCTCCGAAATTCTCGGGTCTTTAAGTTCTCTTATAACCGCGGCAAGCTCTCTTTTAATATCCTCTGCCGCACGATCTTGTTTATATGTGCCCATATAAAATTCTCCTTTCGTAAGAAGTTTTTATAATGAGATTTAGTCCTTATACTCTTCAACGATATAAGCTTCTAAAATGTCGCCTTCTTTAATATCATTGAATCTTTCAAGTCCAATACCACATTCGTAACCTGTTGCAACTTCTTTAACATCATCCTTAAATCTTCTCAAAGATGCAATTTCGTCTTCAGAAATAACAATACCATCACGAACAACACGGATTTTTGAGTTTCTTGTAATTTTAC
>JAEIGA010006240.1_pt1 | contig 18146 bp, 14 predicted proteins | sample 9270691 | NCBI WGS metagenome assembly JAEIGA01 (sample SAMN17057246, study PRJNA624740) | gut metagenome | biome: biome; isolation source: fecal sample | host: Bos grunniens | place: China: Xizang | collected 2019
AATAAGGAATATCTTTGCAATAGTAATAGCGAAGATAGGCTGCACTCGTTGAAAATAAAACAAGTTTTATTCACTCGTTTGCACTATCTTTGCAATGGTAACAGCGAAGATAGGCTGCACTCGTTGAAAATAAAACAAGTTTTATTCACTCGTTTGCACTATCTTTGCAATAATTAATCAATATCATAAATAATATGCAGACAGAAAAAATCGACGCAAAAGAGGTCATCAAGCAAATAATAGAAGGAATACAGGACAAAAAAGGCAAGGAGATTGTTGTTGTAGATATGCTCAAGCTCGGTAACAGCATTTGCGACTACTTTGTTATCTGCCAGGGAAACTCCCCCAACCAGGTAAGCGCAATAACCGACTCCATTGAGGACACAGTACGAATCAACTGCAAGAGAAAGCCCTACTCTGTTGACGGACTGCGCAACTCACAATGGGTTGCGATGGACTATGGCGACATCCTTGTACACATATTCCTCCCCGATGTGCGCAAGTTCTATGACATAGAACACCTTTGGGCCGATGCAACATTAACAGAAATCCCCGACATTGACTAATTGACAATAATGAACAAGAACAACAAAATACCAAAATTCTCATTCACCTGGTTATATATGATAATAGGAGGTGCACTCCTGTTCGTCTACCTGTTCGACGACGGGAACATAAACCAGGAAATAAGGAAACCGTACTCCGAGGTCGAGGACTACATCAGGAACGGATATGTAGAGGAGATTACCGTAATTAACAACAGGACACTCCAGGCATACATCATTGCCGATTCGGCCTCTAAAATAACAGGAAAGCCTGCTATCGATGGCGCACGCCTGAAGGTTGAGACCACCATAGGCTCCATTGACAACTTCGACAACTTCATACGCCAGGAGAGGGAGAGCAAAGACGGAAAATTCAAAGGTGTAGTCAAATACGAGGACCAGAAGAACCTTTGGGGCGAGCTTTTGTGGAACATCCTTCCATTTGCGCTCCTCATATTCATATGGATATTCATTATGCGCCGTATGAGTGGCGGCGGTGGGGCACAAGGCGGTGTGTTCAATGTGGGCAAGTCACAGGCAAAGTTGTTCGACAAGGAGAAGAACACCAGCGTAACATTCAAGGATGTTGCCGGACAGGAGGGTGCAAAGCAGGAGGTACAGGAGATTGTAGACTTCCTGAAAAGCCCGCAGAGATATACCGAGCTTGGTGGTAAAATCCCAAAGGGAGCACTTTTGGTGGGCCCTCCGGGAACAGGCAAGACACTGCTTGCCAAGGCTGTTGCCGGCGAGGCCAACGTGCCGTTCTTCTCTATGTCGGGCTCCGACTTTGTAGAGATGTTCGTCGGCGTTGGTGCATCGCGTGTACGCGACCTGTTCCGCCAGGCCAAGGAGAAGGCTCCTTGCATCATATTCATTGACGAGATTGACGCTGTGGGACGCGCACGCGGCAAGAACCCCTCTATGGGCGGAAACGATGAGCGCGAGAACACCCTGAACCAGCTGCTGACCGAGATGGACGGCTTTGGCACAAACAGCGGCATCATTGTAATTGCAGCAACCAACCGCGCCGACATCCTTGACAAGGCACTGTTGCGTGCCGGACGCTTCGACCGTCAGATACACGTCGACCTGCCCGACCTCAACGAGCGCAAGGAGGTGTTCGGTGTCCATTTGCGTCCATTGAAGCTCGACCCGTCGATAGATGTCGATACACTTGCACGCCAGACACCCGGTTTCTCGGGAGCCGACATTGCCAACGTGTGCAACGAGGCCGCACTGATTGCCGCACGCGGCAAGAAAAAGGCTGTCGACAAGCAGGATTTCCTTGATGCGATAGACCGCATAATCGGTGGCCTTGAAAAGAAGACCAAGGTGATGACACAGAAAGAGAAGGAGGCCATTGCCATACACGAGGCCGGACACGCGACAATATCGTGGTTCCTTGAACACGCCAACCCGCTAATCAAGGTTACCATCGTTCCACGCGGCAGAGCACTGGGTGCAGCCTGGTATATGCCCGAGGAGCGACAAATCACAACAAAGGAGCAGATGCTCGACGAGATGTGCGCCACACTCGGTGGCCGCGCTGCCGAGGAGTGCTTCATCGGGCACATCTCCACAGGCGCTATGAACGACCTTGAGCGCGTGACAAAGCAGTCATACGCAATGGTTGCCTATGCAGGAATGAGCGAAAACCTATCGAACCTGTGCTACTATAATAACCAAGAGTACTCTTTCAACCGCCCTTATAGCGAAAAGACCGCCGAACTGATTGACACCGAGGTGCACAAGATGATAAAGGAGCAATACGAGAGGGCAAAGGAGTTGCTGTTCAAGCACAAGGAGGGACACGCAGAGCTGGCAAGAATCCTTATGGAGAAAGAGGTAATCTTTGCCGAGGATGTAGAAAAGATATTCGGCAAACGCCCCTGGACTTCGCGCAGCGAGGAGATATTCGGTGCCGACAACAAGGAGGAGCAGAAAGAAGCCAACACTGCAACCGAAGTAAAGGAGACAGAAGTCGCGGAATAACAAAACAAGAAACGGTGCCTTCAAAAGCACTAATGACACAACCACAAAACAAGGCAATATGAAAAAATTCATTGTACGCACACTCAGCGGTGCATTATTTGCAGCAATACTGATTGGCTCCATTCTTTATGGATGGCAGTCATTCAAAACCGTTTTCCTTGTGTTTATGGCCCTGGCCGTACTCGAGTTCGGCACCCTGCTGCAACAGCACAGAAGCGCCACATTCAAGCCGCTGTCGGCAATTGTGTGCAGCCTGTGTATGTACTTTGGCTTTGCTATGATTTCACACAAAAGCCAAATGCCGGCCGTAATGGTCTTTACGCCATACATCATTGCTGTAGCATATGTATTCATTGGCCGCCTTTTCTCAAAGGATGGCAACAACATTGAAAACCTCGCCTACTTTGCACTGACACAACTTTATGTGGCACTCCCCTTCTCGTTGCTGCAGATACTGTCGACAGCCGGAGCACCCGCGGGCGAGCCATACTATTGGTTGTTCCCGTTATCAATATTCATTTTCATATGGTGCAATGACAGTGGAGCATACTGCATCGGTTGCCTCATCGGCCGCCACAAGATGTTCGAGCGCATATCTCCCAAAAAGACCTGGGAAGGATTCTTTGGCGGTGTGGCCGTTGCTGTCGGTGCCAGTGTTGTGATGTCAAACTTCTTCACGGTGATGAACATATGGCAGTGGATTGGAATGGCAATTGTGGTAGTCGTTGCCGGCACATTGGGCGACCTCATAGAGTCGAGCATAAAGCGCGAGATGCAGATTAAGGATTCGGGCAATTTCCTTCCTGGACACGGAGGCTTGCTCGACCGTTTCGACAGCACACTGCTTGCAGTGCCGGCAGTCATTGTCTACCTGGCATTTATGGGACTTCTTTAGGATTTGCCTTTCAACAGAGAGACCATCTTCCCGGCGGCGCGTGTCGACGCACCCGGCTCGCCAAGAATCTCCATCATACGGCTATACTCACCGAGCATAGCCGTTCTTTTTTCACTGTCACAAGGGAGCAATTCGCCAAGCTCGGCAACAACATTTCCAAGCGTCATTTCGCCGGCTACAAGCTCGCGCACCACCTCACGGCCGGCCACAAGATTAACAAGCGACACATACTTCACCTTCAGGAAACGCTCTTTCAGCCAAGAGTACACACGCCCCATCGGCATTGCATAGCAAACCACCTGAGGCACATTGAAAAGAGCCGTCTCAAGAGTAGCTGTCCCAGAAGTCACCAACGCGGCATAGGAGTTGTTGAGGATATCATATGTCTGCCCGAATACAATCTTCACACCCTCGTCAACATAAGGAGCATAGAACTCCTTGTCAATCCCGGGAGCACCGGCCAGCACCGGCTGATAACCGGGGAAACGTTTGACAGCCTCAAGCATCATTGGCAAATTAGCCTTTATCTCCTGCTTTCGGCTACCGGCAAGCAGGGCGATTATCGGTTTTTCGGCAAGATTGTTGCGTTCAAGGAAAAGGGCACGGGAAAGCGCCTTGTTGCGTTTGAAATCGTACACAGCATCAACACAAGGATTACCTACATAGTTGATTGCGTAGTTGTGTTTCTTCTCAAAGAAATCTATCTCAAACGGCAAGATTGAAAAGAGCTCATCGACATCGCGCTTGATATTCCTTATACGATGCTCTTTCCAAGCCCATATCTTGGGCGAGATGTAATAATAGACAGGAATGTCGGTATTCTTGTGGATATACTCGGCAACCGAGAGATTGAAACCCGGATAGTCGACAAGAATCAGAACATCGGGAGCCCACTCCTCGACATCCTTCTTGCAGATTCTCATATTGGCAAAGATGGTTCTCAAATGCATAAGCACAGGAATGAAGCCCATATATGCAAGCTCACGATAGTGCTTCACGCGAGTGCCACCGACGGCCGACATCAAATCACCGCCAAAGAAGCGGAACTCGGCATTCGCATCGACAGCTTTTATGGACTTCATCAGATTTGAAGCGTGCAAATCGCCCGAAGCCTCACCAACAATGAGATAATATTTCATACAACCTGTTTACAGTCAAAGATTCCAGTTCTTCATCTCGTCGAGCAGACGATAATCGGTCATATCGATTGTCGTAGGGGTGATTGAGACGTAATTCGCATCGAGCGCCACGCGGTCGGCCAACGGGTCATCATCCTCAACCATAAACTCGCCCGTGAGCCACCACCACTCACCTCCACGCGGATGGTTATGAGACTCCCACTCGTTCACCCAGCGCCCCATAGCCTGGCGGCACACCCTTATGCCCGCATAGGATGGCGAGTCGGGGAAATTGACATTCAGGCAACTGCCTGCCGGCAGACCGCGTTCAAGCACTGCGGCCACCACCCTGCGGATAACATCGTATGTGGGTGTGAAATCGGCATCGGCATCGTGCGAACAGAGCGAAAAAGCCACAGAAGGAATACCCTTCATAGCCCCCTCAAGAACAATGCCCATTGTTCCCGAATAGTGCGCATTGACTGCCGAATTGTCACCGTGGTTTATTCCACCGACAACAAGATTGGGACGACGGTCAAGAATACTGTGGCAAGCCACCTTGACACAGTCGCAAGGAGTTCCGGTACAAGAGTATATCATCAGTCCCGGCTCCGAAGCAACAAGCTCAACCTTCAAAGGCACTTCGCTTGTTATCGCACACCCCTTACCCGAACGGCCCGTGTGTGGTGCAACCACAACAACATCACCGAACTCCATCAACACTCTCACAAGGCAGTTTATACCCTTGGCGCGGTATCCGTCATCGTTGGATACCAATATAAGCGGTCTTTCAGTCATAACATCAATCTATTTTCATCAACGGCGCTAAGATACAAAAAATTTGGCTATTTCACTCAAAACAACTATTTTTGCTTTTATTACAACAGTTTTGCAAAAACACTACAACTTATTAACCATATGAAAAGACAATTTTTATTGCTGGCTGCACTGTTTTGCACAGCAGCAACACTTACCCTGAACGCACAGGTTGTCAAAATCTACCCCATCCCGCAGGAGACAACCTGGGGAAGTGAGATTGCATTCGAGAACAGCGCAAGCTACACAATCACCGGCGAGGCCGATGCCGACACCGATGCCATCAACCTTTTCAAGAAGAATTTCGTCACCACAGACGGCACCGTAGAACTTATCATCGGTGAACGTGGCGATGCAGCTGTGGCTGCATACGAAAGCCTTATACCGGAAAAGACCGAGGGATACTACCTTGAGGTTACCGCAAACAAGGTTGTCATTGCCGGAAACGACGGTTCGGGCACATACTATGGCGTGCAGACATTCAGGCAGATGGCATCACAGCCAAACGTAATGTGTGCCACAGTCACCGACTATCCAAGCGTGCCACAGCGCGGACTGGTTGAGGGTTACTATGGCAACCCTTACAGCGAGGCCGACCGTATGGGACTCCTTGAGATGTTCGGCGAGACAAAGATGAACGTGTACATCTACGGTCCCAAGGACGATGCCTACCACAAGAGCAAATGGCGCGAGGAGTACCCCGCCGACCTTGGCAAGAAAATCACAGAATATGCGAATGTGGCAAAAGCCAACAAGATTGAGTTTATGTGGGCTATCCACCCGGGCGAGGACATACAGTGGAACGACACCGACAGGGCAAACATCGTAAACAAGCTCAAGGCTATGTGCGCTTTGGGCGTGAGAAGCTTTGCTGTGTTCTGGGACGACCTTTGGAACGACGACGGAACACACGGCGACGAGCAGGCCGAGCTGATGAACTACATCGCTGCGGAATTGAGGAAGGACTACCCCGATGTAAAGCCACTCACAATATGCCCTACACAATACAACCGTGGCTGGGCAAACAGCATTTACCTGCCTGCACTCGGCGACATAATGGACAGCGACATCAATGTTATGTGGACCGGAAACAGCGTTGTCGATATGATAAACTACAGCGATATGACCTGGATAAACAACCAGATAAAGCGCAAGGCCTATATATGGCTCAACTACCCTGTAAGCGACTACTGTATCAACCACCTGCTTATGGGCCCCACATATGGCAACGACCTGAACATCGCCGATATGCTCTCGGGTTTCGTTTCAAACCCTATGGAGTATGCCGAAGCATCAAAGGTTTCACTTTTCAGCATCGCCGACTACACTTGGAATATGCCGGCTTATGACGCGAACGCCTCTTGGGAAGCAGCTATGAAGTACCTGATGCCCGAGAACTATGAGGCTTTTCGCATCTTCTGCGAGAACAATGTCGACCTTGGAGCCAACGTCCACGGTTTGCGCCGTTTGGACGAATCGCCTGAATTTGCCAAGGCAAAAGAGACCTACAACAGCAAGATTGCAACCGACAGAGAGGCTGCATATGCCGCAATAGAAGAACAGTTCAACAACCTGGTGGGTGCAGCCGAGACACTTTTGACAACCGACGAGGCTGCAGCACTGACAAAGGAGGTTGAGCCCTGGATACAGTCAATGAAATATCTTGGACAAAAGGGTTTGTGCATCATTGGAATGAACAATGCACTCACAGAGAAAAACCCGGAAAATTTCATTGAGAACTACTTGAAATACAAGGAGTACGACGGGGCGCAAGCCGCACTTCGCTCACGCGACTTTGCAGGCTCATTGAGAACAGCGACACCGGCTGTCGGCACCGTGCACATCGAACCATTCCTGAAGGATATAACAGGAACACTCATTGCTGAATACAAGGAGTCGTATGACTACCGCACAGACATCTTCCCGGCACAGGTTCTTGAGAACGGTACCTACAACATTATGTACAACGGCAAATATCTCACAAACAAAAACAAATCGGCCGGTGCCAAGCCTGTTTTCCAGGCCGAGTTGGACAACATCCGTCCACAGAACCAGGAGTGGAAAATAACTTTGGATGGAGCCACCAACCGCTACAAGATTATCAACCTCGAGGACAACCGCTACCTCAATGAGAACGGCAGCTTCACAGTCAGCGACGCTACCAACCCATACGAAGCGGTATGGCACACATATGACATCACACTGCTTGCAAACGGCAAATATGCCATCCAGAACGGCGGCAGTGCCGGCACTGCATTCTGGACAGTAAGCGGCACACAGATACAGAAGGGAAATACAAATGCATTGCCCGACAAATACATCTTCGACATAATCCCGTTGGGCGGTACAGCCAAAAAGCCATTCATCGAGCAGGACGAGGTGTACTACATAATGGACGGCGACCGTTACCTCACAAACACCAATGTCAAAGGTAGCGGCGGCACACCGACATTCAAGAATGTTGCAGAGCCTGCAGCAGCTCAGGAGTGGAAGATTGCCCCCGATGCAAGCGGCAACAACTGCTACAAGATTACCAGCAATGCCGATGGCCGCTATGTCAACGAGTATGGCGTGTTCGGAACAAACCAGTACTATTCCGACTGGAACACATACCTGTTGACACAGATGGGCGACAAGTGGTCTATCCAATGGACACAGTCGGCAGCAAAGAACGGAGCAAGCTACATTGTGGTATCGGGCGACAGGCTTGAGGCGAAAAATGTGGGACAGGCCGAGAGATACACGGTGAACATCGTCAAAAAAGGCGGCGACACATCAATAGAGAGTGTAGACAACGTGAATGACGGCCTTGAATTCCGTGGAGAGAAAATTGTATGCGGTGCCGAAGCCAACTCCATCAAGCTATACACACCCGAAGGCCGACTTGTTGCAAGAAGCAACAGCAATACATTGTCAACCGGTGGACTGGAGAAAGGATTATACATTGTGGTTGCAAACTACGACAACAGCGCCAAGGCCTACAAGATTTCAATAAAATGAGATTCTGAAGAATAGTGACACAGGAATGTTACCGCACCCGGGGTGCGGTAACATTTTTTATGATTTGTTATCAACTCCTGTTAATAAGTAACACTATATTTTTTACCGTCCACTCACTTTTTTTACTACCTTTGCAAGAGCATTGTAACGGAACATTTCCGTTGTGCCGGACAACCGGTTCGGCTGAACTAAATAATTGAGATAAAATGGGAAAGATTATTGCATTGGCAAACCAGAAAGGTGGAGTTGGAAAGACAACGACAGCCATCAACCTTGCTGCATCACTTGCCGCATTCGAGAAGAAGGTACTTGTAATAGATGCCGACCCGCAGGCAAATGCATCGTCGGGTTTGGGAATAGATATCAGAGAGATAAAGAGTTCAATATACGAATGTCTTATAAACAAATCCATTGCCGAGGAGAGCATCAGCCCCACCTGCGTTAAGGGACTGGACATCATCCCTTCGCACATAGACCTTGTCGGAGCCGAGATTGAGATGCTCGACCTCCCCAACAGGGAAAAGATTATGCGCGAGGCATTGGCTCCAATCAAGGAGAAGTATGACTACATCCTCATTGACTGCTCGCCATCATTGGGACTCATAACCGTGAACTCGCTCACTGCTGCCGACTCTGTGATAATCCCTGTACAGTGCGAATATTTCGCACTCGAGGGTATCAGCAAGCTGTTGAACACCATAAAAATCATCAAGTCGAACCTGAACCCAGCGCTGGACATCGAAGGCTTCCTGCTCACGATGTTCAACTCACGCCTGCGATTGAGTAACCAGGTCTACAGCGAAGTAAAAAAACACTTCAGGGAGCTTGTGTTCGACACCGTAATACAGAGAAACATCAGATTGGGCGAAGCTCCAAGTATGGGCATCCCGGCTCTTATGTATGACGCCGAGTCAACAGGAGCAAAGAACTATCTGGCTTTGGCCGAAGAGATTTTGAACAAGAACAACTAAGAAACAATTTTCAGGAATGGCAAAACAGAAATTCACACTCGGACGCGGACTCGATGCACTGATATCAACCGAGGCGGTCCGCACATCGGGCTCATCATCGATAGGCGAGATTGAGATTGGAAAAATATTCGCCAACCCCAACCAGCCACGCCGCGACTTCAACGAAGAAGCATTGCAGGAACTGGCCGACTCCATAAAGGAACTTGGCGTAATACAGCCCATCACATTGCGCAAGATGGAGGATGAAACCTACCAGATAATTGCAGGTGAGAGACGCTTCCGAGCATCACAGCTTGCCGGCAAAACCACAATCCCAGCATATATACTGAAGGCCGACGACGAGGACACAATGGAGATGGCCCTCATTGAAAACATCCAGCGCGAGGACCTGAACGCCCTTGAAATTGCACTTGCATACCAGCAGCTCATCGAACAGCACAACCTGTCACAGGAGCAACTCAGCAAGCGCATTGGCAAAGGACGCGCCACCATTGCCAATTTCCTTCGACTGCTGAAACTGCCGGCGGTAATACAGGTTGCCCTCAAGGAGAAGAAAATCGATATGGGACACGCCAAGGCACTGCTTTCATTGGAGTCGCACAGCGAGCAGATTGCACTTTTCAACGACATCGAGAAGAACGGCTACACCGTACGCGAGGTTGAAGAAATGGTGCGACGCATAAAGGAGGGCAACGACACAGCAGCAACAGCCGTAGCCCAGAAAAAGAGCACCGACAAGAAACAGGATGCCACATTCCACCAGCTGAAGAAACAGCTCACAAACTTTTTCCAGGCACCGGTACAGATGACCTGCTCGGCAAAGGGAAGCGGCAAGATAAGCATAAAGTTCAAGAATGAAAAAGAGTTGGAGCGCATAATATCAATATTCGACAGACTGAACAAATAGACGTACAAGTGGCTGTAGACAGACTTACATATAAGTTTATGGTTGTTGTCGCTATGCTCACTTTGCTTGCGACCGGCACCACAGCACAATCACTCAGGCCCGAACTGTGCGACACGGCACGCACAGTTTCTGGCAACGACACACTCGGCATAATGACAATGCCAACGCAAGAGGCGATGGACAGCACCTACAGGGAGATTACTGCCGCAACGGCACCGGTGCTCCCCGACAGTACATCGCTTGCCGCCACACCACAAAGCAACCGCACAAAGAAGATACGCTACAGGAAGCCCGACCCAGAAACAGCCACCTGGCTTGCCCTGGCAATCCCCGGCGGCGGACAGATGTATAACAGAAAATTCTGGAAACTCCCCATTGTATATGGCGGATTCGTAGGTTGCCTCTATGCATACAACTGGAACGGACAGATGTACAAGGACTATCGCCAGGCCTATCTCGACATAATGGACAGCGACCCCAACACCAACTCATACAAGGATTTTTTCCGTCCGGGATATGACTATGAGGCAAACAGAGAGTACTTGAAAGAGGTTTTCAAGAAAAGAAAGGACCGATACCGCCGATGGCGCGACTTGAGCATATTCTCTTTCATCGGAGTATATGCCCTGTCCGTAATTGATGCATATGTGGATGCACAACTCTCGAATTTCGATATAAGTGAAGAGATACACCTTAGTATTGAGCCGCAGATAATCGACAGCCGCCAGATGTACGGCAGAGACTACTACGGATTCAACTGCAACATCAGATTTTAGACAAAATGAAAAACATAATAACCATAAGCACAATATTCGCACTCCTGTTCACACTGCACTCCTGCAGCCTGTTCAAAACAACACAGAAGGAGGAAGCAACGGTACAGCCAAGTGAAGAAACAGCTACGCAGATGTGGGTGGAGTATTCCAAGCCACATACCGTTGCCACCAATGTAAGATATGAAATAAACATAGACACAACCGCCGGCAATGGCTACTCGATAATCCTTCCCGAGAGTATGAATGCCGATATCGACAGCCTGCTGAACAGCTGGCAGGGACGCAACCTGCTAAAAAAGCTCGACAGCAAGGGCTCTGAACAGGAGAACATCCTTTTCACCGACACTATGTTTGCTAAACGCCTTGCTGCGCTGCCTACAATCGTTAGGACACCATACAACAATATGGTACGCGCCTGCATCGACCGTTACACAAAGAAAGGCCGTTCACAAGTATCGTACCTGCTTGGAATCTCGGAGCTCTACTTTCCAATCATAGAGAACGAGATAGACAGGATAGGTGTTCCACACGAGCTCAAGTACCTGCCCATCATTGAATCGGCACTGAACCCCAAAGCCACATCAAGAGCGGGCGCAAAAGGCCTTTGGCAGTTTATGTTCACAACTGGCAAGCTCTACGGCCTCAAAGCCAACAACTACATCGACGAGCGTTTCGACCCCATAAAGTCCACTACCGCCGCACTGCTCTACCTGAAGGACCTTTACGATATGTTCCAGAGCTGGGAGCTTGCAATTGCAGCATACAACTGCGGACCAGGCAACGTGAAGAAAGCCATTCTGCGTTCAGGAGGCAACACCGATTTCTGGAAGATATACCCTTGGCTGCCACGCGAGACACGCGGTTATCTGCCGGGTTTCATTGCCGCAAGCTACATAATGACATACTACACAGACCACGGCATATGCCCTATGAAGCCCGAATTACCCATTGCCACCGACACCATCCACATCAACAAGAACCTGCATTTCAACCAGATTGCCGAGGTGTGCGGCGTGGACATTGAGGAGATACGCGCCTTGAACCCACAGTACATAAAGGATATTATACCTGGCGAGAACGAGACATATGTACTGCGCCTCACCAACAATGCCACAAGCAGATTTGTTGAGAACGAGGACACCGTTTACAAGCACAATACCGACAAGTACTTCCCCAAAGTGGACATTGAGAAGATGCTCAAGGAAGCCAAGGAGAACAATGGAGCCGGAAACCTCATACGCCACAAGATAAAGAACGGCGAGACACTCGGTTCCATAGCGCTCAAATACAGAGTATCGGTCAAGCAGATTATGAAATGGAACGGTTTGCGCAACTCGAACATACGAGCCGGCAAGTATCTGAAAATTTACAAGTAATGCAATGGACAACTACGACGAGATAAAGAACTTTGATGAAGAAGCCGCCATAAACGCGTCTTTTCAGGAGTTGCTGGACATTTATCTGGCATCCCAGCATCGCAAGAAGGTTGAAGTCATAACAAAAGCATTCAACTTCGCACGCCAGGCACACAAAGGCATCAGGCGTCACAGCGGTGAGCCATATATTATGCACCCACTTGCCGTAGCACGCATCGTTTGCAAGGAGATTGGCCTTGGCTCCACATCCATCTGTGCGGCACTGCTCCACGATGTGGTAGAAGACACAGACTACACCATCGAGGACATACGAAACCTTTTTGGTGACAAGATTGCCGGGATTGTCGACGGCCTTACGAAGATTTCAGGAGGTGTATTCGGCGCACACGCATCGCAGCAAGCCGAGAACTTCAAGAAGCTGTTGCTCACAATGAGCGAGGACATCAGAGTGATACTCATAAAGATTGCCGACCGTCTGCATAATATGCGCACCCTTAAATTTATGCAGATAAACAAACAATACAAGATTGCCGGCGAAACACTCTACATATATGCCCCCATAGCATACAGGCTGGGACTGAGCCGCATCAAGACCGAACTCGAAAATCTCAGTTTCCAATATGAGCACCCCGAGGAGTATGCACGCATAGAGAAGAAAATCGAGAAGACACAGAACGAGCGCGACATCCTGTATAACGAATTCACACAACCCATTTGCGAACAACTCGACGCAATGGGGCTCAAATACAACATCATTGGACGTGTGAAATCGCCCTACTCCATCTGGAACAAGATGCAGAAGAAGCACATCGCTTTCGAGGATATCTTTGACATCCTTGCCGTGCGCATCATATTCACTCCACGCGAAGGAGAGAACGAGAACAACGAATGTTTCAACATATACATTGCACTCACAAAGCTTTACAATGCCCACCCCGACCGCCTGCGCGACTGGGTGAGCAAGCCACGCGCAAACGGCTACAAGGCCTTGCACGCAACCTTTATGAGCCAACGCGGCGAGTGGATTGAGGTGCAGATAAGGAGCGAGAAGATGAACGAGGTTGCCGAACGAGGCATCGCCGCACACTGGAAATACAAGAGCGAACACGAAAATTCCAACGACGACCAGCTCGAGAATTGGCTACACACCATCAAGGAGATATTGGATGACCCACAGCCCAATGCGCTCGATTTCCTTGACACAATCAAGCTCAACCTCTATGCAACAGAAATCTTCGTCTTTACCCCCAAGGGTGAAATCAAGACAATGCCGCAGAACTGTACAGCACTCGACCTTGCGTACAGCATACACACATTCCTTGGCAATCACTGCATAGGTGCAAAAGTAAACCACAGGCTCGTACCTATGAGCCACCAGTTGCAGAGTGGCGACCAGGTGGAGATTCTAACCTCCAACTCATCGCGCGTCGATGAAAGCTGGCTCTCATTTGTCACCACGGCAAAGGCACGCGCCAAGATACAGGCAGCATTGCGCCGCCAGCAACGCCTGTTGCAGAGAGACGGCGAGGAGAAGCTCAACCAATTCCTTGAAAAGGAGGGATTGAGCAACTACACAGGCAATGTGGAAAAGCTGTGGAAACTGCACAAACTCAACGACCGTGACGAACTGCTCGAAGCCATAGGAAAGGGAGCGATAACCCTTGGGAACGACGACAAGGACGCACTGCTAGGGAACAAGAAATTCAGCCTGCAGTCACTCTTTTCATTCAGCAACAAGGAGAAGAAGAAAGGCGAGGAGAAAGATGTGGCAAAGTACGATGAGCCGGACCTCAAAAAACCCATCAACCTCACCGACGAGAACCTGAAGAACGGCTACATAATTGCCGACTGCTGCCACCCGATACCGGGCGATGATGTCCTTGGCTTCTACAACGAAGAAAAACAGGTCATCATCCACAAGCGCAACTGCCCAGTGGCAAACACCCTGAAAAGCAGTCACGGCGACAGGATATTGGCAGCCAGCTGGGAGACACACAAGCAACTCTATTTTGTCGTGCCCATCCAAATCAAGGGCATTGACGATATGGGAGTGCTGCACCAGATTACAACCATCATATCGCAAGAACTCAATGCCAACATACAGAAGATGCACATCGAGAGCAACAACGGCATCTTTGAAGGGACATTCTGGGTTAACGTACACGATGTGCAGGATGTAAAGAACATCTGTGACAACCTAAAGAAAGTAAGCAATATAAAGACAATAGCACGCGTTGGATAAAACGATTGATGCCGACCAACAGGTCGGCATCAATCGTTTTATCTATCACTTCTTCTCAAAAAAGCTGAAATTCACACTACCATAGGAGACGTGGCGGAAAAAACAGGGATGTCCACTGAAATCATTATCCTTGCCGTGCTCAAAGACAAGCATACCGCCACACTTGAGCAAACCACTCTCCAGCACCAGGTCGGGGATGCTCTTGAGTTCCTTTAGCGCATACGGAGGATCGGCAAACACCAGGTCATAAGCCGCAGGACAACGGCGTATATAGCGGAACACATCGTCACGCACAACGCACCAGGCATCGTCGCCAAGTATGGCACAGCTCTTTTTAAGATGCGCTGAATGCATAGCGTCCATCTCCACCGATGTCACAGCCTTGCAACCACGCGAAAGGAATTCAAGGCTTATGCTACCTGTACCTGCAAAAAAATCGAGCACCGACATCTCCTCGAAATCAACCATATTGTTCAATATATTGAACAGGTTCTCCTTTGCAAAATCAGTTGTAGGACGCGCTTTGAAATTACGGGGAACATCAAAATGACGACCCTTATATTTTCCACTTATTATTCGCATAGTATCAAGGTCTGTAAATCGAAGGGAATACCTTCCATCTTATTCAACAATGTCAACGGGAACAGTTCATTTGCATTCAAACGCCTACACCTCTTTATAAAGCGCCCGATAGTCATCATATTGACTTCAACACCCTTGTCCCCACAAAGATAGAGAGCATCCTCCTCTTGCAAGAACCCCTGTTCCTTCCATATATTCAAAAGGTAATATACACAGTCGTGCCCATCCTCGCACCTGAAAGCATTCGCCAGCCTCATCTTGCCCTCCTGCATCGATATCAAAAAGAGAAGCTCTCCTTGGAAATATGCCAGCATAAACCTGTCGTCACCCAAAGGTTTGCTTGTCACAAGCCCAAGCAGTATGCTTGGTGTCGAATAGTATGTAACATCACCGATGCGTTGCAGGCTTTCATACAGCGACTTCTCTACCGGGAATATTATTGTAAAGCCAAGAGCATTCAGCCTGTTGGCAACAACCTCGACACGGGCATCGTTCTTTGGGAAGCAAAGGCGGTGAAAGGCCTTGTAATCGGCCTTGTTGTCATATTCGGCAGGCAACATAGTGAACTCCTCGGTCTCAACAATGACCTTCACATCATACTTCTCATCCTGCGATATGAAAGGACATAGCTCCACACCTTTATGCAGATTCATTGCAATGGTCAACCCCTTCTCGGGTTTATAGAAAAAGTATTTGAGCGAAGAGGGGATTGATGGAGTATAGCTGCAAAAACAAAATCCATCCGTACTGATACGGATGGATAATGTTTTATTTTGAATGTTATCCGTTGCCATTCCAATTAGGGCCAGTTACCGGCATTGTTGTTGTTCTTTGTAACATCACCCACCTTGCGGCAAGGAATGAGTCTCTTGAGCACACCGTTTGCACCCATCAAAGGCTCGCCGTTCTTGTCGACACGGATTTCCTCTCTGTATTCGGTACCGCTGGTTGTTACCTTCAAAAGATAGTTGTTGAGCTCCTGCTCGTTCAAGCCCTGGAGGTAGTGTACGAAATCGGCGCGTGCCTCGAACACCTGGATGTAACCACCGGCCTTGCGGTTAGCCTGTGCGTTTGGAGAGATACTGTCGGCCTTCATCCAGAACTCGATTGGCTTGCCCACGCTATCCTGGCTGAATGGGATATATCGCAACTGCTGAATGTCATACGCAGGGTTGTGATAGAGAGTATCTACATATGCAATACGAATTGTATCGCGGTGGAAAGCATTGGCAATCATTGTTGTGTCGACAATTGCCTGACGTGTTGTATCGAACTTCTCGACACCGTCAACAACAACAGCCTGAACGTTCATCACCCAAGTTGTGTCACGACGATACAACGCATCGAGTCGCTCAATTCTCTTGGCATTCTTCTTAACGTTCTTCTTGTTGTCATCATTCAGGATATTGAGCACAATCTGGTCTGCTTCATCCTCTGAGAAGCCCATCTCGTCGGCATTCTTTGGCTTTGTATCCTCGATCTTGAAATCACGTACCAATGCAAGCTGCTTGTCATTGAGGATGTAGGTCTTGTTTACAACCTTCATACTGTCATCAAGGAAAGAAATCAATTCGTCAAAAGTAGCCGCATATCTGCCATTCTGTGCACGATATTCCACCTGAGCTGTTCTAATGTCAATAAGGCGGTCAATAACCACCTGGTCACGCTCCATACGACGCTTGTCGAAGTCCAACGGAGAATTTACGCTGTCGTAATTTGCATAAACAAGCGCAATAACAAGACCAAGCAAAACTACATTTAATACTTTTTTCATTGTTATATCTTTTTATTTAATTATATTCGTGTCACAAAAATAAGATAAAAAAACGAATATACATTATTTTATATAACTTTTTTACAATCAGGGAGCAGTTTAAATTCAACCAAAGGGATATAAAGCCTATGAAACAGGCTGTTTTCTGATAAAAAACCTGCACAGAATCCACAAGTGATAAACAGATATTTAGCTTCGCAAATAAAATCTAACTTCCCGTTCAGCCCAACTGCCGAACAGGAAACAGCAATTGAACGACTGTCGGAATTCCTGCTCTCGGACGACGACCGCAAGATATTCCTGCTTTGCGGTTATGCCGGAACAGGAAAGACCTCGCTCATCTCGGCACTTGTGCGGACAATGGAACAGCTCGAGCGCAAGACCACACTGCTTGCCCCCACCGGCAGAGCGGCAAAGGTGTTCTCCTCCTATTCGGGCAAGAGCGCACACACCATCCACAAATGCATCTACCGGCAAAAGTCCATTATGGACAGCGCCACGTTCACACTCACCGAAAACCGTGCAACAAACACCCTGTTCATTGTTGACGAGGCATCAATGATTTCCAACGAAGGCAGTGCAACATCCGGTTCCTGCGGCCTGCTCGACGACCTCATTGAATTTGTCTATTCGGGCCGAGGCTGCTCCCTGCTTTTGCTTGGAGACACAGCCCAGTTGCCCCCGGTGGGCGAAATGCACTCCCCTGCACTCTCCCACAGCTACCTGCGTTCAATGTTCCTCAATGTCACATCCATCGAACTCAAGCAAGTTATGCGACAGCTCGACGACTCCGGGATTCTTTTCAACGCCACAATGCTGCGACAAAGGATTGAGGAGGAGGACAACTACGAACTCCCGCGCATAACACTCAAAGGATTTACCGACATCTGCAACGTACAGGGCGAAGAACTCATCGAAGCCATTGAAAACAGCTACGACAAAGCCGGCATCGACGGGACAATAATCCTTTGCCGCTCGAACAAGCGCGCCAATGTCTACAACGAAGGCATCCGCCGCCGCATCCTTTACCGCGAGGAGGAGTTGAGCCGCGGCGATATGCTGATGATTGTAAAGAACAACTACTACTGGCGCGAAGCACTTGGCAAGGAGGACAAGACACTGCTCGAGAAACTCGACTTCATTGCCAACGGC
>JAEIGA010006241.1_pt1 | contig 18143 bp, 21 predicted proteins | sample 9270691 | NCBI WGS metagenome assembly JAEIGA01 (sample SAMN17057246, study PRJNA624740) | gut metagenome | biome: biome; isolation source: fecal sample | host: Bos grunniens | place: China: Xizang | collected 2019
ATGAGAGAAATATTACCCAATATTCAAGAAGATAAATTGGATGACATAAAAATTGTTTTAACAATAGATAAAGATGGAGTGGCTAAAACAATGTTCACTGAGATTTCTATGACTATATTGAAAGATAATGGTGATATACACGCCCAAAAGACTTTAAACATGGAATATACATTTAATAAGTTTGACAATGTAGCTTTCAATCTTGAAAACATTGTTTCCCAATACACAGCGGATACCATGTCATAATGTAACGCATATAATTATAAACTTTTACAGAAAATCCTCGGTTTCCACCCAGTTCTTTTTCGGACACGAATGACAAAAAACAAAGCACTTCATCCGAAGTGCTTTGTTTTTTTATCCAAGCCGACAGGCTTGGTATATCATCACGCGTCAGCGTGTATATCATCAACATGGCAAAGTCGTGTTGTATCTCATCACACTTTTAAGTGTGTATCTAAAAAATTGTTGGCTTACTAATCCACCAACAAAAAGAGTTGAGAGTGATAATTCTACAAATCTTTTTGCTGATGTTGTTGAGCAAGATGGTAAAACTTATGTAACTTATTACACTGCCTTTAATAAAACCAATAATATTTTGAATTTAATTTTTATTATAGTATATTTGTTAATAGGTATTTTTGCTGTTATATTCGCCATCACTGATGGGAATAAAATTTATTATCTTCCAGTTTTGCTTTTGGGCATCTTGCTTTTTGGTTATAAATTTTTTACAAACACAAAGGAAGAAAAAAATTCCCCAAAAGATTCCGAAATCATGATAAAAGAACTTCAAAAAAGAGTTGAAGCAGTAAATCTATGGGATAAATAAGAAAATTCTTAGTTTTCAGAGCCCTTTCATTCGTGTCATTAAGTTCAAAACACCCAAAAATCCCGTTCACGTATGGTACGTACTCTTAAGGACATTGTAATCCGGCTTGTAAAACAAAACTATCCGCCCAAAGAAATTTGGGCGGTTTTTCTATGACTTGAACTTTTAGGATAAAAGCGGTATAATCTAACCAACAAATAATAATTCACCCGTAACATAGAAAAACACAGGGGGTGGATTGACAGTCCATTGACCGTTTTCCCTTTATTACCGTAGAATGTAGGCAGAGGTGATCCAATATGACTGATAAAAAAACATTTGGTTCGTTCATAAAACAAAAACGAACTGAGAAAAACTATTCACAAAAAGACTTGGCTGAAATGCTGTATGTAAGCGAAGGGGCCGTGAGCAAGTGGGAGCGAGGTGTGTCCTATCCCGACATTACTTTGATTTCCGATATTTGCCGTATCCTTGATATAAGCGAACACGAATTGATTACCGCCTCAACCGACACAGATTCAAGGAAGATTAAGCGCGAAGCACGGAAGTTCCGTGCAATCCGTAGCGCATGGTTTTGGATTCCGACAATATCGTATGCAGTAGCACTCTTAACTTGTTTTATTTGCAATCTTGCCGTAAACCACACGTTGTCTTGGTTCTTTATCGTGTTGGCTTCATTGCTTTGTGCCTACACTTTCATACCCACAGTTACATCTTTTTTTAAGACGAAAAAACTTCTTGTTTTCTGTGTTACAACTTACCTGTCCCTTTGCCTGCTTTTGTTTACCTGTGCAGTATATACAAATGACCTGTCTTGGTTCTTGACATCCTGTATCGGTGTTTTGATAGGGTATGAATTGTTATTTGTACCCATTTTATTATCGAAAACCAAAATATTTCGCTACAAGTTTGTGATTTTGTTTGCTGTGGCATGTGTTTTGACTATCTTACTTTTGTTGAACATCAATATTTGGCATCCTTTTATGCTTATCTCGGCAATACTTGTTACTTGCTATGCGTTTACACCTGCTATCTTTTGCGCTATTATTTGCTTACTACGTTTTGACGCCTTTCTCAAAGCAGGCATATGTACATTTCTCAGTGCAGTCTTTTATTATTTCACAGGATACGTTACGAATGTGTTGTTTGGCTTAACAGAAAATCACCATCAGGTGAATTTTAACAACTGGGAACAGTGTCTAAGCGGTAATGTTCATTTTATCTGCTTAACATCGTTCCTGTTTATAAGCGCTGTTTTTATTCTAATCGGAATTTTTAGGATTGCAAAAACAAAAAACGATAAACTCCAATAGGCCTAATAGATGAAAATTGTTTGAGAGGGTTTTAGGCACTCCTAACAAGTGGAAAATGTGATATACATTTTCCCTGCTTGTTACGGTGTAAGACAAAATTAAAAGCTGTGTAGAAAATTTCTACACAGCTTTTTTACTGTCCTTTAGAGTACGACTCTTAAGTGGGCGGGATTTTACTTTTTGCCATCCTTGGAAACTTATAATAATGAAAAGTACAAGTTTTTATTGCATTATATTGCCTTTTCTGTTATGATAAGTATATTATTTTCCGAAAAACGCGTATTTTGGAAGGAAGGGTATTATTATGGACGGAAATACGATACAAATCTTGATTGCCATGGTCATTTATATGGCTGTGGTCATCGGCATCGGCGCGATTTATGCAAAGCGCGCTAACAAAAACTCGGAGGAATACTTCCTCGGCGGTCGCTCGCTCGGGCCCTGGGTGACGGCGATGAGTGCCGAAGCTTCGGATATGAGCGGCTGGCTTTTGATGGGTCTGCCGGGCGTTGCCTATTGGTGCGGTCTGGCGGATGCTGCGTGGACGGCAATCGGTCTTGCCGTTGGTACCTATATCAACTGGCTGATTGTTTCTAAGCGGTTGAGACGGTATAGCGTGAGAGCCAACAACTCGATTACCTTGCCGGAGTTTTTCTCTAACCGATTCAGAGAGAAAAAGAAAACCATTATGTTAATTGCGGGCGCTTTCATTCTGATCTTCTTTACCGTGTATGCGGCGAGCTGCTTTGTTACCTGTGGCAAGCTGTTCTCCGCCTTATTTGGGGCCCCCTACGTCGTGATGATGATTGTAGGCGCAGCTTTCGTGCTGCTCTATACGTTGCTCGGCGGATTCCTTGCGGAAAGTGTTTCCGACTTTATGCAGTCGATCGTGATGATCGTGGCGCTTTCCGTTATCGTAGTGATCGGCACATTGCAGGCGGGCGGCATCGACGTTGTGTTGGATAACGCGAGAGGTATCCCCGGTTTCTTCGAATTCTTTGGCTTAGCAACACCGACTGTGGACGCCAACGGTCAACAGATCGTTGAGGCGGGTGTGCCGCTGTTCGGTGAAGCATCGGATTACAGTGTTTTAACCATTTGCTCTATGATGGCTTGGGGCCTTGGCTACTTCGGCATGCCGCAGGTGCTGTTGCGCTTTATGGCGATCCGCAAGGAGGAAGAGCTCAAGCGCTCTCGTCGCATCGCAACCGTATGGGTTGTTATTTCCTTGACAGTTGCAGTGTTTATCGGTATTATTGGTCGTCAGCTTTTCCCGGTTGCTCATCTGACAAAAGGTGCCGCCGAAAACATTTTCATCACGTTGGCGACGAGCTCTCTGCCGGCACTGTTGGCGGGATTTGTGATGGCTGGTATTTTGGCAGCGACGATCAGTTCTTCTGACTCGTATCTTCTCATTGCCGCATCGGCATTTTCCAAGAACATTTTCCAGGGTATCTTTAAGAAAAATGCGACCGACAAGCAGGTTATGCTCGTTTCTCGTGTAACTCTGCTGGTGTTGGCGCTGATCGGTATCGTAATCGCCTTGGATGAGAACAGCGTGATCTTCCAGATCGTATCCTTTGCTTGGGCGGGTTTTGGTGCCACCTTCGGCCCGCTGATGCTGTTCAGCCTGTTCTGGAAGCGTATCAACAAGGCTGGTGCCATCGCGGGTATGGTCAGCGGCGCAGGAATGGTGTTCCTGTGGAAACTGGTCATCAGTAAGCTTGGTGGCGTTTTTGCAATCTACGAGTTATTGCCTGCCTTTATCTTCTCTTCTCTTTGCATTATTGTGGTTTCCTTGCTGACAAAGGAGCCCTCTAAGGAAATTCAAGAGGATTTCGAGGCGGTTCGCAGCGGAAATACTGAGATTGCATAACGCAGCGCGTCGATAAAAAGTACAAACAACAAAGATCCGCTCTCCCTAGAGAACGGATCTTTGTTATTGTTTAACAGTGGAATACTTATTGCACCCTTGCCACTGATATGGTATAATAATAATGATCATTCGAGAGGGGAGATGATATGATGTCTACGCAAACCCTGCCGGATGGCTATCGTGAGATTCTGTCTGTTGATCTACAAAAGGATAAAAAACTCGCGTTGCTGGTCAACGCCGCTGCACTGATCATTGCCGTAGCGATGGTTGTTCCGATGTGCTTTGTTGTGCCGATTACCGCATTGTTCGATTTCTCTGCCGGTATCGCGCAATATATGATCCGTTTTGCGGTGCTTTTCCTGTCACTGATCGCGTATATGGTTCTGCACGAGCTTATACATGGTGTTACGATGAAGCTTTGCGGCACAAAGAAGGTGAAATACGGCTTTACCGGTCTGTATGCTTTCGCCGGCAGCGATGATTACTATGATAAGTGCAGTTACATAACGATCGCGTTGGCGCCGATCATCGTATGGGGTGTTATTCTCGTAATCATCAACTGTCTTGTTCCTGCGCAGTGGTTTTGGGTGGTATACCTTATTCAAGTGACAAATGTCTCCGGTGCGGCAGGGGATATGTATGTCACGCTGAAATTCAGAAAATTTCCAAGAGATATATTGGTGCACGACTGCGGTGTGGCAATGACCGTATACGCAAAACAAGAAGACTTGAGAGGTGTTTATGATGTCTGAAAAGAAAAAAGAACTCATTCGCACGTTGAAATTCGTGCTGTTTTCCATTAGCGCAGGCGTCATTCAAGTCGTCAGTTTTACATTAATGGAGGAGGTATTGCACCTTGTGCATTGGCTTTCCTACCTTGTCGCGCTGATCCTGTCGGTGGTGTGGAATTTTACGCTCAACCGAAAATACACCTTCCATTCCGCAAATAACGTTCCGATCGCAATGTTTAAGGTTGCGCTGTTCTATCTTGTTTTTACGCCCTTGTCGACTTGGTGGACGGCAGTGCTGACGGGTGAGGTGATTGCGTGGAACGAATATCTCGTGCTCATCCTGACGATGCTGGTCAACTTTGTGACGGAGTATCTCTATGACCGTATTATCGTTTTTGGCGGCAGTATTGACACCGCGAAGAACATCCCGGCCGACGAGATGACGGTTGAAGAACGATAATTTTTGTGTTTTCAAAACGCGAGTTGCGCATGTTTTCCGTTCACCAGCGTTCTCTGTAAGCTTAAAAAGGGTGAGCGTGTTGTTATCATAGAGGGCGATCTGCAGGATGCGATCTGTCAGGTCACGCAAGAAAGCTGATAGGAGGATGGAAATGAGAGAGATCCGCGCACAAAGCATCGCAGACGCTGTCAAACGTCTGTGTATTGAAGCGAATTGTCATTTGAGTGACGATCTGAAGACCTGTATCGGCCGTTGCCATGCACATGAGACATGGCCACAGGCGAAGGAAATATTAGAACGGATCATAGAAAACTATGAGATCGCAGATGAGGAAAACGTGCCGATCTGTCAGGATACGGGCGTTGCCTGCGTATTTTTGAAGATCGGGCAGGATGTTTATATCAATGGAGATCTGACGGAGGCTGTGAACGAAGGCGTTCGACAGGGTTATGGCGAGGGCTGTCTGCGTAAGAGTGTCGTGCGTGACCCACTTGATCGCGTGAACACAGACGATAACACGCCGGCGATGCTGTATGTTGAACTCGTACCGGGGGATACGATCGAGATCACGGTTGCTCCAAAAGGCTTCGGTAGTGAGAATATGAGCCGCATTGCGATGCTGGCGCCCTCTGCTGGCCTGCAGGGCGTAATTGATTTTGTTATCAAGACCGTGGAAGAAGCAGGCCCGAATCCTTGCCCTCCGATCGTTGTCGGCGTCGGCATTGGAGGAACGTTTGATAAAGCTGCGTTGCTCGCTAAGAAAGCACTTTTGCGCCCTTTAGACAAGAGGAATACGAGCCCCTTTTATGCGGATCTGGAGGAGAAATTACTCGAGGAGATCAATTGTCTCGGCATCGGTCCGCAGGGCTTTGGCGGCATGACGACGGCGCTGGCGGTCAATATTGAGACAATGCCGACTCACATTGCCGGTCTGCCGGTGGCGGTCAATATCAACTGCCACGTGACAAGGCACAAAACGGAGGTGCTGTGATGGCGATCAACATTACGGCCCCTTTGAGCCGAGAGACTGCGCGAACGCTGCGCGCAGGAGACAGTTGCCTTATTTCCGGCGTAATTTATGCCGCGCGGGATGCAGCGCACAAGCGTCTTTGCGCGCTCATAGAACAAGGAAAAGAATTGCCGCTGGAGCTTCAGAATGCGGTGATCTACTTTGTCGGACCGACCCCCGAAAAGCCCAATCAGATCATTGGCTCGGCCGGACCGACCACGTCTTACCGTATGGATGCTTATAGCCCGTTGCTGATTGAAAAAGGCTTGACGGGAATGATCGGCAAGGGGAAACGTGCCCCCGAAGTGATCGCTGCGATGAAACAGCATGGAGCGGTATATTTTGGCGCCATTGGTGGTTGCGGGGCACTGCTTAGTCGTTGCATCAAAAAGTCCGAGATCATCGCCTACGAGGATCTCGGTGCGGAGGCGATCCGCCGCTTAGAGGTGGAGGATTTTCCGGCAATCGTTGTGCTTGATTGCGAAGGTAATAATTTGTACGAAAGCGGCCGCGAGGCATATCTTTCGCAAATAAAGTAACAAAATCCCGCTGTCGATTACGACAGCGGGATTTTGTTTGTTATAAATCGGATTACAGAAGAGCCTTTCGTCTGCGTGTGCTTTGCGAGAAGGATACGCTGAGCACCAGACTGATGCCGAGATACAGGGTTGCAACCGAGCTACCGCCTGCGCTAAAAAAGGGTAGCGTGATGCCGATAACGGGCAATAAACGAAGGTTCATTCCGAGATTGATGATCGACTGAAAGCCTATGAGAGCCAGCATCCCGACGCACAGGTATGTGCCGAGCGGATCACGTGCATGAATGGCGCAACGGAAAAGCTCGAACAGCAGCAGCGTCAGCAGAATAAGCAGGATCATGGTACCAATAAACCCGAATTCCTCACCGGCAACGGCGAAGATCAGATCGTTGTTGCGGGCAAATAGTGAGCCGTTAGTTGTGTTGAGGTAGCCGGTGCCGGCCAGTTGTCCCGAGCCGATGGCTTTCAATCCTTCGTACTGCTGCCAGCCCGCGGTTTGCAGATACTTCTCCACATAAGGCGGGAGAATGCATAGAATGCGTGCCTTTTTATCCTCGCTCATGACCGACCAGAGTATCGGAACAGCCGCACAGATGCCTGTCAGGCCGATGACATAATACAGCAGATTCACCCCGGCAGCAAACAGCATCGACAAGAAGATCATAATAAATACGATCGCTGTGCCGTCGTCGCCCTGCAAGAATACCAGTCCGATCGGGATCATTGCGTGTAAGCCAAGGAAAAGAACCGTCTTAAAATTGCGGATCTTTTCCTGCACCGACGAAAGGTGAACGGAAAACGTAATAATAAAGGCGATCTTCATCAGCTCAGACGGCTGGAACGTCAGACTGCCGATGCCGAGCCAGGCGGTATCATCGGTGCCGCTAGCGTTAAGACCGAGTGGGGTAAAGGTGAGAAGTACCAGCAGAAGCGACAGTCCTGCCCATATCGGCCACAGTGCGCAGATATCATCGTAGTCGATCTGAGAAATGAACAACGTGGCGATAAACCCAATAGCGGCGGCAATGATATGTGTGGAGGCACCGCTGAAGCCATAGCCGTAACCATGAGAGGCGGAATATACGAGCAAGCAGCCGTAAACGGTGATTGCCAGGCAGAGAATGATTAGGCGCAGATTGGAATTCATTATAAACGCCTGAATGCTTCTTTTAGGAGAACGCAGCTGCATAGCCTCACCTCTTTCTGTTGCAAGAAAAGCAATAAAGTGATAATTATGATGTTACTATTATAATAAACTTTTAAAAAATATGCAAGTTTCCTCTTCTCATATCTGAAAAAATATGTTACAATAATTTGTAATTTAATTGAATTGTTATTGTAACAACTGATTTTTGCCAAATTTCACGAAACGAGGGCTGGATTTTGAGCGTTTATATTTCCCGATCAGTGGAAATGACAGAGGAATACGGCGTGCAATTGTCTAAAGAGTTGAAAAGCGGTGCCGTTGTCGCAATGTTCGGCGGTATGGGAATGGGGAAGACTCAGCTTGTGCGCGGCATCGCCCGTGGTCTTGGACTGGATGCCGAGGTATCCAGCCCGACGTTTGCTTTAGTGCACGATTACGGCGGGGATCCGCCCTTGGTACACTTTGATATGTATCGCATCAGTGGGTGGGAGGATCTGTATTCGACCGGGTTCTTCGATTATCAGGAATCGGGCGCGATCCTTGCAGTTGAGTGGAGCGAAAATATCGAGAACGCTTTGCCCGAGGATGCTATTCGCTTGTATTTTTCCCGTGTAGATGAGACTACGCGTCAGATAGAAAGGAAGTAACATCATGCCGACGATTTTAGCGGTTGATACATCGGCGACACCGGTTTCATGCGCGATACTGCGGGATGATCATGTGCTTGCATCATACTATGTGCATACAAAGTCAACACACAGCCAGACGCTGATGCTGATGATCGAACACGCCTTGCAGATCAACGGGTTAATGATGCATGACGTTGACGCATTGGCCGTCAACAACGGCCCTGGTTCGTTTACCGGCGTGAGAATTGGCGTTTCTGCCGTAAAAGGGCTTGCTTTTACAGAGAAAAAACCGTGCGTTGAGGTTTCAACATTGGCTTCAATGGCCGAGGGCTTTCGCGGTCTGCCGATGGATGTGGTTATTTGCTGTGCGATGGATGCCCGCTGTCAACAGGTATATACGGCGCTGTTCGAAATTCAACCGCGAGGCGGAATTGCGCGATTGTCCGAGGACGAAGCGATTACCATCGATGAGCTGCGTGCCCGTCTTGTTTCTGTAGATAAGCCGATCGTATTTGTCGGTGACGGCGCAAAGATCTGCTATGCAGCCTTCGAGGGTGATTTGCCGAACATTTCGCTCGCACCGCTGTCTGTCCGTTACCAATCGGCCGCCAATGTGGCCGCGGCAGCGATGCACAAGCTCCTGGACAATGATACGGTCTCTGACGTCTCGCTGTTACCGTCGTATCTTCGTTTGCCGCAGGCTGAGCGCGAGCTTCGCAGTCGCCAGGGGTTGAAATGAGCGCGTTGAATCTTAGTCGCTGCGCAGAGCTGCTCAGCGAGTGGTACGCGACTCACTATCGTAAACTCCCGTGGCGTGAAAATGTCGATCCTTATCGTGTCTGGATATCGGAGATTATGCTTCAGCAAACGCGCATCGAAGCAGTTATTCCATATTATCACCGATTTATGCAGGTTTGTCCTGATGTGTTTCGGTTAGCGGATATCTCCGAGGAGCAGCTCTTAAAGCTGTGGGAAGGTCTAGGCTATTACAGCCGTGCGCTCAATCTGCAAAAGGCTGCCCGCGTTATCGTTGATCAGTATGGCGGCGTATTGCCTGCCGATTATGAGCTGCTTTTAACCCTGCCGGGCGTGGGAGAGTATACCGCCGGTGCAATCGCGTCGATTGCTTATAACATCCCCGTTCCTGCAGTAGACGGCAACGTGATGCGGGTTCTCGCCCGCCTGACGGGAGATGACACGGATGTGTTGTCCTCCGGTGCTAAAAAACATTTCGGAGATATCGTGCAAAAAATGTTGCCGCTCGAGCACGCCGGCCGCTTTAATCAGGCTTTGATGGAACTGGGGGAAACGGTTTGCTTACCGAAGGCATCGCCAAACTGCACGGATTGTCCCTGGAAGGATCAATGTGTCGCCCGAGCCAATGGTGCCGTAGCTTCTTTACCGATACGCACAAAGACAAAACCGCGGCGCATCGAGGAACGGATCGTTGCCGTTGTGTGCGTGCTCGGTGAGCCTGCGCGTGTGCTCCTGCATAAGCGTCCGTCGGAAGGGCTTTTGGCGAACTTATGGGAGCTGCCGAATGCGTTGATCAGTGAGGAGACGCGGCTCCTTCCGTTGGAGCTGCGGAACACCTGCCGTTTCATAAATAAGTTGCCGTCGGCAAAACACATTTTCTCGCATATCGAATGGCATATGATTGGCCGATTATATCAAATGCCGCATATCGCCCTGCCGGATGGGTACAAAGCGGTTACTTTAGCCGAATTACAGCAATCATTCGCCCTTCCCGGTGCATTTCGCACGTACGCGGCGTTGTTGCCGCAATTACTTCAAAAGGAGGATATATAAATGGATCAGAGACAGGATTATTTGAGTTGGGATGCCTATTTTATGGGGATTGCTCTGCTGTCGGCACAGCGCAGTAAGGACCCCGGCACACAGGTGGGTGCTTGCATCGTCGGCAAGGATAATAAGATCCTTTCCGTCGGGTATAACGGTATGCCGACCGGTTGCTCCGATGAGGCGATGCCGTGGGCGCGCGACGGTCAACCGATGGATACGAAGTATCTCTACGTCTGCCACGCGGAGCTTAACGCGATCCTTAACTACTCCGGCGGCAACGTACAGGGCTCAACGGTGTATACGACGCTGTTTCCTTGCAATGAGTGCGCGAAGGCGCTTATTCAGGCGGGTGTTAAGCGGATCGTCTATCTGTCGGACAAGTACGGCGATAGCGACTCAGTCAAGGCGTCTAAGCTGATGTTCCGTATGACGGGTGTTGTTTTCGACAAATACGAGAAAACCGGTCACGATATCGCGCTGGAGTTGTAATATGGGTAATGTTGCATTAATTACGGGCGCATCCCGCGGCATTGGTCGCGCTGTGGCTGTCAGACTGGCGCAGATGGGGTATGCTATCGCCGTGTGCTATCACACTACGTCGGACAAGGCACAGGAATTGGTCGCTGAGCTTCGCGAGAATGGTCATACCGCGACGGCATTCTGCTGCGACGTGGCGAACAGTGCGCACGTAGAGATGATGGCGCAGGCTGTACGCGAAGAGCTTGGCGAGGTATCGGTGCTGGTCAACAACGCAGGTTACGCTCAGCAGAAGTTGTTTACCGAAATCTCCTCCGATGAATGGGAGAGAATGATCGGGGTACATTTGACTGGTACATTTAATACCTGCCATACCTTTCTCCCCTCAATGATTCGCCGACACGAGGGCGTTATCGTGAATATTTCATCTATGTGGGGACAGATCGGCGGTTCGTGCGAAGTGCATTATTCCGCCGTGAAGGCGGGAGTCATCGGCTTGACAAAAGCGCTGGCAAAAGAGGTCGGTCCGTCGGGCATCCGTGTTAACTGCGTTGCCCCCGGTGTCATTATGACGGATATGATGAAGGATTTCGACGAGGAGACATTGCAGTCGCTTGCCGACGCAACACCGCTGATGCGGTTGGGCGCCCCTCGCGATATTGCGAATGCGGTGGCGTTTTTGGTGTCTGATGAGGCAGCGTTTATTACAGGACAAGTCATTTCGCCTAACGGCGGTATGGTCATTTAACTAATTTGGAGGGAACAATATGATTGCTATTGCTTGTGATCATTCAGCGCTTGAACTGAAGAAGGAAATCGAAGATCTGCTGACCGCGCGCGGTTTGGAATTTAAGGATTTCGGCACGTACACGACGGATAGTTGTCATTATCCGGTTTTTGGCGCGCGCGCGGCGCGCGCCGTGGCAAGCGGTGAGTGCGATCGCGGTATCGTGATATGTGGCACCGGTATTGGCATTTCGTTGGCTGCTAATAAGGTTAAAGGTATTCGTTGTGCTTTGTGCAGCGATCCTTATTCTGCCAAGATGACCAGAGCGCATAATGATGCGAATATGCTGGCGCTCGGAGCGCGGGTGATTGGCGTTGAACTGGCAAAAATGATCGTCGAGGCTTGGCTGGACACGCCCTTCGAGGGCGGTCGCCACAAGACTCGTGTAGATATGCTCACCGCGATTGAAAACGGCGAGCCCGTTGAATAACGAGGTGTTATGATGGCTGAGAAAACGAAAAATTCTGTCTTTAAGACCGCAGTCAACGTGTGGCTTCGTCTGGTATTTGCGACGCTCATGTGCTTTATCGTGTGGATATCAATCGACGCGATGGGGTTGAGCTTTTTTGGCGAAGTAACCGGCTATGAGATATACGCCTATGACGAAAACGGAGAAAATCCGCAGCTTGTCACCTCGCATATTTTCGCCGATGACGAAGATCGCTCTGCTAAGATCGAAACCAAGGATAACGAGGCGCTGACCTATAACCGAGCGATGTCTTCGGGAACGGATGCAGCCATTGGTGTAATATCCAGTGTCTTTATGCTGCTCATTTTTGCGATCTTTCCCTACAATATTCTTTGGAACATAGGCAGTCACGACGAGAACCACGTCCAGCTCGGGCGGATGGATGAGGACCTGGTTTTTGGTCTGAAGGTTGGCGTGGTAGCAACGCTCCCGTCGACAGCGCTGTATCTGCTGCTTGTGCTGGGTAAATTCGCCGCATTCCCGGGCGTGATTCTCAAGTGGCATCGTTTGATGAATACTCCCTTTATTCCGTATGTTGACGCAGTTGAAATGGGCGCAAAAACAGCGACTGAACTTTCCTTTGGTTCGCTGTTAGCGGTCGGCTTGACATTGCTGTTTGTCCCGTTTGTTTGTTGGCTTGGCTATTATCTCGGCTATCGTCATATATCTATTCGCGAGAAGATGGTTTATAAGAAGTCAACGAATAGCCGCTAATGTCGCATAATTGCGTACTTTCTGCTCATACGCTTACTATGAGGTGAGTGGTGTGCAGCAAGGCGTCAAACGTATTTTTCGTGTATTGTTTATAGTGGCAATTATCTTTATCGTTCTATTCGCCAATATTATAGGGGAGAATTCACGACAGGCCGTGTCCTTGAATGCAGGAACGATTCTCATTGATCCCGGACACGGCGGTGAGGATGGCGGCGCATCAGCGGCGGATGGAACTCTCGAAAAGACGCTGAATCTGGCGATTGCATCGGATCTTCGTGATATACTTACGGTATGCGGTTTGTCTGTTGAGATGACGCGTGAAACGGATGTTTCGATCTATGATGATGGCTGTACGACTACGCGCCAAATGAAGGTAAGTGATATGAATAATCGTCTGAAGCTCTATGATGCGGCGTCGCTGACCGTTTCTATTCATCAGAATCATTTCTCCGTATCAAAATACAGCGGAGCACAGGTGTTTTATTCGCCATCGCATCCGCTGAGCGCGCAACTGGCTACAGCTGTGCGAGAGCGGCTGGTCACCCATGTGCAGCCGGGCAATAACCGCGAGCTTAAGCAAGCAACGGATAGCATTTTTCTCCTGCATCGCACGGTTAAGCCAGCCTTTTTGGTCGAGTGTGGGTTTTTGTCCAATCCGCAGGAATGTGAAAAACTGCAAAATGCGATATATCAGCAGCAGATAGCAATGGCTATCGCAGTTGGACTGTTGGATGTGTATCAATGTGAGTGAGGAGTGAGCCGAGTGGCGGCTAAATCTAAGGTTAGTTATGTTTGCACCGAGTGTGGGGCAGAGGCGACCAAGTGGTATGGCCGTTGTCCCGCTTGCGGAGCGTGGAATTCGATGGAGGAGCTGGTTCAGGCACCGACCGCCATCGGCAACAGCGCACGCTCTGCAGCAACTGTCGCCGCACAACAGATCACGGCGATCAAGCCGGATGAGAAACAGCGCTATCACACCGGCATGAAGGAACTCGACCGCGTTCTTGGTGGCGGAATCGTACGAGGTGGACTGATGTTGATCGGCGGTGACCCCGGTATCGGCAAATCGACCTTATTGTTACAGATTTGCGCTCACCTCGGGGAGACCCTACGCATTCTGTATGTGTCGGGTGAGGAGTCCGAGGGGCAGATCAAGCTTCGCGCGGACCGCCTCGGTGTGGCGAGCGATAATCTGTACATTTTGTGCGAAAACGATCTTGATTCCGTACTTCAATGCGTACAGGAGAATAAACCGGAAGTCCTTATTATTGATTCGATTCAGACGATGAACTGGTCGCAGGTAACATCGGCATCCGGCAGTGTGACGCAGGTGCGTGAATGCACGTCGGCTATTATGCGCGTCTGTAAGAAGCTCGGTATTCCCGCCTTTATTGTCGGGCACGTGAATAAGGACGGCGCGATTGCCGGCCCGAAGGTGATGGAGCATATCGTTGACTGCGTACTGTATTTTGAGGGCGATCGCCATTCCAGTTATCGATTGCTGCGTTGTGTAAAAAATCGCTATGGCTCAACGAATGAGATCGGCGTGTTTGAGATGTGCGACAAAGGGCTAGCAGAGGTCGAAAATCCGTCGCTGATGCTGCTGTCAGGACGGCCGCTCAACGTCAGCGGCTCTTGTGTTGCATGTGCGATCGAAGGGACCCGCCCGATGTTGGCAGAGGTACAAGGTTTGGTTTCGCCGACGGGCTTCGGTAATCCTCGTCGTATGTCTACCGGGTTTGATTATAATCGCTTGTCGTTAATTCTGGCTGTTTTGGAGAAACGCGCAGGTTATTTTTTCTCCAATCTGGATACCTACGTCAATGTTGTCGGTGGTCTTTGGCTGGACGAGCCTGCTGTCGACCTGCCGGTTGCCTTGGCGTTGATTTCCGGATTAAAGGATACCGCCATTCCGTCCGGCGTTCTGGCCTTCGGTGAGGTTGGCCTGACAGGGGAGATTCGTGCGGTTTCCAATGCGGATCTGCGTATTGCCGAGGCTGCCCGCATGGGTTTTAAATGTGCTATCGTTCCGCATCACAATTTTAAGAGTGTGACAAAGCGTGCCGACATTCAAGTCATTGGTGTGCGTACGGTTCGGGAAGCCTATGAGGTGGTACGCGATGCGGTTGTGGAATAATATTAAGCGAGCCTTCACTTGGGAGAAACTGCTCTGGTGTGGCGCAACGCTGTTGCTTGCGATTGTGTTTCTGGTGCTTGGATTGACGGCGCCGTCTCTTCCGGGGTTTAAAAGCGGAGAGACAATTAAAGTCGTATATCAAGAGAAGACTTCCGAAAGCACTCCGGAGTCATCAACCGCGAGCGTTGTCTCTGAAGTTTCTGGGAAGATCCCGATCAATTCAGCAACAAAAGAACAGTTGATGACCGTTTCCGGCATTGGGGAGGTCTACGCCGAGCGAATCATCAACTATCGCAATGAGATCGGTGGTTATACTGATCTGTCGCAACTAAAGAATGTCAAAGGCATTGGTGATGCTCGTTATGAGAGTTGGGCGCCGTATTTCTCGCTTGATTAATACGAGTTTTTTCAAAAGTATTGAAATTTTCGACTCTTTATGTCATAATGGTTTCAGCAGTATATTAGGGGGATAGTATCATGTCGATAAAAGTTGATTTGTTTGATAAAATGACAGACGGCCGAGAGGTGCACAAAATCACGTTGGAAAATGCCTCCGGCACAGTGGTGACGGCGATCACTTACGGTGCTGTATTGCACTCTTTCGTGTTTAACGGCACCGATATTCTGCTTGGATATGATTCGGTTTCCGGCTACGTCAACGGCAACGGCTCGTTTATTGGTGCCGCGATCGGTCGTTTTGGTAACCGCATTGCCGGCGGTCGCTTTGAACTCAATGGTGAGGTTATCCGGCTGAATTGCAACGAGTCCGCTCGTGGCTGTCATCTGCACGGCGGCAACGTCGGTTTTGATAAGAAGCTTTGGGATTTTTCGCTGAATGATGCCGCTGATTCATCTGTGACTTTTACGCTGGTCAGCCCTGACGGCGAAGAGAATTATCCCGGCACCATGCAAATCAAGGTCACCTATACGCTGACGCAGGATGACACACTGCGTATCGATTATTATGCGGTATCGGATAAGGACACCGTCATCAATATGACCAATCACGCCTATTTTAATCCTAACGGATACAACGGCGCTCCGATACAGAATAACCTGCTGATGATTCCTGCGGATGAGATCACCGAGGTTGATGACTGCCTGATTCCGACTGGTGAATTCCTCTCGCTCGACGGCTCCCCGCTTGATTTCCGCAAGGCGAAGCCGATCGGTGAGGCATTCGACGCGCTCGGAGACTGGGCAGCGGGCGGCGGCATTGATCACAATTTTGTCCTTTCCCGTGAACATACCGGTAATATGGTGGTTGCAGCGCAGGTCGTCAGCCCCGATACGGGCATTTGCGTGGAGTGTCGTACGACTGAGCCCGGTCTGCAGATCTACGGCGGTCACGCATTGTGCGAAAACGATGGCAAAGCAGGGCTGAAGTGGGGCCATTTCCAAGGTTTTTGTATGGAAACCCAGCATTTCCCCGACAGTGTAAATCATCCGCATTTCCCGACAACGGTGCTGCGTGCGGGTGAGGAATATATTTCTACGACCGAGTATCATGTGGATACAGTAAAATAAGGTGGATTTCCGTTATGCGCGTCATTACCGGTTCGGCGAGAGGCTGTCGTCTGACAACCTTACCAGGAGAAGACACCCGTCCTACGACCGATAAGGTTAAAGAGGGACTGTTTTCGGCGATACAATTTGATATTGAGGGTCGGCGCGTGCTGGATCTATATGCAGGCTCTGGCCAGCTTGGCATTGAGGCGCTTAGTCGTGCTGCATCGGGTTGTGTGTTTGTCGATCGCAATCCCGAGGCGGTTGCCATCATCAAACAAAACTTGCAAAAAACGGGATTGTCCGCTTTAGCGCAGGTGGTAGCGACCGATTCACTGTCGTATCTCGAACGACCGAAGGATGCTTTCGATCTGGTGTTCATGGATCCGCCGTATTCGGCAGGGCTATTATTGCCAACGCTGGAAAAGGCGGCAAAGCACGTCAATGACGGCGGTATTTTGATTTGCGAGAGCGATGAAAATGCCATTTTGCCTGACAAGGTAGATCGCTTTACACTTGATCGAGTCCGCCAATATGGGCGAATACACGTTTGGATTTATCGCTATACAGCAGCTGAGGAGGGGAGCGAATGAAAACGGCCATCTGCCCGGGAAGCTTTGACCCGGTCACCTTAGGACATATTGATATTATTCGTCGCGCCTCTCAGCTGTTCGATCGCGTGATCGTGGTTGTGATGACCAATTCAGCTAAATCACCGCTGTTTACACAGGTTGAGCGGCTTGAGCTACTTAATCGCGCGATTCGTGAAGAAGGACTCAGCGGCGTCGTTGTTGATTGCTACGACGGGCTGCTTGCCGACTATGCCAAACAGTGCAATGCGGATGTTATCGTGAAGGGCTTGCGCGCTGTCACGGACTTTGAATACGAGTTCCAGATGGCGCTGACGAACAGCAAACTTAACCCCTCCGCCGAAACCGTCTTTTTAACCACCTCTGCGGAGCATATGTATTTATCTTCCAGCTTAGTTAAACAAGTTGCGCATTACGGCGGCGATATTTCCGCCTTTGTGCCCGCTTGCATTTTACCGGACATCATTGCAAAATACAGAAAGGACGATTGAACCAATGAATATGAACGTAGAAGACATCCTGGAGCAGATTGACGATATTTTGGATGAGGCGTGGGCAATGCCCTTGTCCGGCGGCAAGATCGTGGTGGACGCCGAGCGTATCCGTAAGCTGATTGATTCGATTCGTGGCAATCTTCCCGGTGAGATCCGTCAGGCTCGTGCGATTGTGAAGGATCGTGCGGATATTGTTGAGACAGCGAAAAAGGAGGCGGAATCCATTATCCGTAATGCTGAAGAGCGGCGCAATCAGATCCTCTCACATGACGAGATGGTCGTGCAGGCGCAGGAGCGCGCGAACGAGATTCAGGCCCAGACGCAAAAACGCGCCCGTGATATGCGCAAGACTGCGCAGGAGTTTGCGGATGATCTACTTCGCCACACCGAGGAAACCCTCACACAGCAGGTCACTCAGGTCCGTCAGGCTCGCGCTTCGTTGCGCAATGGCCGTCCTCAGCAGAACGCCGACAACGATAACTAATCATCAATAATAATCCCCCCGCATAGCGGGGGGTATTTCATTTTCGGGCATAGCCCTAATACTATTGGCTGCGCACAAGTGCGCTTTTTGTTGGCCTGCCAGCCACGCATAGATTACTAGCCACCCATAAATGGGTCGAATCCCCG
>JAEIGA010006242.1_pt1 | contig 18140 bp, 18 predicted proteins | sample 9270691 | NCBI WGS metagenome assembly JAEIGA01 (sample SAMN17057246, study PRJNA624740) | gut metagenome | biome: biome; isolation source: fecal sample | host: Bos grunniens | place: China: Xizang | collected 2019
GTTGTTAAAACCGCAAGAATTTCATTCCATTTTGAAAGAGCGGAAATTCCATTTTCAAGAGGAGTTTCATCCTCTATGGGTGCTTCTTCGGGAAGCGGAATTTCTTCCTCTTCTTCAACAACCTCTGTTACAGGCTCGGCTTTTATAACAGGTTTTACAACACCCTTTTCTAAAGCGCTAACCCTTCTTTCAAGAGCGGTTAAATCGTTTGATAACGATGGGTCGCACATCCTGATAACAGCCATCTCAAGAACACCTCGGCGATTGCCAGATTGCATTGATGGAAAGCTGTTTTGGATGATATTAAGAATAAACATTATGTCCCTAATGTCATATTCAGCGGCTTGTTTTTCAAGAGCACTCATTCTTGATGCTGAACAAACTATCGGCTTTTTATTGCCTTTTACAGTTTTAACAATCATCAAATCTCTATAATGAGAAGAAAGCTCGGATAACAAACGAAGCATATCAACCGAGGAATTATGCAGCCTATCAATTAACATCAAAGCTTGCTCGGTGTTATGATTTTTAACGGCATCAGCCATCTCAAGAAGATAATCATTTCCTGCCATAGCGCAAACGCTCTCAACCGTTGCCTCATCAATATCCTTAGAGCTTGAAGCGCAAAGGTCTAAAATAGATAATGCATCACGCATTCCGCCATCGGCAGCCGAAGCGATTAGGGTTGCGGCATCGCTTGAAACGGATAAACCCTCTTTTTCGGCAATATACTGAATACGTTCGCAAATTTTTTCATTATCAATTCTTCTAAAATCAAAACGCTGACAACGAGAAAGAATGGTTGCAGGAAGCTTATGAACTTCAGTTGTTGCTAAAATGAATATAACATGCTCAGGCGGTTCTTCAAGGGTTTTTAGAAGTGCATTAAATGCACCGATAGACAACATATGAACCTCGTCTATAATAAAAACTCGATATTTAGAAGATGCAGGAGCAAAGCTCAGAAGGTCCCTAAGTTCTCTGATGTTATCAACACCGTTATTAGAAGCGGCATCTATTTCAACAATATCGGTGTTTTCACCGTTTGCAATAGCTAAGCAACCTTCACACTCTAAGCAAGGGTCCCTATCTTTTGGGTTAAGACAGTTAACCGCCTTTGCCAAAATTTTAGCACAGCTGGTTTTACCTGTTCCTCTGGTTCCCGTGAAAAGATAAGCATGAACCATTTTACCCTCGGATAGTTCATTCTTAAGGGTTTCGGTTATATGCTCCTGACCTATAACATCGGAAAATGTTGTTGGGCGATATTTTCTATAAAGCGCCTGATAAGCCATTTTTTCACCTCAAAATTTAAAATAATAAAATTGCGTGCTTGAGTGCACGGATGAGCCGATTTACTGCAGCGCACAGAAAAAACTACTTAATGCTGCTCGGTTCCCCGCCTGACATGGTTCGTAGCATCCTATCGCACAGGACCCGCCCATCCGCACACTCAGGCACGCACAAGCTATTTACCTAAAGATTTTATCACAATATTTAAAATTTTACAATAGTTATATTGAAATTTTTTTATATTATTGTTATAATTATAGCAAATAAGATATGATTTTGGTATTTAGTGCTTATGTTTCGGTAAAAATAACATTAGCACCCAAAATCAAAAAAGGAGAATTTTTATGGAAAAAATCACTATTAAAAATTTATTTAACAATGTCAATCCTCTGGTTTCCCCTATTTTTGAAGGCATCAAATATCCTTTTGAAGCTCTTTCAAAAATCGGAGATTTTATTAAAGAAACCGGTGCTAAGTTAGACCCTGAAGTTTATGAAAATAAGGGTGAAAACATTTGGATTGCAAAATCGGCAAAAATCGCTCCTACAGCTTCCATAACCGGTCCTTGTATTATCGGAGAAAACACAGAAGTTCGCCAATGCGCTTTTATCAGAGGCAACGCTTTTGTTGGTAATTCTTGCGTTGTTGGTAACTCAACCGAGCTCAAAAATGTTCTTTTAATTGAAAAGGTTCAGGTGCCTCATTATAACTATGTTGGCGATTCTATATTAGGCTTCGGCTCTCATATGGGCGCTGGCTCTATCACCTCAAATGTTAAGTCTGACAAGACATTGGTTACTGTTAAAATTGGTGAAGAAAGAATTGAAACCGGTCTTAAGAAGTTTGGTGCAATTCTTGGCGATTTTGTTGAGGTTGGTTGCGGTTCAGTTCTGAATCCGGGAACTATTATCGGCCAAAATTCCAACATTTATCCCCTTTCATCAGTTAGAGGCTTCGTTCCCTCGAACAGCATATTCAAAAATGCAAACGAGGTTGTTCAAAAAAGATGATAATTGAAAAATGGGATATACTCGATGAGCAGGGATTGCCAACGGGTAAAACAACCCTTAGAGGCAAAAATCTCCTTAAAAACGGCGAATATCATCTTGTTGTTCATATTTGGATTATATCAGCTGACGGAAAGATACTTCTTCAAAAAAGAAGTGATAACAAGAGACTAATGCCGGGTGAATGGGCGGCAACCGGAGGCGCTGCCGTTGCCGGCGAAGATTCATTCGCTGCCGCAAGTAGAGAACTATATGAAGAGCTCGGCATAAAAAGAAGTCGAGATAAGATGCAACGTGCTTTCCGCTTAAAACGCAGAAACTCTCTTGTTGATGTTTGGTTCACTCAATTTGACTCTAATTCCGACCAACTAACTCTCCAAAAAGACGAGGTTGCCGAGGTTAAATGGGCAAATTTAGATGATTTGGAAAGTATGATTAAAGATGGCCGTTACCATAATTATGGTAATGAATACTTTAGCCGTGTTTTTGATAAAATAGAAAGCTTAAAAGGAGCTTATGTATGAGCTTAAATATCAAAGGTAGCAGCTGCGCCAGGTGCAAAGCATATCTTTTCGAAGAGGATGATATTGTTTTTTGCCCCGTTTGCGGCGCTCCTCATCATAGGGAATGTTATAACGCAATAGGTCATTGCGCTCTTGAAGAATTTCACGGCACCGACCAAGAATATTCAAAAGTAAAACAAGAACCCATTGAGGAAAAAGGGCCAAAAACCGAGCAAAAAAATATTTTTAATGAACAAAGATTTATCGGTTTCGATTTTTTGGGCGGCGTTCCTGCCGATTATCAGTTTGAAAAAGATGTAACCGCTGAGGACTGCAAAAAATTCATTCTCGCCAATACCCACCGCTATATACCAAAATTCATCGGTCTTAATAAAAGAAACAAGGTTTCTTGGAATTGGGTAGCTTTTCTTTTTCCTTGCGGATGGACCCTATCAAGAAAAATGTATAAAAACGGAATTATTTCAGGAATTTTAATTCTTATATCTTCCCTTTTATCATTCCCTTTTAATCAAACTGTTATGGCGGCTATGCCTCAAGATAATATACCATATCCCGAATTAGTTTCAATAATTTTTGATATGCTGCCCGAAATCAGCGGTTTATCCATAGCCTTAGCCTTTGCGGGCTTATTATTGGAGCTTGGAATCCGCATATATGCAGCTCTATTTTCAGATTATAACTATAAAAAATTTGTTATTTCCTCAATTAAAAAAATCAAGAGCGAAAATGATGATATTGAATTTGAGTATCGCAAAAAAGGCGGTATTAACCCATTTTTAATAGTCATTGGAGAAATGACCATAAAATTCATAGGTAACTTTATCGTTAATCTTTTATAGGAGAAAAAATATGGATAATTATTGTAGTGTTTGCGGAACATTAAACGAGCCTGAATATAAATATTGCAAAAACTGCGGTGCTAAGCTTGTTAATGATAATGAAAATGAAGCTTCCGAAAGTTCATCTAATAATACATATATCAATCCGGAAAAAATCATTGTTGATACCATTGATGGTGTTCCCAGTGAGGAAATGGCTATTTTTATTGGTAAAAAAGCCGTTGAAATTATGCCAAAGTTTTCAAAAATGGCTATTAGCAACTCTAAAGTTTCTTGGTGTTGGCCTGCAGCTTTGCTCGGTATATTTTTTGGTCCTATCGGCTCAGCTTTATGGTTTTTCTATCGCAAAATGTATAAACCCGCCGTTATTTTAACCTTAATCGGCAGCCTTTTAACCATTTTAACAAGTATTCTCACCTTTAACACAACCTCTTCGGCTTTTGACCTATTTGCAGAGGCTTTTACAAACGGAAAATTCGATGAGGCTATCAACAGTCTGGCCAATGCCGACCTATCAACCACTATTTTTGATATGTTAGCATCTGCAATTTCGGATATTTCAAGCTTTTTGAGCTTCCTTTTGTGCGGTCTTTTTGGTTATAACACATATAAAAACCATTGTGTTTCAAAAATCAATTCTTATAAAACTTATCAGGGCGACCAAAGATATTACCGTTTAGGACTAGCTTCCATCGGTGGAGTTTCGGGCGGTATGCTAGCAGTTGGTATTATTATAATGATTGGAATTGAAAATATAACCTCTATCACTACTGCAATTGCAGCAATGCTAATTTAACGGTGGGATATATGAATCAATATACTTCTCTATTTCTTGACATTGATAACACCCTACTTGATTTTTATAAAGCAGAAGCTGTTGCTGTTAAAAGGGTTTTGGAACAGTATTCCCTCCCCTCAGACAATGAAGCAATCAAACTATACTCAAATATAAATAAAAATTATTGGGAAGCCTTTGAACGAGGAGAAATACCAAAAAGTGCAATATTTGAGGGTAGATTTAAAACCTTGCTTGAGCATTTCGGCGAACAAAGAAATACTGCCGATATTTCTAAAGATTACTGTTCAAATCTATCCGAGGGCTATTTTAAAATGGATGGCGCTGATGAGATTTTAACCTATTTAAAAAATAAAGGCTATAAGCTCTATGCCACTACTAACGGTCTTGCTTCAACACAGTTTAAAAGAATTAAAAATTCAGGACTTGAGGCTTATTTTGATAAAATATTTATATCTGAAGACGCCGGACATCAAAAGCCTGAAAAAGAATATTTTGATTATGTTATCAACAATATCGAAGAAAAAGATAAGCAAAAAATGCTCATTGTTGGAGATAGCCAAAGCTCAGATATTTTAGGCGGTATAAACTCAGAAATTGATACTTGTTGGTTTAATCCAAATAACGATACCGCTAAATATGAAAGTAAATACACAATTTTTAGTCTTGAAGAAATTAAAAATATTCTATAAAAAAACGCTCCAAAAAAGGAGCGTTTTTTACTTTTTAATTTCAGTTTTTTTATTTTCAATATGTATAATACTATCGCAAACCTTAAGACTTGTGTTCCTATGAGTAACAAAAATAACCGTTTTATCACTGAGGTTTTTGATATTTCCTAAAACCTTGGTTTCGGTTTCTTCATCAAGCGCCGAGGTTGCTTCATCAAGAAGCAAAACGGGTGCATTGGTAAGTAAAGCTCGAGCTATTGAAATTCTTTGAATTTGGCCTTCCGATAAACCGCCTCCCCTTTCGGTTAAAAGGGTTTCAAAGCCATCGGGCAAAGAATTTATAAAATCATATATCTCTGCAGTTTTGCAAGCTGTAACAACCTTTTCAAAAGGCACTGTTTCATCACAAAGGGTTATATTTTCAAGTATCGTTCCCGAAAGCACCATATTACCCTGAGGAACATAAGCAAAAAGTCCTCTCATTGAGGTATCCAATTTGATGGTATCATTAACCTTTATCTCACCTGAAAGTGTTGGGAAAAGACCTAAAATTATCTTGAAGATGGTGCTTTTTCCGCTTCCTGATTCGCCTGTTATAGCGGTGATTTTTCCATTTTCAATATTAAAACTGCAGTTTTGGAGAACATTATCCTCATCATATGCAAAGGAAACATTTCTAAATTCAAGCCCTTTAAACTGAGCTTTAATCACATCAAGCTCCGCATTTGCCATAGGCGGTTTATCCTCTTCACCCTGCTCAATTTCCATAAGTCTTTCGGCAGAAGCTATAGAGGAATAATACTGCGGAATAATACCCGAAACATTTTGAAGAGGTGTTCTCAATTGCTGAACTAACTGCAGAAAAGCAGTTAACATACCGTATGTAACAGTTCCACCTGCAATACCTAAAGCACCCCAAAGCAGCAACGCATAGTAACCAACAGTAAAGAATGAATACATTCCAAGATGGGTTAATATTGAAATACCGCTTCTCTTCATCTTATAGTGATAATTCTTCTTCATAAACTGCTTAAGCTTTCTGGAAAAAGCATTTTCACCCTCAAAGGTTTTAACAACCAAAAGGTTTTCAAAGCATTCTTGAATAAAAGAACGGGTTTGACCCTCGGTTTCCTGACATTTCTTATGAAGCTCTTTATATTTTTTGTTAACGATTCTGCCAACACCGGGAATCGCAACACCAAACACTAAAACAAATAACGCAATCCGATAATCAAGAATAACCAAGGCCGAAACACCGGCTATAACCTTTGCAATGGTTGAAACAACATTTGGTATTATGTTAACCACACTGCTAACTATCAAATCGGTATCAGAGGTGAAACGGTTAAGCAAATCTCCCGAATGATAAGCGCTAACCTTAGCAAATTTCTTGCGGCTCAAAGACACAAACAAATGGCTTCTGAGGGCTATAGTTAGCTTTGCATTTGTATAAGTTTTCAGCAAAGAATTACAGCCGCTTAGAATTATTTGGAGTATTATAACGCCCAAAAGAGCAATGCCATAAAACCTCAGACTTCCCGAGCTTTCACCCGTTGCAACATCTATAACACTCTTTGAAAGCAAGGCTAAAAGAATGGTGCTGGCCGAAATAAAAGCCGAGAGTAAAGAAATCAAAGCCACCATCGGCAAATATCTTTTAGAGCGCCTATATATCCATTTAAGAGCCACAAGATTATTTTCTTTTTTATTATTCTTTAACAATCCCATTTTCTCTCATAGTTCTAACAAAAACATCAATGTTGCCTAAAGCCAAAACTGTTGAAATTTCAAAATTTTCTAGCAAAGCATTCAGCATTTCAGTTTTTGTAACTTCCTTTTCCTTTAAAAGATTCCATAAAAAGACCGAGGTTCCCGTTAAAGCAATCATATTGTTTAACGGCTCTGCGCCCTTTTCAGCTACAACAACCCATTGACCCGACCTGTCAACAAGGTTATATCCCTCTTTAATTCTCAAAATAACACCTCATTTTGTTAACAAAAGGTAAATTTATTATATACCAAAATAAAATATATTGCAAGTGTAATAACTTTTGGTGTATAATACCATTAACATAAATATTATATTGTTATTTTGGGGGACTTATTCAATGGATACTTTTTTTGAACAATTGGTAGCTATTAAGAAGGATTTTAAAACAATTCTTTTGTTTGCGGCTATTTGGTTATTTGCCTTGTTAATAATAGCTTTCTTGCTAATAACCTTTCTTTTGGAAGGCATAACCATTATTGCAGTTTTTGGTATAGGTTATGGTGCTTTTAAGCTTTCTTCTTTGCTTAATATTGAATATGAGTATATAATCACTAACGGAATTTTAGATGTTGATAAAATAATCAACAAAAACTCAAGAAAGCGTCTTTTATCACTTGATTTAAGAACAGTTACAAGACTTGAAAAACACAACTCTTCAATTACCGAAAATATTAACAAAAAGCTTTTAACTTTTGCTTGCAACAAGGATGATGAAAATGCATTATTCCTTCTTGCCGAAACTGAGGGTAAATCATCTTCATACCTAGTATTCTCCCCTGATGAACGTATGCGTTCAGCGATGCAAAAATATGTTCCGAAATTTATTGGAAACAGTATTTTAAAATAAGAAAGAGGTGCGCCGTTATGATGGTGTTAACCAAGGCTTTAATAAGAGAGTCGGAGGAAAACGCTGTTAAAAGCGGCGCTTTTTCTTTTCGCAAATTAATGCTAATGGCAGGCAATTCGGCAACTGATATAATTCTAAAAAAGGTTGATATAAAAAATAAAAAAATCGCTGTTTTATGCGGTAATGGTAACAACGGCGGCGATGGTTTTGTTATCGCCAAAAAGCTCTATGAATATGGTGCTTTTGTAAATGTTATTCTTCCTTTAGGTAAGCCTCAAACCGAGGATTCAAAGCATTATTTTTCACTTTTAGGCGATATAAAAATAGCCGATTTTTCTGATAATTATGATATAATAATTGATGCAGTTTTTGGCATTGGTTTAAACCGAGATATATCGGATGAATTATCCAATCTTTTCGATAAAATCAATAATAGCTCAGCCTATAAAATTTCTATTGATATTCCAAGCGGAGTTGAGGCTGATAGCGGCAAAGTTTTGAAAAATGCTATTTGCTCCGATTTAACAATAACATTCATTGCATTAAAACCCTGCTTTATGCTGCCTTATGGCTCTGATTACTGCGGTGAGGTAATCGTTTGTGATATTGGAGTTAAACCTATTGAATATAATTTTTTAACAACCGAAAAACCATTTTTCAAAAAGAGAAAAAGGAACTGCCATAAAGGAGATTTTGGCCCTGTCCTTTCGATTTGCGGAAGCTACGGTATGGCAGGAGCTGCAATGCTATCGGCAAAGGCCGCTTTGAGAAGTGGAACAGGGGTAATAAAATGCGCTATTCCAAAAAGTATATATAGCCCATTCACTTCTTTCATACCCGAAGCCGTTTGTTTGCCATATGAAAATATTGAAAGCTTTGATTTTGAAACTGCTCTTTCAGGTTGCAAAGCAGTTCTTATAGGATGCGGTTTAGGCAACTCTAAAGAAACCCATCAACTATTAGAAAAGCTTATAAATTTCTCTAATGTTCCTGTTGTAATTGATGCTGATGGCATAAATGCTCTCTCTAAGAACATAGAATTATTAAAGAAAAGCAAAGCTCCGATAATTTTAACTCCCCATCCTGCCGAAATGGCAAGACTACTCAATTCTACAACCTCATTTGTTGAGGAAAACAGGGTTGAAACCGCCGCCAAATTTGCTAAGGAACATAATGTAATTCTTGTTTTAAAGGGTGCTAATACCATCATTGCAAGCCCTGATGGCGAAATAAGATTTAATTTAGGCGGGAATCCGGGAATGGCTACCGCAGGAAGCGGAGATGTTTTGGCGGGTGTTATAGTTTCCCTCTTGGCTCAAAACTTCTCGCCTTTTAATGCCGCAATTTCAGGTGTTTATTTGCATTCCGAGGCGGGCGATAAAGCGGCCGTTAAAAAGGGTGAAAGAGCAATGATAGCAAGTGATATAATTGAGGAGCTTTAATTATTTTCAAAATGAGGTTGTTTTTTGAAAAAATTATCAGTTCTTTTATGTTTATCCTTATTTCTTTGCGCATGTTCTGCTACTAACAGCAAAATATCACCTATTTGCCATTCGGTTTCTTTTAATGCTGAAATAAATTACCAAACTGAACCCTTTGATTTTTTTGTTACTATAAACGATATTGGCGAAACCTATTTGGAAAATCGACAAGATGGTTATATTATCGAATTTTCAGAAATGGGTGTTAATTTTAAATATGGAGATTTGGTTTATAAAACCGAACTCACTGCCCTGCCTGATGATTTTAAGCTCGATTTGATACATACTATTTTTTCGGATATTTCAAAAAGTAAACCAATGGTAATATCCAAAAACGATAGTTTTTTCGTTGAGGGCGAAACTGAAAAATATAAATATAAAGTGTTTTTCGGACTTAGTGGTTTGCCGCTTGAAATCATAGAAAAAAACAATAATATATCAATTATAATTTCAAATGCCAAGGTAATTTAAACCTTGGTATTTTTTATTTTTTTCCATTGAAAAAACAGTCGAAATATGTATAATAATAAATAGCAACCTTTCAGGAGATAAATAATGAACAAAAAGAAAATTTTAACCATAATCATATGTGTTTTAGGTGCATTAATTGCCGCCGCTGCGGCAGTTTTGATTATTTTGCATTTTGGAAAGGATATTAAAGAAGATATAACAAATTCTTCATCCTCCCCTTTAATTTTGGATGATATAACAAGCTCAGTTCCGGCTGTTATAGAGGATAATGGAATTAGACTTGTTTTTTCCTCTCCAACCGCAAAAACCATCAATACCACCAATTCTCAAATCACATTTAGCGGAACTTCCGACATAGAAGAATCCCTAACCGTTAACGGAACCGAAATCGAGCGTTCACTTGATGGAATTTTTAGCTATACAGCCGATTTATCGGTAGGTAAAAACACATTTAATTTTGTTCATAAGGGTGAAACCCATACCTTTACTGTTAACTACCGATATGTAATTATAAATCAGTATTCCCCCGATAAAAGCCAGATATATTCAAGTAATGCAACATTCTCTGTTGGGGCAACTGCAAGAAAAGGAAGCGTTGTTACAGCAACCTTTAATGGACAAACTATTACCCTATCGGTTAATGAAGAGGAAGATAACTCAGCTGAATTTATTGGATATTACGGCTCTTTTACCCTTCCCGTTAACAACGGATATGAGGATATATCACTTGGAAAGGTTGTATTTAAGGCAACACATAACGGAAAATACGAAAGCTTTTCTTCAGGGAATATTGTTTGCAAAAAACCTGACTTCATAGTTGAATTTGACCCTGATGCAACACCACTTGGAGATAGATACATAAACGTTGGCTCGGGAATTATTGCTGAAATAGTCGGTTATGAAGCCGAAACCTTTGATGCTTATTCAACCGATGATGCTTCAAGGCCGACAAACAACTATTTACCAAAAGGAACAGTTGATTACTGTGCTCAAGGCAGCGTTTATTCCAAGGATAAAAAAGAATATGCCGTTTTGCGTTGTGGAAGACAGGTTTATCTTAAAAGAAAGGATATTCCAAGAAACAGTGAAACAGTTATAACCACAAAGCGTGCCGGTCTTCTTCCCGAAACCAACCAATTAAATATTGCTTCATTTGAAAATACGGGAAGGCATACTATTTTAACCTTAGATACTGCTTGGAAAGCTCCGTTTTTCTTTGATTTATTACCGCAAGCTTATACTAGTCCCTCAAAACAGGATTACAGCATTAGTAATGTTACTTCAAGATATATTGATATAACCTTTTGCTATTCCGATACCTTAGATGGCGAACTCATTATACCTGAAGATAACCCCATTTTCAGCCATTTTGAAATTATTAAAAACACCTCGGACTATACCCTTCGTCTCTTCCTTAAAAAGCAAGGTGGTTTCTATGGTTGGGACTGCTATTATAACGAGCAAAATCAATTGGTTTTCGAATTCTTAAACCCCGCAAAAATAACAACTGCAGAAAACAAATACGGCGTTGACCTTACAGGTGTTGTTATACTGATTGACGTAGGGCACGGCGGAGTGGACATTGGTGCCGAGGGGTTTGATTCTAAAAATCATAATGAGGCAATTCAAAACCTTGCTCTCGCTAATAAGCTTGCAAATGAGCTTAAGTGCGCAGGTGCTACTGTTTATGCCACAAGAAATGATAATTCAACAAGCTCAACCGATGATAAAATTAAAATACTAAAAAATATAAAACCTGATTTTTGCATTGCTATTCATCATAATTCTTATTACACTGCAAAACCAAACGGTTTTGAATCAAGGTATTTTAATTCCTTCTCAAAAAATGCAGCCGAATATGTTTATAACCACACATATAACACGGGAATTTATCAAAATCATAAGTTCGGTTGGCATTATTACTTTATGGCAAGAGAAACCACTTGCCCGATTGTTCTGACAGAAAACGGATTTATTTCTAACAGTTATGATTATGCTAACATTGTTAGTGAAGCTGCAAATATTAAAAAGGCTGAAGCCATAACTCGAGGTATTGCCGAATACTTTGCGAAAATTCAATAATACTTGAACTATATATTAAATTATAGTATAATATTTTACATATAAGTTTTGGAGGTAAAAAAATGAATTTCACCCCTATTGATAACAATGGTCTTGTTGATGGATTTTGCCTTATTAAATCCATTGAACAAAAAACCTCTTCTAAGGGAGATAGTTATCTTGATATAATGCTCGGCGATAAAACCGGCGAAATTAACGCTAAGCTTTGGAGATACCAAAAGGAAGTTCACGGTGAATATACAACCAATGCAATCGTTAAGGTTAGAGGCACCATTTCTCAGTATAACGGAGCTGACCAATTAAGAATTGAGAAAATCCGCCCTGCTATGCCCGAGGATAATGTTAACCCATCCGATTTCGTGAAAACTGCTTCTTTTTCGGGCAACGAAATGTTTGATGAGCTATTTAACATTGCTGAAAATTTTAAGGATAATGAGCTTAAAACAATAGTTACCGCTATTCTTGCCGATAATAGAATGAATCTTCTTTATTGGCCTGCAGCTTTTAAGCTTCACCATGCAGTCAGAGGCGGCTTATTGCTTCACACTTTGTCGATTGTTCGCTTAGCTCAAAAGGTATCAGAAATTTACACCTTTATTGATACCGAGCTTTTAATAGCAGGCGCTATTCTTCACGATATTGCTAAGCTCTCGGAATTTGAGGTTGCCGAATCAGGTATTGCAACAGGTTATTCAGCCGAGGGAAACCTTTTAGGCCATCTTGCTATGGGTGCTATTTCGGTTAATAAATACGCCGAAAAATTAAATATCAGTTCAAAAACCGCCATGCTTCTTGAGCATATGATATTATCGCATCACGGCGAGCCCGAATTTGGAGCCGCTGTTAGACCTATGTTTATTGAAGCCGAGCTTTTAAGCGAGCTTGACCTTATGGATTCGAGAATTTATGAGATGAAAGAAGCGGTTGAAAATACTGAGGTTGATGATTTTTCCGGTAGAGTTTGGGCAATGGATAACCGCAAGCTCTTTAACCACGGTAGAACAAACCTCGAAAATGAAACTAAACTATTTTAAAATTAAGGAGAAATTAAAATGAAAATTACAAAAGATATGGTTATTGGCGATGTTCTTGATATTGATACCGGATGTGCTCAGTATTTCTTTGAAATAGGTATGCACTGCCTTGGTTGCCCTGCATCACGAGGCGAAACCATTGAACAGGCTTGTGCTGTTCACGGAACTGACTGTGATGTTTTGGTTGAAAAACTCAACAAATATTTCGAGAATAAATAATGCCAAACCTAAGTGTTAGATTATCGGTTATTTTAAATTTAGTGCCCGAGAGCGATTTGGTTGCCGATATCGGAACCGACCACGGTTATCTTGCGATAGAACTAATAAAATCAGGTAAGGCTAAAAAGGTTATTGCTTCCGATATTGGCGAAAAGCCTTTAAAAAACGCTCAAAAAAACATAGAAAAAGCTAATGTTTCGGGTATTGAGTTAGTGCTTTCGGACGGGCTATCAAGCCTAAACGAAAGAATTGCCGATACTGTTATTATTGCAGGTATGGGCGGTGAGGTTATTTCGGGTATTTTAAACCGTTCTAATAAAATTGCAAAAAGGAACAACACAACCTTCATCTTGCAACCAACAACCTCCCCCGAATTTTTGAGAAGATACCTTTATGATAATGGTTTTGAAATCATAAAGGAAGTTGCGGTTTTTGAAAACGGAAAGCTATATTCTGTTATGATGGTGGCTTTCGTTGATATAAAAGCCGAGAAAGAAGAAGGTTTTTATTATATCGGTTTAGTGTCCCCAAAAGATGATGTAGGAAGACTTTATATCGGAAAGCAAAGGTCTCGTTTGATAAAGAATATCTCTGCAATTTCTTCAATAGAGAGCAAAAGAACCGAATACAATCTATATAAATCAGCCTTCGATTATATTGAAAAGATTTTAAACATTTAAGGAGAATAAATTTGGCGTTTGACGGAGCATTCCTCAAAGTAACAGTTGATGAGTTAAAATCAGCTATCGACTGCCATATAGACAAAATATACCAGCCCTCAAAAGATGAGCTGGTATTTTTGGTGCGCAAAAAAGGCTTTGTTAAACGTTTATTTATATCAGTTAGAGCTGGCGCTTCGAGAATACATTTTACTGAAAATAAATTCGAAAACCCCCAAGTTCCGCCTAATTTTTGTATGCTCCTCAGAAAGCATTTATCCTCAGCAAAAATCATGGATATTTCTCAAAACAATCTTGAAAGAATTGCAATTTTAACCCTTTCTTCAAGAAACGAAATGGGAGACATTGTTGTTTTTAAGTTGATTTGCGAGCTGATAGGAAATCAGTCCAACATCATTTTAACAAATGAAAATGGCAAAATTATTGACGCTATTAAAAGAAGCGATGTTGAAAATGCTAAGCGACTTATTCTTCCAAACGCTCAGTATATCGATCCTCCCTCTTTGGATAAATTAAATCCGCTTTCCCTTAATATTGATGATTATTGCAAAAACTTAACGGAAGATATTTCAAAAGAGCTATTAAACACCCTTAACGGATTTTCCCCGTTAGTTTGCCGAGAAATTGAACACAAAGCAAAAGAAAGCTCATTAAATATTACTTTAAATTCGGTTATTAATTCGCTAAAAGGCAATTTTTCTTTGTATATAGTCAATAATCCCGACTCAACTCCATTAGATTTTTGCTTTACAGAAATTAAACAATACGGAAACGATTATCAAAATATTTTATACTCTTCCCCATCTGAGCTTTTGGACGATTTTTATTCAGCAAAGGATTTGCAAGCAAGAATAAGAACAAGTGCCAAAGATATTATCAAATTGGTTAATAATCTTATTGCACGCACCGAAAAACGTCTGGCCAATCGCTTGGAAGAGCTTAAAAAATGCGAAAATAGAGAATATCTTCGAATTTGCGGAGAATTATTAAAGGCCAATATTCATTCAATCGAAAATGGCTCATCCTTTGCCGAGGTTATCAATTATTATGATGAGGAATTAAAGCCTCTAAAAATTGCTTTAAACCCTGCATTAACCCCCTCAAAAAATGCTGATAAATATTTTAAGGATTATAAAAAAACCTATTCCGCCGAGCAAACTCTAACCAAGCTTACTGCGAGCGACAATGAGGAACTAGAATATTTTGACAGCGTTTTAGATGCAATTAACCGCTGTTCTTCCCTTTTAGAGCTCAGTGAAATAAAGGAAGAGCTTTCTATTGCGGGTTATATTAAATCTCAGGGAACAAAAAGAAAAACTGAAAGTTCATCTATTGCCACATATGAAAGTGCCGAAGGATATCCCATCGCCGTTGGTAAAAACAATATCCAAAACGATAAAATAACCTGTAAATTAGCATCAAAGGGAGATTTATGGTTTCATACCAAAAACATTCCCGGAAGCCATGTTGTTGTTTTTTCGGGTGGCAAAGAGGTTAGCGATGAAACCATATTAAAAGCCGCCTTACTTGCTGCCAAAAACTCAAAGGCCGCCACTGCTTCCAAAGTTGCAGTTGACTATACTCCTATAAAATACGTTAAAAAACCATCAGGAGCAAAACCGGGTATGGTGATTTATACCACCAACAAAACCGTTTTTGTTAATCCTGCGGAAAGTGAGTAATTATTATGAAGCTTGGCATTTCAACCTCTTGCTTTTATCCCCTTGAAACCGAACAAGCTCTTGAATATCTTGGAAAAAACAACATAAAAAACGCCGAGATTTTCTTTAATTCAAGGTCGGAATTAAAGGCACCTTTTATTGATATTTTAAGCGATATTAAAAATCGGTATGATATGAATATCACCTCAATTCATCCAACCCTTTCGCTTGCCGAATCTTTCATGATGTTTTCGGCCTATGAGCGCCGTTTTTATGATGCCTTAGATGATTATTCCCGTTATTCCGAAATTGCCGCCGAGCTAGGAGCTAAATATATAATTTTACACGGCGGAAAGCAACACGGTGTTTTAAACGATGAAGAATACTGCGAAAGATATATGGCATTAAAAAGGGCAACCCTTAAAAACGGGGTTACTGTTTTGCAAGAAAATGTTTTTAAACATAGGGCGGGAGATTTTGAGTTTTTATCCGCAATTAAAAACTATCTTGGAAAGGATGCCGAATTTTGCCTGGATATTAAACAATCGATTCGTTGCGGATATTCTCCCATAACCCTTATGGATGAATTGGGAGACAATATAAAGCATTACCATATTAGCGACCATTCCCCCGCTTCTGACTGCCAGTTGCCTTTAAACGGTGGTTTTGACTTTCAGGGATTTTTCGAAATACTTAAAAATAAAAACTTCAACGGCAGCTGCATAATAGAGGTTTATAAAAACGCCTATAGTGATTATCAAGAAATCATAAAATCCAAAAATCTGCTTGAAAATATGGGATAATTTACTCTTGAATTTTTATAACGCTTATGTTATACTATAATAAGTTATGGATATTATGTCGAAATGAGGTATAATTTTGAAAGGCTTTACTTTGTTTTCGTTAGTTAAGATTGCTTTAAAGCATCTTTATATTTTAATTCTTGCCGCAATAGTTTGCGGTGCCGGTATGTTTTCTTATTGCCACTTTTTAGTAACCCCGATTTATTCGGCAACTGCTTCTATGATTGTTACTAACGGTGCAATTATTGATACTGAAAACAGCAATAAGGTTAGCGGCTCGGATATTTCGGCCTCTAAAAACTTTGCAGCAACTGCTTGCGATGTTTTGAAAACCAACGATATTTATAAGGAATTAGCCCAAAAGCTTTCTAATAAATATACATATTCTACCCTTCGTTCAAGCGCTAGCATTACCCCTCGAAACGAAGATACACTTTTTATTGATATTTCCTTTACTTCAACCTCTAAAGATGAGGCTGTTGTGCTTGTTAATAATTTTTTAGAGCTTGTTCCAAGTCATATTGGCGAGGTATTCCCGGGAGCTCTTGTTAAAACCTTTGAAGCTGATAGCGCTCGTAAGGTTTCTCCCAAAACCGTTAACTCAACCTTCTATGCTGCAGTTGTTGGAGCAGCACTTGCTTATTTGATTATTCTAATTGTTTATTCTTTGAATACAGTTATTAAAAGCGAAGAAGATTTTAAAGAGCGTTTTGATGTTCCTGTTCTCGGAAATATTCCTGACTTTGCAAAAGCAAAATCCGGTAAATATTATAAAAATTATAAATATTACGGCAAGGGAGGAAACAAATAATGGCAACAAAAACCAACCCCTCCAAGCTTATAAACCTCGAAAATCAAAACAAGGTTCCCTTCTCCATAGTTGAAGCATATAAGAGTCTTCGTGTTCATTTGTTATCCCTGCTTGAAAACTATAATGGTAAGATTATAGCAATTTCAAGCCCTAATGCTTCTGAAGGTAAAACCACCACCGCTATCAATACCGCTATAACCTTTTCTCAGCTTAGCAAAAAGGTTATCATAGTTGATACCGATTCAAGAAGACCCTCGGTTCACCAAAAATTAAAATTGACCAATGATATTGGTTGCCTTGATGTTGTAACCGAAAAGGTTACTCTTGCCGATGCTGTTAAGCATCATAATGAATACCTTGATGTTTTAACTGTTGGCTCTGCTTCTAATTCATCCGAGCTTTTCAGCTCTGTAGGTTTTGATAAGCTTTTGCTCGAGCTTCGTGATAAATATGATTACATTATTGTTGATACTCCCCCTGTAAATCTCGTTTCGGATTCACTTGTTGTTTCCCAAAAATGCGATGGACTTTTACTTGTTGTTCGAACAGGAGTTACTACATATACCACCTTCAACGAATCATTAGCTAACATTAAAAAGCTTGGGATTAAGTTGTTTGGAACTGTTATGAACGGTATTGGCGGAGAAGCAGGTAAATACAGCAAATATAAGGGCTACAAAAAGTATTACAGCTCTAAATAATTTTAATTTTTTCAAACGGCGGTTTTGCAATAAATTCGCCGTTTTATTTTTGGAGGTGAGATAAATGTTCTTTGATATTCATTCCCATATTTTACCCGATGTTGATGATGGCGCTAAAACACTTGAAGAATCCCTAGAGCTTTTAAAAGCCTTAAAGGAACAAGGTGTTACTGCAGTTTTAGCAACGCCACATTTTTACCCTCAGGAAGATAATCTAATCGAGTTTACAACCAAATGCAACAAAGCATTTAGTTTACTAAATATTGAATCTCAAAATAAAGATTTACCTATAATCCTAAAGGGAAGCGAAATGCTATATTTTAAAGGTATTAGTGAATCAACCTCTTTAAAAGAACTTTGTCTTAATAATTCCAATTATCTTTTACTTGAGCTTGTTGACAAAATTATTACTCCATCGTTATTTGATGAAATCATAAACCTTTCAAATA
>JAEIGA010006243.1_pt1 | contig 18140 bp, 16 predicted proteins | sample 9270691 | NCBI WGS metagenome assembly JAEIGA01 (sample SAMN17057246, study PRJNA624740) | gut metagenome | biome: biome; isolation source: fecal sample | host: Bos grunniens | place: China: Xizang | collected 2019
GACATCTTTTTAAAGACTAATACAATGAAGGCAAAAGAAGCATATTATCGCAAAGGTTGTGAAAGGACATCTTTTTAAAGACTAATACAATATTGATTTATTTCTTTATTGAGATATGTTGCATAAAAAGATTTTAAAGCCTTCAAATCATGCATGTATTTTAATTATAACATGTATGATTTGAGGGCTTTTTTATTTTATTTTCGGTGAAATTAAGTTTCATAATTGATTTTTTTGAGGTATTTTCTTTGTCGCTTGAGTGGCGAGGGGCCTGTCCCCCGTTAGCTTCCCTCAAGTCGCTTTTTAACAATTCTCAGCGCGTTTTCAAGTTCCTTCTTCTTTTGAACGGAGCTGAGCGAAAGACGCAGGAATGAGCGAGAGGGGTTTTTTGACGCCGCGAAACGGCTCGAGTGGCAGACGCGGACGCCGGACAAAAGAAGTTCGCGCTCTATTTCAGGACCGCTCAGCCGCGTATGCGGAAGCTCAAGCGTGCGGAAAAACGGAGTATCTTTCGCAACGCGGCGCTCGTCCGGAAAAATCTTTCCGAATACACCGTTCATTTCTTCTGCGCGAAGAATCTTCTCGTCAATGAGCTTTTGCGCACGTCCGCTTAAAATAAGCTCGCTCATGATTTCCGTATCGAGCGCGCTCGCCTTGATGGTCAGCCGGTGATGCGCGTTCAAAAGCCTCTTCATGTGCCGCCGCGGTGAAGCGACGAACGCGATCCGAAGACCGGGCGCGAGAAAGCGCGTCGCTCCCGTCAGATGGAACGTCTGCTCTCTAAGCCGCCCGAAAAAGGTGCCCGACCCGTCCGCCTCAAGCGCGGCATCGTCTTCAAGAACGAAAATGCCCAATTCGCCTATGACGGCGGAGAGCGCGTCCTTGCGCTCCTTCGACATCGTTAAGGTTGTCGGATTGGCGCATGTCGGCATAAGAAAAACGCCTTTTACGCGATCGCGTTCCGCGGCTTCCTCTAAGGCTTCCGGAAGCATTCCTTCGCCGTCGCCTTTTACCGGTACCAGCCGTATGTGCGCAAGGCGCGCCGCTCCGATGAGATTGCCGTAGGTGAACTCATCGACCGCGAGAGCGTCTCCGATTTCAAAAAACGCAAGCATGATGGCGACGAGCGCACTGTGGACTCCGGGAAAAACCACAGTCTCTTCCGGCTGAACTTCGGTGCCGAGACGCGAGATCCAAAAAGCGCCGGCCGCGCGGTGGCGCTCGGCTCCGTTGCGGTCGCTGTAGGAGAAAAGGTGGCGCGTGTAGTCGCGGGATATGATATCACGCGCGGTTTTCATCAGAATGCCCGCTCCAAGTTCGGGAAATCCCTGAACGGCGCCGAGGTCGATCGCCTCGACGCATCCGTCCTCCGCTTTCCCCGGAAGGGGCGAGACGAAAGTGCCCCTGCCGGTAACGCCGTAGACGAGGCCGCGTTCCCGGCAGATGTCGTAGGCGCGGGTCACGGTTGTAAAGTTGATGTCGAGCCAGTCGGCAAGTTCGCGCTGAGGCGGCAGGCAGAGCCCCGGCGGCAGCGCGCCCGATTCGATATCGTGCGCGAGCTTCGCCGCAAGCGAAAGATAGCGCGGTCGTGCGAGCGACTTCGGGTCGGGCTGCCAGGTTAAAGGATGTCGTGAAAAATCATTAATAGGCATAAGTTGTAATCCATACAATTTTTTGAATGTATTGATTTTATCATAGTGATAAACTTTACGTCAATTCACTGATTAAAAGAAAGGAATAAAAATGAAAGATAAAAAACCGAATCGTGATCTTGCACAAACACTTAAGGGCGGTGTAATTATGGATGTCACCACCCCGGAACAGGCTAAGATAGCTGAGGATGCTGGAGCTGTGGCGGTTATGGCCCTGGAGCGCGTGCCGGCGGATATCCGAGCCGCCGGAGGGGTTAGCCGTATGAGCGATCCGGGCATGATCCGCGCCATTCAGGAAGCGGTAAAAATTCCTGTTATGGCCAAGTGCAGAATCGGTCATATAGTTGAAGCGAGGATTCTCGAGGCCATCGGCATTGATATGATTGACGAAAGCGAAGTTCTTTCACCTGCCGACGACAAGCTTCATGTGGACAAGGCGAAATTTCAAGTTCCTTTTGTGTGCGGCGCGCGCGATCTCGGCGAGGCGCTTCGTCGTGTCGGAGAGGGGGCTATGATGCTGCGTACAAAAGGCGAGGCCGGAACAGGCGATGTGGTTCAGGCGGTAAGACATCTGCGAAAGATTGAGCAAGATATCCGCTGGCTTGTGGGTTTAAGGGAAGATGAACTTTATGATGCCGCAAAGACTCTTGCTGCGCCTCTTGATCTCGTGCAGGAAGTCCATAATAAGGGGCGTCTACCTGTCGTGAACTTTTCTGCAGGCGGTGTAGCTACGCCGGCGGATGCCGCTCTTATGATGGAACTTGGCGCTGAGGGCGTTTTTGTCGGCTCCGGCATTTTTAAGAGCGGAGATCCAGCGAAAAGAGCCTCTGCCATAGTGAAGGCTGTTGAGAACTGGCGTGACGCTGAGGTTCTTGCCCGTTTATCTTCCGGTCTCGGAGAGGCGATGGTCGGTATCAATCCTGATGAAATCCGCGTCATTATGGAACAGAGAGGAATCTGATTCCAAATGTGTTATAATATTGTGCTCTGACAATATTATCTAAAAAAGAAAAAGAAAAATGAAAGCCTGGGTGCAGAGAGTAACTGAGGCATCAGTTGATATTAACGCAGAACGCGTCGCGGAAATAGGCGAAGGGTATCTCGTTCTTCTTGGTATCACTCATGACGACGATGAGGCCAAGGCGGAGCTGATAGCTTCGCGGATTGTCGCTTTGAGGATATTTGAAGATGAGAGCGGAAAAATCAACCGCTCGATTGAAGATATCTGCGGCTCTGTTATTGTTGTCTCACAGTTCACTCTTTACGCCGATACGTCCCATGGGCGGCGCCCAGGCTTCTCTGCCGCCGCGCGGCCTGAAAAGGCGGAGCCTTTGTATGAGCGCGTAGTTGCGGCGTTACGGCAGAAACTCGGGCCTGAGCGCGTATGCACGGGGCGATTCGGCGCCGACATGAAGGTTCGTCTGATCAACAACGGGCCTTTTTCCGTAGAACTTCTCGCGTAATGAAAGTTTGAATTTTATCGGGAGAAAAAGATGAAAAAGGGAGAGTTCAATTTTAAAGTGCGCTCGTACGAATGTGGAGTTAACGGTACTGCGTCACTGCCGGGCGTATGCAATTATCTGCAGGAGGCGGCGAGCCTTGATGCGGAAGATCTTGGATTTTCCAAATCGAATTTTGATGCGCAGGGCGAAAATATCTCTTGGGTGTTAACGCGCCTTGTTGTGGAAATGAAGCGTTATCCGCGTTGGGAAGAAGATATCAAAGTCGTCACATTTCCGCGAGGCGGCAGAAAAATCGTCGCATGGAGAGATTTTGAGATAAAAGGCGCCGACGGAGAGACTGTGGGGCTTGCGACAAGCGAGTGGATGCTTATAGATCTTGGAACGAGAAAAATCGTATCAATCCCAGATAAAGTGCTTTCGGCTTGTGACTTTGGATCGACAAGCGTTTTAGGTTCAGAGCCTTTTACCGCGAGACTTAAGTTTCCCTCAGAGGGTGATGTATGCGCGGGAGGCTCTTACCGCGCGCAATATTCGCATATAGATCTCAACGGTCACGTCAACAACGTGCATTACATCGAATGGTTGCTGGAGCCGCTTAAAGGCGCTCAGCCTTCAAGGATGGAAATCGTTTTCAGAAGCGAGACATTGGCGGGCGATGAAGTAAGCGTTGAGACTACCTCTGGAGAAAACGGTGAAATTTATCATAGAGTATTTTCGGCCGACGGAAAAGATCACGTCATAGCTCTTACGCGGAGATGAAAATGAAAAAAGATATTGCAGGGTATATTGATCATACGCTTCTGAAAGCCGATGCTCCGGCCTCTTCAATTAAGCGCCTTTGCGCTGAGGCCAAAGAAAATAAGTTTGCGGCGGTCTGTGTCAATCCGTATTGGGTTTCGCTCTGCGCTGACGAGTTGGAAGCTACAGAAGTTAAAGTCTGCTGTGTCATAGGCTTTCCTCTGGGAGCTACGACTCTTTCGGCAATAACTTCCGAAGCAACTCAAGCCATTAGAGACGGAGCAGAGGAGCTTGACCTTGTAATGAATCAGGGTTTGTTTAAAACGGATGAAAAGCGGTGCATTGATGAGCTTGCCTTTTTTGTAAAATTCTGCCGCGCGAAGAAAAAGGATATTGTCCTTAAGTTGATTGTAGAGTGCTGCAATCTTACTAAAAAGGAAATTGCCGCCTCTTCGCTGGGAGCCCAAAAGGCGGGGTTCGACTTCGTTAAGACCTCTACGGGTTTTGGAAAAGGCGGAGCGACGCTTGCCGACGTCAGATTGATGCGCAAGACCGTCGGTCCGAAAATGGGTGTTAAAGCCGCCGGTGGAATACGTGACAGAAAAACAGCCCTGTTGATGATCAGGGCCGGAGCGGACAGAATCGGGTGTTCATGTTCGTGCGCTCTCGTTTAGAGGCATCTTTTATGATATAATTTATCTTGATATGACACGAGGTAAATTTATAACGCTTGAAGGCGGCGAAGGCTGCGGAAAATCAACACAGGCTCGTCTTTTGAAAGAGGCTCTTGAAAAAGAAGGTGTTGATGTTGTTCTTGTCCGTGAGCCTGGCGGAACTGGGCTTGGCGAAAAAATTCGCTCTATCCTCAAATCTTCAGACGGAGATTCTCCTTGCGACCGCGCCGAACTGTTGCTTTTTGAAGCCGCTCGTGCTCAACTCGTTGAGAAGGTGATAAAGCCCGCGCTTGAAAAAGGACAATGGGTCATATCAGACAGGTTTTGTGATTCCACTATCGCGTATCAAGGTTACGGACGCTCTCTGCCGATAGAAGTGATAAGAAGAGCCAACGAATTTGCGACAGACGCTCTTAAGATAGACCTTACGATTCTTTTTGATGTCGATCCGGAGACGGCGAGAAAGAGAATGCGCAGAAGAGAAGATTCCACAGGCACGAGTGCCGATAGAATAGAATGCGCAGGCGAAGAATTTCACCGAAGATTGAGAGACGGTTTTTTTGCGCTCGCAAAAGAAGAGCCGGAGCGCTTTGTATGTGTTGATGCGAACGGAAGCGAGAAGGAAGTGGAGGATCTCGTATGGAAATCTCTCAAGCGTATTCGCTGATATCTTCTGCTGTTCAGCGCGGCAAGGCCGCGAGCGGTTATCTTATTTGTGGAGATCTTCGTTCGCAATGTATGGAGTTGGCGCAAAAGATTCTGAAAGAGCTTTTCCCCGGCGAAGAGGCGAAGATAGAGGAGCGAAGTCATCCCGACATAGTATTTTTAGAGCCCGAGGGCAAGGCGCGGATAATAACCGTAGATGCGGTAAGAGAGCGCGTCGTAGAACCAATGTCGGCGACATCGTTTTCAGGCGGATGGAGAGTTGCCGTAGTGTGCGCTGCCGATAGAATGCGCCAGGAGGCTGCAAACGCTTTTCTCAAAACGCTTGAGGAGCCGGGCGAGAAAACGATGTTTCTGCTTTTGACAGATGCGCCCGAAGGAATATTGCCGACGATAGCCTCTCGCACCCAGCGCATTGATCTGCCGCTAGGCGACGGCACGATAGAATGTGAAGAGGTACGCGAAGAAATAGCCGACGCATTCGCTAAGCGAGATGCAAAAGCTTTGGCCGATAAACTGAAAGAGCTTAAAGAAGAGGCCGGCGACGAGGAATCTTCGCTTGTGAGAAAGGCTTTTTTCCGGACAATCATGTCGTTTACGCGGCAGATGATGATTGGCGGGCGTCTTGAATACTATCAGTCTTTTCGCAATATTGAGGCAGTGGAAGAGGCGTATCGCCAATGTGATCGTTCAATGAATGAAGAGGCTGTTTTGTCGTTCATGATTGACAGGATGGTGTTTCCATGAAACTGTCTCTTTCGACAAATTGGAATAATCTTCGCCTTGAGAGCGCGGCGCAGATCATTGATGAAGCGCTCTCTATGGGATTTGATTCGCTTGAGTTAGGTTTTAGGACAAGTGAAAGCCAAGCGAAGGAATTTATAGCGAACTCTTCACGGATAAAAATCTCAAGCCTGCATGCTTTTGCTCCAGTTCCTATTTCTGCTCCATGCGCACATCCAGAGCTTTATTATCTATCCGATTTGGATGACGAAGCCCGCAAACGCGCAGTCCTGATGATGAAAAGGTCAATTGCGCTCGCTGGAGAATTAGGGGCAAGTACAATTGTCGTTCATGCGGGCAGAGTCCAATTTTCATCAATCTTTTCACCTCTTGATTCATTGCGGCTTAAAGCTATTTTAACCTCTAAGCAAAATGACATTTTAAATAGAGCGTACACGAAGGCGCTGTATCTGGCGAAGAAGCGGCGGATGAGAAGGGCGGAAAAAACCTATGATGCGTTCAGGCTGTCATTTTCAGATTTGGAGGAAACTCTAAATAAGTGCAATGTTACGCTCGCGCTGGAAAATCTTCCTTATCTTGAGGGGTTTCCGGATGAATCGGAAATGAAACGGCTTTTAACGGAATTCAAAGGCGCTCCACTAGCGTCGTGGTTTGATACCGGCCATCATCGGGTTAGACAGGCGCACGGATGGCTAAAGAACTCAGAGGATTTTTCTTTTGACATTCCGCATAGAGGCATTCACTTAAATGATGTTCATTCAATAGACGATGACCATCTTCAGCCCGGTGCGGGGAGCGTTGATTTCGAGGCGTTGAAAAATGTTATGATGAAAGCCGAGCACGTGGTTTTCGAGCCTTCGTCAAAAGTTTCGCGCGAATCGCTCGTTTCTTCATTAGAGCGTATTCGCGCGATATTGGGATAAACAAATTTTTGATTTGTTTATTTTACGACGATGACCGAGTTAAAGGTTCCCTGATCGTTTTTGACAGAGTTCGCATTTTCCGGATCGGCGCACCAGGTTCCGTCAATAACGAACTTGTATTGATATTCGCCGGGCATAAGTTTGATGGTCGTGGCATATACGGCGCTTTTTGCCTTATATGTCATTTTCTTGGCGGTTGGATCCCACTTGTTGAACTCGCCTGCGAGATAAACGGCCTTTCCTTTTTCGGCATGAACGGTGAATGTCGTAGAAATGCTTTTCACTTTGCAACATTTCTCCGTCATGCATTTTTTTGTCTTAGGGGCAACAATCTTGGCTGTTTGCTGCTTTTTTGTGCTTTTGATTTTCATAAGTACTCCAATCTGTAATTGGCGTTTTTATCCGCATATTTGTCTTTTAATGCGAACAAGGCAATAGTATCGCATATTTTTTGCAAAAGTCAAGGGGGTAAGCGTTTTTGCACAAAATAAATAGATTGTGATATAATACTAATGTCTTGCGAAGGACTGCGGCGAACTTGAAGGAGCTCTCGTCATCCCCTAAGCGGACAAATATAAAGATCGCGTAACCACGCGGACTTGCTCGTTCGGTTGAAACGACCAAAATTTTCAGAAGAGCGAACATGTCTTGCGAGGGGCGCGCTGTATGGCACACGTATGTGCCGGGCGTGTCATCTTGCACCCATGTTTTCTTCAGGGCTTTGGTCGGCCTCAACCGAGAGCACGGGTGAAGGAGGCACGCCCGCTCTTTTGTCTCCAAAAGAAAATGATACGAGGGGAGTAAGAGTATGGTGAATGTATTTGAAAATTTTGTATTTTATCATTCATTCAAACGCTGAAATATGTATAGGTTATCTGTCAATTTTTATATCTTGGAATTTTTGATGAACTTGATTTCCTTCGCGCATACGTTGATGTGCATAGTAACGAAAAGGTGATTCGCGTTAAATATTAGGCATCAAATTGAAAGGAGTTTCTTGTGAGTGGAAAGAAATGTTATTGTGATAGGGAAAGCGCTCTCGCTGAATTTGTCTTGAATAGCCTATCCAATGGGAATATTCCATATTATGTAGATATTTGCTATTCTAGAGATATTAGTTTTAAAGATCCTAAAGAAGCGGATAAGGTTGAAAAGATGATTTTTCAATATTCATTTTTGATAACAAGCGAGGACTGTCAGCGAGTTTTTGTTTGTAGTCGAAATGAAGAGTCTCATAGAAATTCGAGAGGAAAGAGCGTGTTGTTTTCATGTGCGCTGAGTAAAGATAAGATTCCGCGACATAACGAAGATATTCTTAGTATTTTAAAGGATGGAGTCATTGAGTTGAGTAATGTTAAATCTTGTGATTTTTTCTCTATAATGAAAAGGACTGTTGAACGCGGAGAGAATGGATCGTTTGGCTTGTGTGAGTATGTGAGTTATGTTTATCACGTGCGAGTTGACTTAGATGGATTGATGACTAAATATCCGAATGAGATAAATGATAAGTTGGTAAAAGATCGTTACGATATAGTTGATATTTTAGAAGTTAAAAAGGCTGTAAATGATATAAAGGATGATTATATTGGTTTAATATCCTTAAGCAAGATAGCTAATCTTGAAGTGCCGGATGATGTGATGAAGAGTGTTGTGTTTTTGCCAGCTGAAAAAAATGTTGATCCAGTGATTAAGAATCCTCCCGAAGTCTTTATTTGTCATGCAAATAAAACCGAAGACAATGAATATGTTAAAAAGCTTGTCGCTGTGTTTAAGGAGATGGGAATAGCATATTGGGTAGATATTGAACATCTTGAAGATTCTAGCTGTTGGCGTTCGCAAGCAATTCAGATGTTGAGGAGTTCAAAATATGTATTAATAATTTGCACGGAAAATATGATTAAACCAGGAGAAGGTGTGATTAGGGAATTAGAGGAACTTGAAAATAAGCGAAAAACATTAGGAGATTGTTCTGTTTACAAAATTTTCTTTGGAGAATATAACAACGAAAATATGCTGGGTGGGCGATTCAAGGATGCGACAGGTAGTGCTGTGATAGATGATAGTAATTCATTGCAAGTAGTTATTAAAGACTGGGCGAAAAAGAATAATTTAAAAAAGTTATGCGAATGTTGAATATACAATGAAAGTTTTATTGATTTCAGATACTCACTGTAGAGTAGAGTTGCTTAAGGTGGCTATCGAAAAAGAGCGCCCTGAGGTGGTGTTGCATGCCGGTGATTTTGGGTTTTATGGAATGTCATCAATAAAATTTTTGCCAATAACGGAATTGAAAGCCAAAATTGACCATAGTGGTGTAATATCGAAGAGTTATCATATGGTCAGAAAAGAAATGGAAAAGGCTATTTTATCCTATGATCTTATGACAGATTTTGAAAATTATTTGAATAAACGAAAAGTGTTTGCCGTCCCTGTTTATGCAATATGGGGAAATCATGATGACGTGAAAGTTGCTAAAAAAGCTGAAAAAACGATTCCTAATTTTAACTTGGTTTTTTCATCACTGTTGTCTTTAAAGGAAGATGTATGTCTGTGTGGCATACCTGGAGGTATTGTTTTAGACAATTTATTTTGGAAGAGTGACAAGAAAGTTGAAGGTAAATATGGTAATCCTTTGACTACTTGGAGTTATATTAAAGATTTAATTAAGAATGCGGAAAAGGTGCCTAGAAAGAAGCTAGTTTTGTTAACTCATTTTGATTCGTACGAAACGCCGTTATTGAGGCTAGTTGCATGGAAGTTGCAAGCAATGTATGTAGTATCAGGGCATTTACATCGTGCTGAAGCTGTCGTGCGCCTTGATACATCAGATGAATACAACAGGATGATGCAGATTTATGAAACAATTAAGAAGATATGTCCAGTAGATGAAGTAGGAGTGTTAAAGCCTATGCAAACAGAAAACGTTATATGTCATATCAATATACCTTCAGCCGAAAAAGGATATTGTTGTATTGAAATATAAAAAGAAAGGTGTTCCAAATGAAAAGAAATCATTGTAAAAAAATTCCTTGGAAATATGTCATATTCGTCACTTTTATTCCATTTGGTATTTTTGTGCATTGGAGTGAAAGTGATGCTTGGTGGAATTCTTTGGGGAAAGCTCTTTGTTGTGCTATATCTTCATTTTTTCCCTCTAGAGGAGATTATGCCTCAAGTGCGACTCCTGGGTATTGGATTTTTCATCTTTTAGTTGTTTGCTTCGTAGCCTTTGTTCTTTTTGAGTATATAATAGGTAAAAATTTATTGAATCGTTTGATTTTATTTAGTAGTAATATAATAGGTTATGAGTTGAATGTCTTTTGGGCAAGTAATGAAGAATCTTTTTGTTTAGCTAGTGATTTTAAGAAGTCTAAATGTCGAACTGTATTTGTTTTTTCTACTGAGGCAATTGCAGATGGTGGTATCAAAAAAAAATTGCTTGAAAAGGTTAAAAGATCCTGTGGCCTGTGGATTTTTGGGATCCCAGAAGATTTTTTTGGAATAAAGTCGTTGTGCACAGTTAAGCAGAGGCATTTTTTTCTTGCCGCAGATAGCTATTTAAATGTCATTATGGCAAAAGCTCTTGTGGCCTCTATAGAAAACAAAGAGATAAAGGATGGCATTCTTATAGAAATTTACGTTCGAGTTTCCGCTGAAGCTGATGATGATGTGTTATACCTATGGGCTGATGAATGTAATGAGAAAATAAAAAATGTATGCGTGTATATAGTAAGAGAAGAAGGTGTTGTGTCAAGAGATTTTCTGTATCGATATCCAATGCTAGAGTCACCTAATATAGCTATAGAGGATATTGTTAGAAAGGATAAAGATAAGAAAGAAATTGCTGTGTGCGGGGAGTTTAGAATTTTATTGATAGGTTTTGGAATGCAAGGGCAGCGACTACTAAATGATATGGTGTGTGATGCTCAATTTCTTAATAAATCGGGCTCACCTGTGCCGTTGTCGGTTGATGTCATTGATAAGGATGTCTCATCATTTGGATGGTATGAGGAAAATTGTAAAGTTGCTTGTAGCAGATATAAAATTATATTTAAGCGTTGCGATGTCAAAAAGCTTGTGTTTTGGAAAAAAATTGCAACAAATGGTGTGATGGACTACAATAGAATTGTCGTGTGTACTGGTGATGATGACCTTAATGTGCGTGTAGCGAACGATATTTCGCATGTATATAAATTAAGAAATTATTCAATGTGGGAAAATTCTGTTGAAAGTAAACGACCAATTGTGTTTGCTAGAATAAGAAATAGGGATATTAGCGATATTGTGGATAGTTTACACTGCGATGGAGAAATAGGTTGGCATTGTTTTGGACATATCAAATCTGTTTATCGAGAAGATTATGTGTGTAAGAGTGATCAGGGGGGATGGTGGAGAGCTGCAATGCGTTTGAATGGCCTTTATTGCGGAAAATCATCTTGCTATGATTTAGAAAATTGGAAAAAATTATCTATGTTTGATAAAGAGTCTTCGCTTGCATCGGTGTTTTTCCAGCGTAATTTTTTAAGGATGTTTGGTTTTGATATTAAAAAAGGTGATAAAAATTTTAAAAGTATTAGTAAATATTTTGAAAGTAATGATTGGTTTGCTGAAATAGAACATTTGAGATGGATGGCGTTTCATTTTGTTCGAGGTGTTGAATTGTGGGAACCCCCAAAAGATGAGTGTATTAACGGTAAAAAACCAAGTTGGTTTATTAAGCGTCATATTCGAAAACACGCGGCTTTAGTTGAGTATAGTAGGCTAGGAGAGATTGATAAAGTATTTGAGACATCATTAAAAACAAAGGATCAAGACCTGTTGAAAGGTTTAGAGGCTATACAATATTATTTTTCGGATGTAACTATGAATCGTGAAGATTTAAATCAGGAATATATTCCTACTCCAGAAAATTTAGATGATGTTAATTTGCCGACGGAAGTTAATGAAATCATTGAGGAGTTGGCTAAAAATGTTCATGAAGTATGGGCTAAAAGGAGGTATGATTCAGGGTGGAGGTATGGCAAGTGTCGTAATGATAGAAATAAGAGTCATCCAAGTCTTGTGTCTTATGAAAAGTTGAACGAGGAAGAAAAACAATATGATCGAGAAACCGTTATTGGTTCTTTAAAATTATTATATAAAAAAGGCTTTTTAATAGTAAAGGGAGAAAGAATCTGAAAGGAGCAATACGATGAATAATGAAAATGAAGAATTGATATATGATCTTTTTCTTAGTTATAGTCGCAAGGACAAAGAAGTAATAAAAAGTATAAAAAAAGAAATAGAAGGTAGATTGGGTCTTAATTGTTGGGTGGATCTTTCGAATATTCCGTGTGGAACAGAGAATTTTAAACGGAAGGTAATTCCTGGAATTAAGAATACTCGTATTGCATTTCTTTTCTTTTTGTCAAAATTTTCTCAGACTTCTGAGAATGCAATGAAAGAAATAAATTTTGCTAAGAAAAGAGAGAAAAAAAGAGTTGTATTAATAAGGTTCAATGATGATGAAATGACAGATGAGTTCTTTTTTGATTATCAAGATGCAGATGTTATTGATTGGCGTGTTGTTGAACAAAAGGAAAAGTTTTTTAAAGATTTAAAAAATTGGGCACAAGAGCAAAATGTTTATAAGATTCAGGGAGTGGATGTTTGCGATAAAAGTGTAAAGCCTACAAAGGATGTCATCGAGACTGTTACAGAGAAGATAGCTCATTTTCTGTTTGCGAAAAAGGATTGGCGAGAGTTTTCGGTTATTGAGTTTGAGTCGTCAACTAATTTTATTCAAAGTTTTGTTGTTAAAGATTCTGTTGGAACAATAGTTCGTATGCTTTGGTTGAACACATCGGACTTTTATTTTATTGCTAACTTGGACGGTGTAGATTCTCAATCAAGAATAGAGGATTTTTATAATAAGAGTCAAGTAGATGGTACGAAAGATATTCAGTCGGCTTGGGATGAGCTTGATGAATGTATAATGCCTGTGGTGTTATTCGCTTATGATATTAGAGGTCGGATTTCAGAAAAGTCTCGTTCTCAGATTTTGATTCCTATTAGAAGGGAAGAGCTAATATTAGATAAAGCTCGCAAAGATGTTTGTGTGCGAGAATGTAATGGAATTGATAGTATGTGTGTAGTTTTGGATGCGTCTCGTCTTTCGCAACTGATAGGTAAAAATAGGGTTGAATGTTCTGAGTATGTAATTAAGTGGTTAAAAGGAAGTTGAATTGCGTTTTCTATTTAAAAGAAGTGAGTTTAGGAATATGCTCAAGAAAGGCTTTAAAAGATGTCTGAAGAAGTAAAGAAAGATGAGTCGATTTGGAATGGTCGTGTGTATACTCCTCGGTATGTGGAGGTGATGGAGTATGCACAGGATTTGGCGAGTGGTCGTGATGAGCCGAATTTTGATGATCTTGTCACTGTGTATGATTTGCTTACTGCCGTGTGCGCAGTTCATCCTGAAGCTTTTTCGGAGCTACTTGGTAAGAAATGCACTGTTTTTAATTATGATGATTTTATTGCGGAACATTATGGGATTGAGGATGAATTTTCAGAAGAAGATGTTGATGATGAGTCCCAATGGACTGTCCGCTATTCATCGGAGGTTGATCGCTATTTGTCTCTCTATGGCGGTATAATGTCTAAGATGCTTGGGTCTTTCCCGTCTGTTGATATGAAGATAGATTCGCTTCATATCGCTGGCGCTCTGCTTTGGGATATGACACCAGGCGTTAAAGATATGCTTAATGTCAATGGGATTGATTATTCACAAGAGAGGATTCGGTCAGTTGTAACGGATTCATTGCGCCGAGCATATTGCAAAGAGCAAGAGAAATTAGCAGGTGCTCGTATCAGTGAGCAGATGGAAAAAATAGGAGAAATAAAAGCCTTTTTGCAGAAAAGATGTTTCGGGCAGGATGCTGCGATCGAAGAGATTATTTTACAGCTGTCGATGTTTTGGACGCTTTCTAAGGAGGAGCGAGGCTTTAAGCCGTTGTCGTTGTTTTTGACCGGTCCTACGGGTTGCGGCAAAAGTCATTTGATTAATGCTCTTCAACAGGCGTTTTCATTGATACTCGGCATTCCTGAGAATGAGCCTATTGATTTCTCGAGGTTTTCAACTGAACAGACTCCGATTGACTTGATTGGCCGGGATTCTGGATGGAAAGACGGCGGGCATGAGGGCATATTAACGCTTATGGCGAAAAAAAATCCGCGCGGTATAATTGTTGTAGATAATTATGAGCACGGTCATCCTTATGCGATTTCTTATCTTGATACTGCCCTGGAGCGAGGATTTCTTGAAGATGCGTATACGCAGTTAAATGTCTATTTCTCCGAGAATATCTTTATTGTTTCAGCTAATGCTACGAAGTTTGTCGACTCGACGGATTTTGCCAATCTTTGTAAAACCACTAATTCGAATCCCCCTCAAGATAAGATTCTTGAAGGTGTGATGCGTCATTATCCGGCGTTTGGTTCTACAATGCGCATTGCTGACACAATTGTGCTTTTACGCAAACATACGGTGCAATCATTTATCGGGATTATACGTGCGCATATAACTCAAGTTCTTTCACGAATAAAATCAGTTTACGGCCTTGAAGTTAATTTTCATGAGGAAGAACTTGTTAGGCTGTTTGTTGATATTCATACAAGCGTTGAATCTGCGCATCCGATATCATCTTCGATTGAAGAGTTGCTGTTTAAGTCACTCCAGCGTTTGGTGATGCTGGATTACGGGGCGTTTAGAAAGTGCAAGAAAATCAATGTTTTGATAGATGAGTTTCCTTGCCTTGATAATACTCCCGGGCGGGATAAGTTTGACACGTTTGAAGAATGGATGGCGGTATACACAGAAAAGAGGCTATTGCAGGCGAAGCGGCTTAGGTATCAAAATTCGGCCAAAATTGACGGTGACGATTTGATTGTAAAAATTACCGATTTGGAATATATTGTTCTTCCGAGTATAGAAGATACGAAATATTTTTCGGTTGTCGTACCTGATGTTTCGTTTGAGGATTTGATAGGCGTAGAACTTGTGCGCGACAGGGTCTCTGAAATTATAGATTATTATAACGGAGCGATTGATTCTAAGGTGCGCCCTGATACGGGTATGATTTTGTATGGGCCGCCGGGAACAGGTAAGACATCGGTAGCTAAGGCTATTGCGCGTGAATTAGGCGTTCCGTTCATTATGATCGTTGGCTCTGATTTTACGAAGGGTGTAGTCGGCGCTGGTGTTGAGGCTGTTAAGGAGCTCTTTGCGGTAGCGAGAAAATACAGGGCGGTAGTCTTTATTGACGAAATTGATGGAATTGGAAGTCGTGATCGCGAGAGTGGTGAAAACGCGAGGATTATTAATGCGCTCCTTACCGAGTTGGACGGTTTTACTGAACGAAATATGTTGGTAATAGGCGCGACTAACAGATATGAGGCGTTGGACGAGGCGTTGCTTCGTCCTGGTCGATTGTCGCTTAAGGTCCAGTTGGGGCTACTCCATAAGCCTGATGACCGCAAAAAACTTGTTGAGCTTTGTCTAAAAAAAGCCGACTTGACTGTTTCTGATGAAATCGTCGACTCGCTCGTTAGAACTACAGCGGCCTGGTCCCCCGCTAATATTGTAGCGATGGTTAATGGTGGAATTAGAATAGCCCAGCGAGAAAAAAAGAATCCTGAAATGCGTCATTTTATTCAGTCGAGAACAACAGTTCTTTTAGGAGAGGATCCTCAGAGCGTAGAATCATCTGGGTCAACGGCATGGTATGTAGCGGTACATGAAGCAGGGCATGCTGTAGCCGCAGTTTTAAACAATATACCTTTCGTCCAAGCTACAGTATCGGGCAACGGCAATATAAAGGGTTTTGTGGAGCGAATTGCTGATGACGAAATATACACCTCTAAGAAATTGATACATCACATTGATATGTTGCTGGCTGGCAGAGCTGCAGAGCGACTGCTCGCAGAACCTACTGACGGTGTCGGTGCGGATTTTGCCCGAGCCACACAGTTGGCGATTCGCATGGTTCGACTTGGCTTAGGCGGCGGTAATATTGTCACATTGGAGGAAGAAACGGCGAAAGAGTTTTTGCGAAACAATAGAGAAGCTGTTGAGCGGTTGTTGCATGAGCGTATGGTGGCTATAGAGAACTTGCTTATTAAAAATAAGAAGGGCCTTAATGCGGTCGCAAAAGCCTTGATGGTTCAGAAGGTTTTATTTGAGGCCGATATAAGGGCTATTGTCGATTCGAAGGGAGGAGACGATGCCTAAAGAAAAACTAAATTTTCCTTTTCCTAAGGATTGTGAAGTTCGAATATCCGATGATAGATTTTCAATGGGTATTATATCAAGCGGCGTTATTATATCGTCGTGCGGTTCATCTGATGAAGATATTCCTGTCGATCCAGCATGCATTGTGATTGATGATGAACATATATATCTTCGCCGTAATTGGAAGAGTTGGCACACGGTAGATACGAAAAATAAAGTCCTTGTAAAGAAATTGGTGAAGTCGGCACGTTGTGTAATGTTTGATTCCATAGGTGCCATATCTGAAGAATATAAAATCCCTATTTACAAGATTTCAACCTTTCCGGAAAAGTTGTTTAGAAAAGATGAGTTAGATGAAGTCAGCGGTTTGATGTCGGAAGATAAAAATGATATGGAGAAAGAAATAGAGGATATGAAGGACTCGGATATAGTTGAAATGCTGCCGGACAAGATATTGAACTGCACAAAGAAGTTTGGTGTTGAAATTATTCCGCGTTTTCAGGTGGATGGCCATTGTATAGATTTGGTTTTTACGATAGAAAATGTTTCTGTTTTTTGCGGCATAATATTCGATTCTGAAGATGCCAACATGGCAAAAGAGAAAGAGGATGATATGTATTACATAAAGGACGACATGTTAAAGGAGGCTCCAGATGCAAAATGTCATATCGCTTTAGTTGTAGAAGATGTCGGCTGTTTCAAGTCGCAATATGAGACGACTAATATATTAACGGAAGACGGACTGATTGAGTTCCTTGAAAAAATTTTTGGAAATGAGAATGAGTTAGAAGGAGAATAAACAATGAAAATCAATCGATTTTGTAAATGGATGGCGTGGATAGGTGTTGCGCTTTTAGTGTGCGTTCTTGGCTTGTGTTGGGCGTTGAAGAATGTAGACCAATTGCCGGTCGGTGCCCGAGACTGGTTTTTTTCTAATACTCTTTGTGCCCGCGTTTACGCGCATTTTCCGGCGTTGATTCCAGCGCGATATCTTGATCCTAAAAATAATATCAAGCACTTCGCCGAGGCGTTGGCGAAACGCGATGCTGATGCGCTTAAGGAACATATTGTTTTCCCATTTAAGCGCGAATATCCATTGCCTCCGATTGAGACGATTGAAGAGTTTGTCGCGGCAATTCCTCGATTATTTGAAGAAGAGGATATCAAAGGGATGCAAGATATTGACGCGTGGGAGAGCGTTGGGTGGCGTGGCTATATGTATAGGGATGGACTTGCCTGGCTTTCGGAGGATTTTTGTCTTACAGGCGCTGGAGGTTGTTGCGGAACAGAGAAAGAGCATGAACTTTGGCTCAAGTGTGTAAAGAAGGAAATCGCATCCTTGCACCAGTCTCTTCAAGAAGGCGTCTCGCGCCCGCTTTTGAGTTTTATAACGGAGGATGGTGCGTGGCGCGGGCGCATCGATGTAATGGAAGGTAAGTCGGAAGATGACGAGTATATATATCGTTTAGCCGCTTATAAGGCAGGTACTCCTATAACAGCGAAGCCTGATTTGGTAGTTATGTGTAAAAATAAGGTCGAGGGGTCGGCATGCAATGAGTATTTTATAAGTAAGGGCATTATTAACGATTCAGATTATATCTTTTCTATAAATCGTGCTGGACATATAGACGATGCCGAGATGGATTTCCGGTATCCAGGAATGAATGCTGATGACGAGCGCGCAAGTCGTGCGAAGTCTTGGGTGTGGAAGTAAGGAGTAAATCGTTGATGAAAGGACGAATGTTCGTATATTTGCTGAAGGACGCGCCTAAAGGTCCCGACAGCTCGATCAAGCTCTTGCCTTGTCGTCGCAAAAGGAGGAGCACAGGCGAGTAAGTGGTAAGTTGCCGGTGCAACTGCTGTAGAGTGTTGTCAGGTGAGAAACGAAGATAGTATTATCAAAACAGCGTGTTACCTTGAATAAGTGACTTGTCAAAATGCGGCGGATGAAAGCGGCAACGCAGCTCCTCCTATGAGAACAAAAGTCAATAGACAAAATCGCTTTGGCGATTTCC